>ERZ772974.655-NODE-655-length-24617-cov-3.335355_pt1 | contig 24617 bp, 15 predicted proteins | sample MGYA00580671_ERZ772974 | MGnify/ENA primary metagenome ERZ772974 (study PRJEB29015, sample SAMEA2738065) | human oral metagenome | biome: human oral; feature: human-associated habitat; material: saliva | place: China | collected 2218 ... | reverse complement strand
CGTAGGGAGGGATGGTGATCTGTGCGTAGCTACCGCTCTGGAAGTTCATCACTTCTCCTTCGGGGAGCTTCACGACGAACTCCTTGATGAAGGTCGACACATTGCGGTTAGAGATGACTTCGCATTCCCATTCCTTCACCCCGAAGACTTCTTCCGGGACGATGATCTGCATGTCTTCCTTAACCTTGGTCTGACAAGCTAGACGCCAGTGCTCCTTCTGCTCTTTACGGGAGAAGAAGCCAGTCTCTGTGGGGAGGATCTCTCCACCACCCTCGATGACACGGCAACGGCACTGACCGCACGACCCGCTACCACCACATGCAGAGGATAGATAGATATTCTCACTCTGGAGGGTATTGAGGAGGGTGCCACCGATAGGCACTTCAGCCTCCTTCTCCCCATTGATGGTGAGCTTGACATTACCCGAGGGGACGAGCTTGCTCTTAGCGACGAGCAGGACGATCACCAGGAGTAGCGTGAGCAGTAGGAAGACCCCTACGCTGACGAGTATGATAGTTGTATTCATTACTTAGAAGTCTTCACTATTACATCTTGACACCAGAGAAGCTGAGGAAGGCAATACCCATCAGCGCCGTGATGATGAACGTGATCCCGAGACCACGCAGTGGCTTAGGAATATCTGAGTATTGGATCTTCTCACGGATAGCAGCCATACCGACGATGGCGAGCATCCAACCGATCCATAGATCGTAGCTTCACCGATCGTGGGGAACTCACGCTGCTGCATGAAGAGCGATCCACCGAGGATAGCACAGTTCACAGCGATCAGAGGAAGGAAGATACCTAGAGAAGCATACAGCGAGGGGCTGAAACGCTCCACAAGCATCTCTACCAGCTGAGTGAAAGCAGCAATGACTGCGATGAAGATGATGAAGGAAAGGAAAGAGAGATCGATACCGGCAGCATCAGCACCTAGAAGCCAATCCAATGCCCCCTGCTTGAAGACCTTCGTCTCCAAGAGGTAGTTGATCGGCAGCGTACAGGTGAGGATGAAGGTAACAGCGATCCCCAGACCAAAGGAGGTCTTGACATTCTTCGATACCGCCAGGAAGGAACACATCCCGAGGTAGTAAGCGAAGATCATATTGTCGATAAAGATCGACCGGAAAAATAAGGCTAATGAATCCATTATTTCGTCTACTTGCTAGTTTGGTATGGGGACTTAGTTCTCCTGTAGCTCCTTATTATAAGAGCGGTGGATCCAGATGAGGACAGCTACCAAGATGAGTGACATCGGAGGTAGGATCATCAGACCATTATTTACATAGCCATGGATACCATCCGTAGCGTAGAAGGACTGTGGGATGATCTGATAGCCAAGGAGTGTACCTGATCCGAAGAGCTCACGGAAAAAACCGACAGCGACAAGGACTGCACCATAGCCAAGACCATTACCGATACCATCGAGGAAGGACTCCCAAGGACCATTCCCAAGGGCAAAGGCCTCTAGACGTCCCATCAAGATACAGTTCGTGATGATCAGCCCAACGAAGACAGAGAGCTGCTTGCTGACGTCGTAAGCATAAGCCTTAAGGATCTCACTCACGAGAGTCACCAGCGTAGCAGCGACGACGAGCTGGACGATGATGCGAATACGGCTAGGGATACCCTTACGCAGGAGTGAAATCACCACGTTAGCGAAGGCAACGACGATGGTTACCGATAGTCCCATCACGATAGCAGGCTCCAGCTTGGAGGTCACAGCGAGTGCTGAGCAGATACCCAGCATCTGTACCATGATCGGGTTATTCTTACTCAGCGGGCCGAGAAGGGTTTCTTTATTCTTTTTATTCCAGAGAGACATGACTACTGAGCATTAGCGGTTTCGAGGAACTTTTGGAAAGGAGCGAGGCTATGGTGGAGCATATCGTGTACACCATTACTAGTGAGGGTACCACCAGAGATACCATCGACATAATCCTGTCCCTCAGATTGGGATCCTGCCTTGACGACAGCGATGCCTGTGAACTTCCCTTCACGGAAGAGCTGCTTGCCCTTAAATTCTCCAGCGAAGTGTGGTGTGGAGATTTCGGCACCAAGCCCTGGGGTTTCTCCAGCGTTACCGAAGTCAGCACCTTCGATCGTAGAGTGATCTTCGGCATTGATAGCTAGGTAGCCCCAGATCTTATTCCAGAGCCCTGCACCATTGAGTGGGAGGACATAGAGCTTCTTACCATCGACTTCAGCGACGAAGACGGGTAGATCCTGAGGTTGGTTCTTAGCGATCAGCTTATATGCCAGCTCGGTATTCGTCTGGAAAGCCTTGCTGCTCCCGATTTGATCACCAGAGAAGGTCTCGACGATCTGCCCTTCGGCATTGACGAGTAGCTCCTCCTTGATCAGGCTCTTATAGGTAGAGATGACCTCTGCCTTAGGAGCACTCTTACCAAGCGCACGAAGGATCTGCTCCATCTTATCGATGCTCGCATTCTCCTCCTGAGCAGGCTTAAGCAGGATATTAGCACCAGCCAAGAGGACTGCTGCCAAGATGACCATCACAGCAGCGTAGATGATCACGTAGGAATTCTTATTTGTATTCATCGTAGGCTACTTGGATTAGTTCTTAGACTTAGCTACGAGGCGCGCCTGACGCTTGCTGACGTTACGCTCTACGACGATGTAGTCGATCAGTGGAGCGAAGGTATTCATCAGCAGAATAGCGAGCATCATCCCTTCAGCGTAACCAGCATTGAGGACACGGATAAAGACGACCATCACTCCGATGAGGAAGCCATAGATCCACTTACCTGTCTCAGTACGTGCAGCCGTCACAGGGTCAGTAGCCATGAAGACGATACCAAAGGCAAAGCCACCATAGAGGATATGCTGTAGAGCAGTGACCTCCATAGCAGGGGTAGCACCAATGGCATTGAAGAGCGAAGCCATAGCGACGACACCGACGACACCAGATACCATGATCTTGTAGCTAGCGATACCTGTGAAGATCAAGATGAAGGCGCCGATTAGGATAGCCAGCGTAGAGACTTCACCGACAGAGCCAGGGAGGAAACCGAGGAAGGCGTCCCAGTCCGTCAGGGCATTACCTAGGGTATTATGGATGTCCGTGACATTACCACCGGCGATCTGACCAAGAGGAGTAGCTCCCGAGAAGCCATCCACGACCTTTCCTTCGCCACCGAGACCAAAGGTCTGAGTGAGGCGAACCCAGACGCTGTCACCAGACATAGCTGCTGGGTAGGAGAAGAAGAGGAAAGCACGGGTAATGAGGGCAACGTTGAAGACGTTATAGCCCGTTCCACCGAAGACTTCCTTAGCGAAGACCACAGCGAAGGCTGTAGCCACAGCGATCATCCACAGTGGAGTCTCCACAGGAATAATCATCGGGATGAGGATACCCGTCACTAGGAACCCTTCCTGGATCTCTTCATGCTTGATCTGCGCAATGATGAACTCAATACCTAGACCGACAGCATAGGAGACGACGATCTGAGGAAGCACTGAGAGGAAGCCATAGAAGAAGGTAGCCCAGAAGGAAGACTCTAGACCGAGGGCGATGTTATGCTGAAGCCCTACATTGTACATCCCAAAGAGGAGAGCAGGCAAGAGGGCGAAGATCACGACGCTCATCGTGCGCTTGCTGTCGATGGCATCGTGCACGTGTGCACCACGGCGCTTCGACGTAGCATTCGGAACGAAGAGGAACGTCTCTAGACCATCGAAGACAGACTCCAAGGCCGAGAAGCGCCCACCAGGCATGAAAGCGGGCTTGATCTTATCGAGTTGTTTTCTTAAAGCGTTCAAGGTACTTGTCCTTTAATAGTGATACCTAGGGGGATTAGTTCATTTCCTTATAGAGTTCGTCTAGCCCCTGGCGGACGATCTGCTGGAGAGGTAGCTTGGACGTATCGACGAACTCACACACGGAGAAGTCCTCTGGAGCGACCTCATAGATACCACGTGCCTCCATATCATTAATGTTGAAGGCAATGATGCTCTTCAGGAGGAACTCAGGATAAATATCCATAGGGAAGACTCTGTCGTACTCACCGCTCATGATCATCGCACGGCGACCACCCTTGATACGGGCGTCAAGCTCGTATTCCTTGCTCTTAGGCATGAGCCAAGAGAAATAGGAGCGACTCATGCTGAACTCCTTCAGACGAGGGAGCGCCCAGCCGAAGACTTCGTGCACGTCGTCCCCCTCAGGGATGACCGTGATCTGGTCGATACCGAAGCCGAGACGATCGTGCTCTTCATCGACCTTGACACCTGTGAAGACGTCCCCTTCGATGACACGCTCGTGCTTCTCACCCTTACCAAGGCGACCAGCGAGGACTTCATCGAAGCGAGCACCTGGGAGCACCTGTACATAGCCCGTCTCCTTTGCTTCGGAGCCCGTGATAGCGATCGTACGGGAGAAGTCTGCCTTACCCGTCTTGAGGAAGCGACCGATGACCAAGAGGTCTGAAGCCTTGAGCGTCCAGACGACTTCCTCCTTATTGACAGGAGCCACGTGATTGATCAGGACACCGACGAGACCTGCGGGGTGTGGACCACGCACTTCGACACGCTCTACTGTGCGAACGCTAGGCAGCTCGCCTGCTGCTACACCGAGATAGACCTTACCATCAGTGAGCTTCGTCAGGGCATCGAGAGCTAGCTGTAGCTCATCCTCACGTCCTGCCACGAGGTGGCTGAAGCTAGGAGCAAGAGGTGCGGTGAAGTTGGCCGTGACGAAGATGTCACGAGGAGCGACGTTAGGATTCGGTAGACGATCATAAGGACGCTGCTTGAAGAAGCCGAACATACCACCCTCCAAGAGCAGAGCGAGGAGCTCGGCACGCTGCATCGTCTCGAAGCCCTGCGTGGCGAACTGCTTGTATTCGATCTCTGCTTCTGGGCGTACCTCAACGCTAAGGACCTTACGCTTAGCGCCACGATGTACGGCGACGACCTCCCCGCTGACAGGAGAGGTCAGTTTAAGCTCGGGATATGCTTTGTGTGCCAGGAGAGCATCCCCTGCGAGCACACGCATCCCTGGCTGAACGATCACCTTGGGGACGAACCCAACGTAATCATCCGGTACGACTGCGTAAGAGCTAGCCTTCGCCACGGGTGCGAGGGCCTGCCTTTCAGCCTTTCCCTTCAGATTCAGCGTGAGCCCCTTCTTTATTGTGATAATGTTCGGCATAACACGTGATTGATGAATAGTTTAATTAAAGTATTTGGATACAAAAGTACATAATCTTGGGCACATACTACCTATATTCAGGTAGATTATATCTAGCTCTCCCCATCAATACTTGGTAGAGGTATCCCAGGCCTCTTTTCAGGCTCCTGACCCATATATTTTACATCTGCTTTGCTCAAGGATCTCGAAAGCTCATGAGTACCCCAAAGAGACGAAAGACTGAGGGTCCTCTTCGGAGAGATTTTGCACCCTAGAGACAGCAATAAAGCTCTCCCTTGATAAACCTCTACGTTTACTCCGACAAACATTAGTCTTTCTTGGGACTAAGGTTAATCTTTACCGAAGGCAAGGCAAACCTCTGCAACAAGCCCCGCTAGAGCGATTCACCCTACACCTCCCTCCTCTAAGCTCCTCGCAAAGCACATCACCGAATGAAAGCGCGCACCAGCCTCCCTGAAACGAACATCCTCCCCCCACCAAGCGCACGACTCTCACGAAGGAAAGTTATAGGGGAGGCGATCCTAAAGTTTTTGCTAAACCTAGAGGGCTTATTTCAGCACCTAGAAAAAGCTCAATAAAGTTTAGACTTCCCGCTGTATAAAAGGGTTTCCACCCTCATCTTACCAGAGTAAGAGATAGATCTTGTTCGTACAAACTATTCTTTCTAGATTTGTCCTAGAGCATACTCACACACCATCAAGCTCAGAAACACAACTACGGTACAACGGACTATACAACGGTATCTACGCCTATGCATCCAAGCTCTACTCCTCATAAGAGATTTGTCGAGATGAACCTTCCTCGACCACCTCGAATACGCTAGTCTCTCCTAACCTACATATCACATAAGCATTCTACCCGTAACCCCTGGGTGGACGGCCCGTGCTATGCCCTTCTCTTACCAAGAGTATGCCCATAGTACGTCTCGTGCAGACCAAGCGTGGCTCACCACTCACTAACTAATACTCACCTTAATACTGATGATGAATGAGGAAGTTTACTCTACTCTTTCTGTCCTTGCTCTTGTCACTGACTGTGGGCTTAGCCCAGCAGCGTGTGATCACAGGGGTGGTACTGCTGGCGCCCGATAACGAGCCCGCCATCGGCGCCTCCATCCTCGTCAAGGAGCACACTCGGTCTGGTGTACTCGTGGGTACAGATGGTAAGTTCAAAATCACCGTACCTGCAGGATCCAAGACCTTCCGTATCTCATTTATGGGATACAAAACCGTAGAAGTCCCCATCAAAGACAAGATGCGTGTCGTCCTCGAGTCTGACTCCAAGACGCTCTCCACCATCGTCGTCACGGGGATGAACAGCGTCGATAAGCGTCTCTTCACCGGATCTACGACCAAGATCGGAGGCGACAAGACCAAGCTAGACGGGGTGCCTGATGCAGCACGAGCTCTAGAAGGGAAGGCTGCAGGGGTTTCCGTCCAGAACGTCTCGGGAACCTTCGGTACAGCTCCGAAGATCCGTGTCCGTGGGGCGACCTCCATTATGGGCTCGTCCAAGCCACTGTGGGTCGTCGATGGTGTCATCCAGGAAGACGTAGTCGATGTCGGCGCCGATGACCTGAGCTCAGGGGATGCTAATACCCTCCTTAGCTCAGCGATCGCAGGCCTCAATGCTGATGACATCGAGAGCTTCCAGATCCTGAAGGACGGTTCGGCTACCTCGATCTATGGGGCTAAGGCAATGGCAGGGGTCATCGTCATCACCACGAAGAAAGGTCGCACGGGGAGCAGCTCCTTCTCCTATACGGGCGAATTTACCTCACGCTTCGTGCCTTCGTATCGTGACTACAATATCATGAACTCTCAGGATCAGATGGAAGTCTATCGTGAGATGGAGAAGAAGGGATGGCTGAACTTCGCACGCGTCTACAACTACAATTCCTCGGGGATCTATGGTAAGATGTATCACCTGACCCACGAGTATAATGATAAGACGGGACAGTTTGGACTGGAAAATACGCCTGAGGCACGTGCCGACTATCTGCGTGCGGCAGAGCTTCGCAATACCAACTGGTTTGATGAACTCTTCTCTCCCTCGATCATTCAGAACCACTCGCTGAGCTTCTCTGGGGGGACGAAGAACCTCCAGACCTATGTCTCGATCTCGGCGATGCTCGATCCAGGATGGATGCGTGCCAGCAATGTGCGCCGCTACACGGGGAACCTGAACGCTACGTACAACTTCTCGCCCAAGCTCTCCGTCTCGGCGCTGATCAACCTATCCTCGCGTACACAGCGTGCCCCTGGTACGATCACTCAGGATGCTAATGCCGTCACGGGTGAAGTCTCTCGTGGCTTCGATATCAACCCCTTCTCCTATGCACTCAACGCTTGACCCGAATGAGTTCTATACGCGTGACTATGCTCCCTTCAATATCAAGCACGAGCTCGATAACAACTACATTGACCTTGGTGTCAAGGATATCAAGCTCCAGCTCGAGCTGAAGTGGAAGCCCATCAAGGGGCTGACGCTCGCCCTGCTCGGTGCCTACAAGGACTCGGGAACGAATATGGAAAGTATCGTCACCGAATACTCCAATCGTGCTCAGGCCTTCCGTGCTATGCAGGATGCTACGGTGCGAAATAGTAACTCCTATCTGTGGAAGGACCAAGATAAGCCTAACTCACTTCCGGAGACGATCCTCCCTGCTGGTGGCTTCTACAACACCCAGCAGCGTGGTATGGAGAGCTATGACTTCCGTGCTTCGGCTACCTATAATACGACCATCAAGGAAGACCACATCATCAATACCTACCTCGGTACGGAAGTCAATAGTCAGGACCGTATCTTCCGCTGGAATGACGGCTGGGGGATGCAGTATGACAGTGACTTGACTCCCTTCTGGGACTACCGCGCCTTCAAGCGCTTAGCAGAGAAGAACTGGGACTACTATGGCCTGTCCAAGACCTACGGTCGCTCGGCAGCCTTCTTCGCTAATGCTACCTATTCTTACAAGGGGCGCTATACGCTGACGGGGACTACCCGCTACGAAGGATCGAACCGACTCGGCCGCTCGCGTAAGGCTCGCTGGTTGCCTACCTGGAACGTCTCTGGTGCTTGGAATGCACATGCCGAAGACTTCTTCGAAAAGCAGCATCTGCTATCACACCTGACCCTCAAGGCCTCTTACTCGCTGGTAGGGGTAGCTCCTAACTGGGTGACGAACTCGCGTGCGATTATCCTGAGCCGTGCCGCTTGGAGACCTACCGCAGGCCAGTCTGAAAACCGTAACTACATCAGTGACTTCGAGAACGAAGACCTGACGTACGAAAAGAAGCACGAGCTGAACTTCGGACTCGATATGGGCGTCCTCCGCAACCGCGTCAATATTGCAGCCGATATCTACTGGCGTAATAACTTCGACCTCATTGGCTCGGCCTATACCATCGGGGGAACGCGCTGGGGGAACGTCGCTGCGATGAAGAGCCACGGGCTCGAACTCTCTATCTCGACGAAGAATATTCAGACGAAGGACTTCAGCTGGACGACCGACTTTATCTTCGGCTCGACCTTCAATAAGGTCACGCAGCTGGATACGAAGCGTCATATGTTCAACTTCCTCACCGGTAACGGCTTCGCTCGTCAGGGCTATCCCGTACGCTCGCTCTTCTCCATCCCCTTCACTGGGCTCGATGATGAAGGCTTCCCCACCTTTATGATCAATGGCAAGAAGGTCACGCGCTACAACTACGGTGATATCAACTTCCAGCAGATCGAGGATCTGGACTTCCTGAAGTACGAAGGTTCGTCCGAACCGATTTACAATGGTAGCTTGGGGAACGTGTTTACGTTCAAGAACTTCAAGCTGAACGTCTTCGTTACCTACTCGGGTGGTAACAAGCTCCGCCTGGATCCTTCCTTCTACAGTAGCTATAGCGACCTCTGGGCTACGCCTAAGGAATACGCTAATCGCTGGGCTCGTCTTGGTGACGAACAGAAGACCAATATCCCTGTGATCGCCGCCGTCCGTGACCACTTCAGCTACTCGAACCTCGGGCTTGGCTATGCTGCCTACAACTACTCGACCGCTCGCGTCGCTGATGGTAGTTTCGTCCGCCTCAAGGAAATCTCTTTGACCTACACACTTCCTACAAACCTCGTCAAGCGTCTGGGCTTCCTCAAGAGTGCCTCGCTTAAGCTGCAGGCCACGAACTTAGCTCTGCTCTACTCCGACAAGAAGCTCTATGGACAAGACCCTGAGTTCTTCCGCTCAGGTGGGGTAGCTGCTCCACTGCCTAAGCAGGTCACCGCCACAGTGCACATAGGTTTCTAACAGCAAAAGGATGTACACTATGAACGCATTATATAGAATAGCAGGGCTCTGCCTGCTCACCGCTTCATTAGGTAGCTGCAATAGCTTCCTGGATACACCACCCGATACGCGTACCGAGCTTAATCGCGCCGACAAGATCGAGCGTCTCTTGGTCTCTGCCTATCCGACACTCCTGCCGATGGGCTTCACGGAATATCGTACCGACAACGCCGAGGATAATGGTCGCCTCTATGAGGACAATAACCGAGGTGTACACGAAGCCTTCTTCTGGCAGCCTTCCAGTGGTACGGGCTGGGATGATGAGACGCAATTCTGGAGTACTTGCTACGATGTTATCGGGACGGCTAACCAAGCACTGAAGTCCATTGAAGAACTCGGCAGCCCTCGCGAGCTACAGGCAGCCCGTGGTGAAGCCCTACTGTGCCGTGCTTACACCAACTTCATCTGGGTGAACGTCTTCGGTCAAGCATACAACAGTAAGACCAGCGATAAGGACCTTGGGATTCCCTATTTCACGACGCCAGAGCATAAGCTCGAGCGCGCCGTACCACGTCTCAGCGTAGCTAAGGTGTATGAGTTGATCGCTAAGGACATCGAGGAGGGTATTCCTTTGATCGATGACGACCACTATACGAAGCCGCTCTACCACTTTACGACCCGTGCTGCCAAGGCCTTCGCTACTCAGTTCTACCTCTACTATGAGAAGTGGGACAAGGCAAAGAAGTATGCTGATGAAGTCCTCGGGACTGGTAAGCTCACGAACCTCCGTGATATGACTCCATACAGCAAACTGACCAATACGAAGGAAATTAGTCTGCGCTACATCAGCGATAGTGATCCTGCGAACTTGATGATCCTTACCACTCGCTCACTCTGGGGGCGTGGTATGAACAACAATCGCTATACGCACAACGGGCACGTAGCTTCGACGCAGACCTATCGTAGTCCAGGTCCTTGGGGGGCATACTTCCCAGTTTATGACCTCCTCTACGGTAGGAGTGATGGTGCTCTACGCTTCCCTAAGTACGAAGAGCTCTTCGAGATCACTAATGTCGCTGCTCAGACAGGGCAGCCTCATATCGTAGCATTGCCATTCACCACCGACCGTGTACTCCTCTGGAGAGCTGAGGCACGTGTGATGCTCTCGGACTTCGATGGTGCTGCCAGCGACCTCTCTCAGTGGTACGTCTCCAAGCAAGGGAAGCCCGCTACGGCACAGGCAATCTCAGATTACTATGCTGTCTCCATCAATCCTAATGACCCAGATGATGTGCGCGAAGCTATGCAACGCAAGCTCGAGACGGTCTCCAAGCCCTTGCATCCTAAGTTCGACTTAGCTCCTGGTATGCAGACGAATATGATGCAGGCTGTCCTTCACGCTCGCCGTATCGTCAGCGTGCATGACGGCTCGCGCTGGGATGATATCAAGCGCTATGGTATCGAGATCACCCATAAGCTCTACACGGGGGATGTGATGACGCTCAAGACGGATGATCCTCGCCGTGCCCTGCAGATCCCTGCCAGCATCCTCTCGGTAGGAGTAGAGCCTAACCCTGGGTATTAGCTATGACTCTCTAACTTCAATAGATGAGATTATGAATCTACAGAAGATAACCCTCACTCTGGGACTTACCCTCCTTGCAGGGGTATTCACCGGGTGTAAAGATATGGATCGACCCGATCCCAATCGCCACGTCACGCAGGTACAGACGCAGCCCAAGACAGCCTTCGATAATTGGCTCAAGTCCCACTATACTGACAGCTATAACGTCCAGTATATATATACCCTGGACGATATCGAAGCGGACCGCTCGCGTAACCTCGCTCCTGCGAAGCTGGAGAACAGTATGAAGCTCGCTAAGATCATCCTGCATGCCTGGTATGGTGCTTATGACGAAGCTACAGGAAGGGTGGACTTTATGCGCAAGACCTCTCCACGCCAGCTCCTCATCGTAGGCTCTGCTTCGTGGAATGGCGACGGTACGATCACCCAAGGTACTGCCGAAGGGGGCTTGAAGGTCACGCTCTATCAAGCCAACTGGCTCGACGTTAATGATCCTCAGGCGCTCAATACGACCTTCTTCAAGGTGATGCACCACGAGTTCAGCCACATCCTCCACCAGAATAAGATCTGGCCTACGACAGAGTATGATGGCATCTCTGAGGGCTACGCACCTACTTCGTGGAGCAATCGCAGACAGCTGAAGGACTATGCTCCTCTTGGCTTCATCACGGCTTATGCCAGTAGCCAGCCTCGCGAAGATATCGCGGAGATGACGGCTTGCTACATCACCTTCCCTAAGAGTCAATGGGATGCTGTGATGGAAGCCGCTGGTGAGGAAGGACGTGCTAAGCTCAACAAGAAGATGGAGATCATCAAGACGTATATGAAGGGGACGTGGGGGATTGATATGGATCAGCTCCGCACGATCGCTCAGCGTCGTCTCGAAGAAGCTGCTCATCTGAACCTCCTCGAAGATTCGTGGAAGGACCTCTTAGGCTCTTCTCTGCGTGCCTTCCCTCAGACGGCGCGTGCTACTGAGCCCTCTCCAGCTGCGTACGCCGAAGCCTACAAGGCTGTCGTCGAAGAGCTGCGACGTCACCCGAAGTTCCTCGAAGTGCGTGCGGGTAAGTGCACTACGGAAGATGATCTGAAGCACGTGGTCAATCTCGATCAGTGCGCAGCTATCACGCAGTACTTCCACTAATGTCCGACCTCTAATTCATATACTACGATGAATAAGAATCAATCGATAGGGCGGGCTTTCCTACGCCGTGCCCAGCTTGGTCTCTTCGTCTCCTCTACGCTCCTGGTCGGTGGACTGGCTTCGTGTCACCAAGAGCCCGAGGCCGTCTTCAATAAGTCCGCTTCAGAGCGTATCGATGAGCTAACCACTGAAATTCAGAAGACACTCACCTCCTCCACTACCGGCTGGGTGCTGGAATATTACCCCCACGGTAAGCAACTCTATGGAGGCTATCCTGTGTCGATCACCTTTGGAGGCAAGGGGGAAGCTTTGATGGCTGCCGATGCACCACTGGCTGATCATAAGATTGATGCCGTGAAGAGCAACTACCATCTCAAGAGTGATAAGATGGTGTCGCTGAGCTTCGATACCTACAACGAAGCCTTCCACCTCTTCTCTGACCCCGATAAGTCTTATGGTGCTGGTGAAGGGAAGAGCTTCGAAGGGGACTATGAGTTCTCCTTCGTCCGCTCGGTCTCTCCCGATACGCTGTACCTGAAGGGGCGTAAAACGGGGACGGTGATGCGTATGTTCCGCCCCAAGACCTCCGCTCAGGAATACTTGGCTCAGGTAATCGCTCTCAAGAAGCAGGCCTACACCGCTGAGCGTATGTATCAGCAGCACCTCTATGGCCTTTCGGGTAAGCTCGGAGGGAAGGATGTAGTAGCCTATCTGAATAATGATGGCTACAATATCCTGAATATCGAGGATGCCGAGACGGGTAAGATGATCGAACTACCTTTTGTCTATACGCCCGAAGGTCTGCGCTTCTTCCGTCCCTACAACGGTGTGACTACCCTCGAGTGGAAGGAAGCAGACAAGAGCTACAACACCGGTGCTGGCGATAAGCTCACGGCTCGTCCTGACCCAGATTATAAGGGATTTGCCGAGTATCTCGGTACGTATGACCTGACCTTCTCTGGATCAGACAAGTCCGTTACGGTTACCTTCGAGCAGGCAGCACGTAATCGCTATCGCATCAAGGGTGTGATTCCTAATCAGCCTGGGTTTGTCCTCTATGCGGACTACAATGCCAAGCAGCACCGCTTCGAGATTAATACGCAGAAGCTGGAGAATACGGGCGGTGCCTTCCTCGCTGTCTGGGCGTTCCCTAATGGAACAAACCTCTCGTGGGGATCGGGCTTCGGTATGTATAGCAAGCTCGATGAGACCTACACCATGGGCAAGCGCTATAAGCTGGTCGATAACGGTGTCTGGGGTGGATTCGTTGCAGGTTCCTATATCCTCTGGAAGCCCAATGCCGGGGAATATAGAGCCTTCGGTGTCTCTCGCTTCCCGCAACCAGTATTCACTAAGAAATGATGCAAGCTATGAAGATGCTACATAAATCCTTCCGTGTGCTGGCTCTTGCCTCGCTTACCCTCCTGGTGGGGGTAAGTGCCTGCAAGAAGAGCGAACCGGCCACAGGTATGGAAAAGACGCTCCGTGTCCTGAGCTCGGAGCACAACTTCACCGCTGAGGGCGGAGCAGGTACGATCGTCCTCTCGCAGGACGGCTTTACTGCTCAGACAGAAGCCTCTTGGCTGAAGATCGGCAAGGTCGAGGGGGCTAAGCTCTCCTATACGGTCGAGCCCTTCACTGAGCCAAGCACTCGCACAGCGCTCGTTGTCCTCACGCGAGGAGCAGAACGTCAGCAGGTGGCTGTTACTCAGATGGGAGCCTATAGCTATATTGCGTCGCTGGAATCCAGCTATGCGATAGAGCGTAAAGGGGGAGCCATTGAGTTGACTTTGGTTGGAGATGTCCGTCCCAGCGATGTTAAGATTGAAGGATTACCTGATTGGGTAACCTACAAGGTGGACGGAAAGAGACTATCGTTGATGATATCCGGAACTGAAATCTATCAGCGAGAGGCTTCTCTTAAATTGCAACTCAGTGATTACTACAGGAAGACTATTCGCATAGTACAGACCTATGGAGTGCTTGGCTATGCTGCTCTCTTGGGAGACTACACGATCTCTTATATTGATAATTATAAGGGAAATGTGAAGACCGCAAATGTCAAGCTTGTAGAAGATCAAGCGAAGAAAGGTTTTATCCTTCAAGGGTTAGCAGCTGATATACCTGTAGCTTTTGAGGAAAAGACCAATACGCTGTCTATCATTTCGCAAGTCCTTCCCAAACCAGCAGGAGAGCAATTGTCCTTAGTATTAGGAGGCTATGTCGGAGGCTATCCTGGAGCCAATGGACAGCCTTCATACTCGCTAACCTGGGATGCATCCTTCTTCTTCTCTTCCGTATGGAATGGAGGTACGGCAGAGCATCCTTCCTTCACCTTTGTACCTTCGGAAGCTGCTAAGGCAAAGAACCTTCATGGTCTCATCATGTTCTTAGCTGAAGGCAATAACTTCAAGTCGCGTTACCTCGGCAAGACTGGGATTCACACAATCCTTGACTTCACGCTGACGAAGAAGTAACCTTGTTTCGATCCTCTCTTTTCGCTTAGGCGGGGTGATCCACGAGCTGTGGATCACCCCGCTTTTGCATAAGGCTACTTCCAAGCAACAGCTTGGCACTATGGGTGATGCTTTATGCTAAGTCCAGGCAGCTTCCTGAGGGATGAGCTGCATCTTCGTTGGGGCCTCGAGCTTTCCATCGGGTGGAAAGTTATTGTTCTATGGCTGGTGAGCTTCCTTTCCAAAGGAGGAAGGGGGGCTTGCCTCTTGATGGAGTGCCACACCTTGCCGTGGGTAGCCTGCTGTGTCGATGGAGGGACATTGCTACGTAGGTACTGGCGGGTATTGGCCTAATAGCCTTGCTTGTGATGATTGGGTGACTCACTGCATCCTTCGCTCTTTGGATAGCAAAGTCGCTTCCTCCTATTTTTGTATCTTTGCATAGCTCTGTATATTAAGTGATACAGATAGAGATCGTATTATTTACCCTTTAGCTTAAAGAAGACAACTATAGCCTATGGGAAGAGTCCTCATTATCGGTGCCGGCGGCGTCGGTACGGTAGTGGCCAAGAAGGTGGCACAGAATAGCGACGTATTCACCGAAATTATGCTCGCCAGCCGCACCAAGAGCAAGTGCGACAAGATCGCCTCCGAGATTACTAATGTCAAGATCCAGACGGCAGCCGTCGATGCCGACAACGTCCCTGAGTTGGTCGCTCTGATGAAGTCCTTCAAGCCTGAGCTGGTCATCAACGTAGCTCTGCCTTATCAGGACCTCCATATTATGGATGCTTGCCTCGAGGCAGGTGTCAACTACCTCGATACGGCCAACTATGAACCCCTTGATGAGGCGAAGTTCGAATATAGCTGGCAGTGGGCCTACAAGCAGCGCTTCGAGGAAGCCGGTCTGACGGCTATCTTGGGCTGTGGCTTTGATCCCGGGGTGACGGGCGTCTTTACTGCCTATGCGGCGAAGCACCACTTCGACGAGATTCATTACCTCGATATCGTCGACTGCAATGGCGGAGATCATCACAAGGCCTTCGCTACGAACTTCAACCCCGAGATCAACATCCGCGAGATCACGCAGAAGGGGAAGTACTACGAGGATGGGCAGTGGCGCGAGACCGAACCACAGGAGATCCACAAGCCTCTGGCCTATCCCAACATCGGGGTGCGTGAGTCCTACCTCCTCTATCACGAAGAACTGGAGTCGCTGGTGAAGAACTACCCCACCATCCGTCGTGCTCGCTTCTGGATGACCTTCGGGCAGGAGTATCTGACGCACCTGCGTGTGATGCAGAATATCGGGATCACGCGTATCGATCCTGTCCTCTACAATGGTGTCGAGATCGTCCCCATCCAGTTCCTCAAGGCAATCCTGCCTAATCCAGGTGAGCTGGGCGAGAACTACACGGGTGAAACCTCCATCGGCTGCCGCATCCGTGGCGTGAAGGATGGTAAGGAGAAGACCTACTATGTGTGGAACAATTGCAGCCACCAAGCCGCTTATCAGGAAACAGGTGCTCAGGGTGTGAGCTACACCACGGGGGTACCTGCTACGATCGGCGCACTGATGTTCTTCAAGGGTCTGTGGCGTCGTCCCGGCGTGTACAACGTCGAGGAGTTCGACCCAGATCCATTTATGGAGCAGCTGATGACGCAGGGCTTGCCCTGGCACGAGCAGTTCGACCTCGACCTCGAGCTTTGATCGCATCGTGATATAAGGAGGAATATCTGAGTGCCATAGGATCCTTGTTCCTATGGCATTCAGGCTTCTTCCTCCTCACTACCTTCTCTTACTACACATCTACACACTCTCTCACACACTTTACCCTTAATCTGATGAACATCTTACTGATCATCGACCCACAGAACGACTTCATTACAGGATCGCTTGCTGTCCCAGGAGCTGTGGGCGCGATGGATTACCTTACCGCCTATCTGCAGGAGCACTATGCCGAGTACGATGCGATCGTCGTCACGATGGATCAGCACCCCGCTGACCACTGTAGCTTCAAGGAGAATGGAGGCATTTGGCCGATACACTGCATTCGCTTCACTGTCGGAGCTGCTATCTATCCGCCCTTGGCTGATGTGATTATGGAGCGCAAGCGTCGGGGGCAAAACGTCCTCTTTATCCCGAAGGCAATGACGCGCCAGAAGGATGCTTATAGTGCCTTCCACGATGCTGTCCCAGATCTGTTGATGCACGCACGCCACATTGATGTAGCTGGATTGGCGGGAGACTACTGTGTTAAGTCTACGATCGATGACCTCAAGCGGCTACTCTATGTGCCGCAAATCCGTCCCATCGAAGAGGCGATTGCTTGGATTGGAGAGCCCCACCCCTTGGTATAATTGCTTCGGCTTCCCTACCACCACTCAACTATACTTTATCCAATGAAACGATTCATTGCTACCTTGAGCCTTTTCACTATGCTCACCGCTTGCCAGACCAATTCGCTTCAGGATAATCCGCTACTCACCGAGAGTACATTGGATTACCAAGCTCCAGACTTCAGTAAGATCCGCCCTGAACACTTCGTCCCAGCCATCAAGGAAGGGATACGCCTTCAGCTGGCCGAGATCGATAGTATCACCAACAATACCGCTGCTCCGACCTTCGAAAATACGGTCTTAGCCTATGAGAAGTCGGGGCGTGTCTTGGCGCGTGCTACCTCAATCCTCTCGGGGCTCGTGGGTGCAAACGGCACCGAAGAGCTACAGAAGATCGACGAAGAGACGACCCCTCTGCTCTCCGATCATCAAGACGCCTTGCTCCTGAATGAGAAGCTCTTTGCGCGTATCAAGGCCGTCTACGAAGCTCGCCAGAGCCTCCAAGGGGAAGACCTGCGCCTGACGGAACTCCTCTACGAGCAGTTCGTCCACGAGGGAGCTCTACTCTCAGATGCCGATAAGGCTACGCTGAAGAAGCTCAACAGCGAGATCGCCGTCCTGCAGACGAAGTTCACCAATCAGGTGAATGCAGGTACGAAGGAAGCCGCTGTGCTTGTCGACAAGGTCGAGGAGCTCGATGGGCTCTCCCAAGAAGCCGTCACGCGCGCTGCCGAAGCCGCTACTGCTGCTGGTCACAAGGGGAAGTATCTGCTGGAGCAGACCAATACCTCACGCCCCAGTTACCTCGCTGAGCTCAACAACCGCGATGTCCGTCGCCGTGTCCTTGAGGCTTCGCTCGCACGCTGCTCGAGTGGCGACAGCACCAATACGCACGCAACTATCACGCGCTTAGCTTCGCTACGCGCTGAGAAGGCGAAGATCCTCGGCTTCCCGAACTTTGCCTCTTGGGCGCTGAAGGACCAGATGGCAGGCCGTCCCGAGGCTGTTGAGCGTCTGATCCAGCAGCTCACTCCTGCTTGTCGCACGAAGGTAGCTGCCGATGTCGCCGAACTCGAAGCCTTCGCTCAGCAGACCGAAGGGAAGGACTTTAAGCTCGCAGCGTGGGACTTAGACTACTATGCTGAGCGTCTGAAGAAAGCTAAGTATGACCTCAATGAAGCTGACCTCAAGCCCTACTTGGTGCTGGATAGCGTCCTGAAAAACGGGGTCTTCTATGCTGCTAACCAGCTCTATGGGCTGACCTTCAAGCCACGTCCTGATATCCCTGTCTACGCTGATGGAGTGCAGGTCTACGAAGTCTTCGACCAGGACAATACGCCGATGGCACTCTTCTACACCGACTACTTCCGTCGTCCCACGAAGACGGGTGGTGCCTGGATGTCGAACTTCGTCCAGCAGAGCACGCTCTTCGGTACGAAGCCGGTGATCTACAACGTTTGCAACTTCGAAGCTCCTGCCAAGGGAGAGCCCGCCTTCCTCACGTCGGATGACGTCGAGACACTCTTCCACGAGTTCGGTCACGCCCTGCATGGTCTCTTTGCTTCGCAGAAGTACGAGACGCTCTCGGGTACAAATACCCCTCGTGACTTTGTCGAGATGCCCTCGCAGTTCAATGAGCACTGGATGACCGACTCGCTGGTATTGCGCCACTATGCTCGTCACTATAAGACGGGTGAGGCGATGCCTCAGGAGCTGATCGATAAGCTCAAAGCGACCGCTACCTACGGACAGTCCTATTCGCTGGCTGAGAACCTCGCAGCTGTCGCCATTGATATGGCGTGGGGAATGCTTCCTGCAGGAGAGACGGTGAAGGATGTCGATGCCTTCGAGCGTGACGTGCTCACGCGTGCTGGGCTGGACTTCGCCTTAGTGCCTCCTCGCTATCGCTCGGCTTATTACCTGCACGTCTTCGCCGGGGCTTATGCTTCAGGTTATTACTCCTACCTGTGGACGGAGGTGCTGGATCACAATATCTATGACTGGTTCGCCTCGCACGGTGGGCTGACGCGTCAGAATGGTCAGCGCTTCCGTGACGAAGTCCTCTCGCGTGGCAATACGGCTCCTGTGGGTACGTTCTTCACGACCTTCACGGGTCTGCAGGAGCCTGATATGTCGAGCCTCCTGCGCTTCCGTGGCCTGACGAAGTAGCTCCGCGGAGCGAAATAAAGCGTTGCCCCCATCCTATCGATCTTCGTAGGGTGGGGGCAACTCTTTTGTTATAGGGGCTCGGCTGTCCCTTTGAGGTGGTGAAATCAAAAGCTTCTCTACGGTTATATTCTTATATGTCTGATTGTTACTTTTGTGTGGTTCTCTCCAATTGCTACTCCCAGGTAGATGATTATCAAGGTGCTTTCAGTAGGAGAACAGATGCCTATCCGGCTCCCTTATATATGCTGGCAAGTGAAGCTATATAGGTTCGCTCACTAACCTATATTGGTCGTAGAGTAGACCAATATAGCTTATTAACTGGAGCAATATTGCTTCGCGTGGTGTGCAATATAGGTTGGAGATACGCCTTCGCTGAGTAGGACTATACTGCTTCGGGTAGGATTCATCTCAGATGAGGGAAATAGATGCAGGGGGCTATGTGTCTCTCCTTTCTACTTATTTGCTCTATGATTGTGTGTGGTTATGGTCTTGGATGAAGGTTCGATAAGGGTGGGCGAATAGTAAATAAGAGGTCTCTGTGTAGTCAAGATAAATAGCCCCTTTTCGTTATATTTGTGCATGCTGATTAGTCGGTTAACTCCTCTTCTCTTGTGGGATTTAGGCTGAGGGAGGAGGAGCTTTGATTATTCAAATCCTCAGCATGTAGGTATTTAATTCAGAGCTATAGAGATGAGTGCTAAGTTCTTTAATAACGAGTCAGGTAATACACTATTTCATAAGCTTCAGGGGATTGCCTCCGAGATGGCTACCTTCAGACGTTTCTGGGCAGTGTCGGGTTTCTTCCGCTCCTCGGGTTACTTCAAGCTTCGTCGTGAGCTGGGAGATATCCCAGAGATTAAAATTCTGGTTGGAATCAATATAGATGGTCTTTTCCTGCGTCATAATAAGGCACTCCTTTTTACTGCTGATGAGAAAGAGGCGCACAAGGTTTACGAGCAGGATTTCAAGCAGGATATTCTCGAAGCCGACTATAGCGCTGAGGTCGAAGAGGGTATTCTGCAGATGTATGAAGACTTGGTGTCTGGTAGACTTCAGATGCGCATTCACGCAACCAAGACGCTCCATGCGAAGTTCTACCTTTGCCTACCTACCGTATATAATGAGCATTCGGATGGCTGGGTTATTATGGGGTCTTCCAATATCTCTGAGGCGGGGCTGGGCATCACACGTCCTCCGCGCTATGAGCTGAATATAGCGATTAAAGAACCAGATGATGTGAACTACTGCGTCCAGGAGTTCGAGCATCTCTGGGAGCAAGGTGTCCCGCTCTCGGCCGAGGATATAGAGCAGTATCGTCAAGCTACTTACTTGGGTGATCAGCCTACTCCCTATGAGCTGTATATCAAAGTGCTTATTGATACCTTTGGAGAGCAGGTGGAGGATGACTTTACACTCGAGCTACCAGAGGGGTATAAGGATCTGAAGTACCAGAAAGATGCGGTCATCCAAGGCTATCAGATGCTCCTACAGCACGATGGGCTGTTTCTCTCCGACGTCGTCGGTCTGGGTAAGACGATGATCGCTACGATGATCGCTAAGCGGTTCATCGAGGCTAATGGTCGCTATACGCGAATCTTGGTAGTCTATCCTCCAGCATTACAGAGGAACTGGGAGGAGACGTTTACCCAATTTGGTATCGCTAAATATGCACAGTTTGTCTCCAGCGGAAGCCTGTCGAAAGTAGCTGATGGAGAAGGGCTTTATCGTGACAAAGAAGACTTCTCTCTGGTGATCGTCGACGAAGCACATAGCTTCCGTAATGACAATACTGGGCGCTATGATGCGCTGCAGCGTATCTGTAAGTCGCCCTGCAGTGAGCCTGGCTTACTTGGCTGTATGAGTAAGAAGGTCATGCTCCTCTCGGCTACCCCATTGAATAATCGTCCTTCAGACTTATTGAATCAACTTCTTCTCTTCCAGAATAGTCAGACGTGTACGATCGATGGTATTCCGAATCTCCGATCCTTCTTTGCTCCCTATATAGAGCAGTATCAGGAGCTGATGCACGAGCGTGATGTGCGTGATGTTGCTTCGGAGGTAGATGAACTCTACGAGGAACTGCGTAGTCGTGTTATTGATAAGGTGACTATCCGTCGTACGCGCACCAATATCCTTAATGACCCTGATTACAAGGCGGATATAGATGCCCAGGGGATTATCTTCCCACGTATCTGCGCTCCTGTGGACTTGGTTTATCAGATGGATGAAGATACGAGTGCACGCTTCTATCATACGCTACTGCAGCTTACTGACGGTCGCTCTGAGGAAAATCCAGAAGGGACGGGACTCTATTATGCGCGCTATCGTGCTGTGGAGTTCCTCAAGCCTGACTACTCTCGGGGCTATCAGAATGCCGAGCAGATAGCCCGAACTCTGGCTGGTATCTATCGTGTCCATATGGTTAAGCGTTTGGAGAGTAGCTTCTATGCCTTCAAGAAGTCCCTACACACCCTGCTCCAGATCACTACCGATATGCTTGGTATGCTCGATGTAGATAAGGTCATTATCGCACCAGACTTGAAGGTCAAAGATCTGCAAGAGAAAGGATGGGACTTGGATGAAATCATCGAATATGCTGCACAGAAGGGGTATGACCTGGATGCTATCTGTTTCCCTGAGGAAGCGTTTACTTCTGAGTTTAGGGAGATGCTGGAGCACGACAAAGTGCTCTTAGAGTCGCTCGTGGACGACTGGGAGCAGGAGACGGACGACCCTAAGCTGGATCTCTTAGTGACGAAGATGCAGCGTGACTTCTTTGCCTCCGAACTCAATCCTTCAGGTAAGTTAGTGCTCTTCTCTGAGAGTGTCGATACACTGAATTATCTCTATCGTGAGCTGTCTCAGGCACTAAGCCGAGAGGATATCTTGGTCGTGACCTCCCAGAATCGCAAGCAGTATGAGCAGACGATACGTGAGAACTTTGATGCCAATTATCCTGGGGATAAAGGGAAGTATCAGATTCTGCTTACTTCAGATGTCTTGGCCGAAGGTGTCAATCTCCATCGCTCTAATGTTATCGTCAACTACGATTCCCCTTGGAATGCGACTCGTCTGATGCAGCGTATTGGTCGTGTCAATCGTATTGGTTCGGTAGCTCCCGAGATACGTAACTATATGTTCTATCCCTCGATACAGGGTGACCGAGAGATTAATCTCTATAGCAATGCTCTGATCAAGCTGCAGGGCTTCCATTCAGCCTTTGGTGAAGATGCCCAGATCTTCTCTCGTGAGGAAATTGTCAAGGAGTTCCAGCTCTTTGATAGTCAGATCCAGGATGCTATCGATCGAAGACTCTCCTTACTACGAGAGGTGCGCGAGCTCTATCAGAAGAATAGAGGGCTATACCGCAAGATCAAAGAGCTACCTCGTAAGAGCCGAGTCTTGCGTCATTCCTCTGAGCACGCAGGTCGCTCTGTGGTCTTTGTTTCCTCCAATGTCAAGACCGAATACTACATGGTCGAAGGCAACGGAGAGGCTAAGCCAATTGACTTCCTCGAGGCTGCACAGCTCTTCTATGCGACTCCCGAAGAGGCTGGTAGCCCTATCCCATCCGATAGCTACCACTATACGCACGTGCGTCGAGCCCTGGAGACGTATGAGACTGAGCACATAGAAGCGCAGGATACCAGCCGTGTCAGTCGCCAAGACTTGGATAGCAAAGCGACCACAGCTCTGGCTTTCCTCCGACGCCTAAAGCAGACATTTACGGATAATTATATCCTGTGTGAGCAATGCGATCAGCTTGCTCATAGCATCGAGGAGGGTATCTATTCGCAGCTCTCCCGCGAGATTAACAAGCAGGCCAAGCCCTATAAAAACGATCGCGAATTACTGCGCCAGGCTGAGCGCGAGCTCTCGTGTCAGATAGCTCGACTGGCGGGGATATATGCTACCAAGACGCAGCGTGAACGACTGCAAGAACGTGAAGTTACGCCTCCCTGTGTCATTATATCCGAAAGCTTTGCCTAATCATCACCCCCTCTAATACTCTTATTATCACTATGCCTCGTATGATGGATGGCGAACAACTACGCCAGCTCTTTTGCTCGGATTTTGATCTCCAGCGATGGAAGACCTTTATAGCAGACTTCTTTGCTCCAGGTGAGCTGCGTGGAGTCCCCGAACCTATCCCTGCGCCCGAAGGGGCAGATGCGGGCTACTATCTTGGGGCTATGATGACGGGGGATAGCTATCGTATAGGCTTCTTCGTTTATACGGTCTCCGAAGGGAGTGTCTCACACCGCCGAGCAGGATTGCGTCAGTGGGTCAAGCGCTTTATTAACCCTCTGTGGGGCGAGTTTGATGCCGCGCTGGTGATCTATAATGACAAAGATTCAGCCGACTGGCGCTTGTCCTTCGTCTGTGATATCAAGGGAGAGAAGACAGATCCTAAGCGATATACCTATCTCTTTGGCCCGACTCAAGGACGGCTGAATACGCCCGTGAGTCGCTTTCTACAGCTACAGAAGGTAGGGGTTACGTTCGCCTCTATTCGGGAAGCCTTCTCTGTAGAGGCCTTGACGAAGGACTTCTATAATGAACTCTTCGAGTGGTTTCTCTGGGCGATAGACGAAGAGACGGGCGTTACTTATCCCAACAATCCGACTATTCCAGAGGATGACCGTGAGAAGATTGAGCAAAAGATTATCCGTCTGATCGCTCGCTTGCTCTTTGTCTGGTTTATCCGCCAGCGTCACCTCGTCCCCGATTCGCTCTTTGACGAGCAGAAGCTGCGCGGAGTCCTGCGCGACTTCCGTCCTCAGGCGATGGACTCAGGGTGTTACTACAATGCCATCTTACAGAACCTCTTTTTTGCTACGCTTAATAGCGAGGTCAGTGCGCGCGCTTTCGCCACTCGACCCAATCGACGCGACATCAAGACGCTCTATCGCTACTCGGAGCTCTTTAGTATCGGTGAGGCTGAGGTGCTGGAGCTCTTTGGCTCAATCCCCTTCCTCAATGGGGGGCTCTTCGAGTGCTTGGATAAAGTAACTGAGTTCGATGAGGAAGCTTATGCCTATGATGGCTTCAGTCGCAATGGAGCGACCTTCTCCGATGGTCGCTATAAGCATCGTGCTTTTGTCCCTAATGCTCTCTTCTTCGATACCGAACGTGGTCTCTTCGCGCTACTGAATCGATATAACTTCACTATTGAGGAGAATAGTGCCGCTGACCAGCAAGTAGCCTTAGATCCCGAACTTTTGGGACAGGTCTTCGAGAACCTCTTGGCTTATACCAACGAGGAGACGCAGGAGAGTGCACGCAAGAGTAGTGGCTCCTTCTATACGCCTCGCCCAATCGTGGAGTATATGGTGGAGGAGAGCTTAGTCGCACGACTGGGAGACACCGAGGACGTGCGTCAGGTTTTTGCTCCTGACTTCGAGTATGATCCGGCGAAGCGTGCCTTTTATGAGGAGCTGAAGGAGCGACTACTTGGCCTCAAGATACTTGACCCTGCG
>ERZ772974.653-NODE-653-length-24660-cov-24.665678_pt1 | contig 24660 bp, 18 predicted proteins | sample MGYA00580671_ERZ772974 | MGnify/ENA primary metagenome ERZ772974 (study PRJEB29015, sample SAMEA2738065) | human oral metagenome | biome: human oral; feature: human-associated habitat; material: saliva | place: China | collected 2218 ... | reverse complement strand
GATAGGCACCTAAGATGATACCGATGATTAAACACCCGATTAAATTAACCGTAATTGTACCAAAAGGATAAGGTCCTAAGCGCGCCATTACCCATTCCCCTACCACTGTTCGCGCTAGTGCTCCTAAGGCACCACCGCAGGCGATAGCCATATATTTTTCCATAATAGTACTCCATCACTTTAACGATTCGTGTAATTATCATATATACATAATAATTATCATATATTACGTATTAGTCAACAATGTATTTGCTAAGTATACTAAAAGCACAAGGTAGGAATCGGAAAGGAGGTCGTATGAAAGATCCTACACTTACAATGCCTGCCTACCGACGAAATCATTATCAGGACCCAAAATTTCAGCAGCAGTATATGTGCTTGGGCCATAAAATATCTACGCTGCGCACGTCGATGGGCATTTCACAACGACAATTGGCCGATGTCGTGGGCATTAGCCGCAGCTATTTGAGCAAGTTAGAATGTGGACACGGTATTTCAGGTGTGTCCATCGAGGTGGTTTTTAAAATCGCCTATTGCCTCAACATTTCTATTAGTCAATTGCTACGTCTTCGTACGCAAGACTACAAATCCTGTAATAGACATCTTTCAAAGCATTATGAAAGAGTCGAATTTTTCCGATTAGCACATCAGCGCTTTTTGGAACTTAAGAAAGAACTCTAGAACGTAGTTAACACATATATACTAGAGATATAATTGAATCATACTTACTTTCAATTTTGATATTTGCATCATAAAAATAACCTCATTTTAAAAAAATCATTAGAAAACAAGATAATTCCTACTAACATGTACTACATATATAAAATATACTAACCCCTTACGTATCTTATATATGACTTTGCAAAATAAAGGACCCTAACTAGGGTCCTTTTTAATATATCTATTTAATTACTAAACTTCATTTAATTTTTTATCTTGTATTTCCGCATTAGCCCGCTTAAAGATAAACGCATTATTGATGTGTTGACGCATCGCATTTTCTGCAGCCACTTCGTCATGGCGTTCAATAGCGTCTACGATATGATCATGTTCGTCATCGCAGTCATGAGTGCGCACTGCATTGAAGGAGCTCAAGTACATATCGCGATTTACACGTTCACGGAAATCTAATAAGTAATCCACAACGCGCTCATTGCCTGAAAATTGCGCAATCATGCTATGGAATCGGCTGTTAACCTCTACCCGTGCAGTTGCATCCTCAATAGCATGCATTTCGCGGCACAATTCCTTAAGTTCTTCTACTTGCTCTGGTGTGGCATGACGGGCACACAAACGAGCCCCCAAACCTTCCATAACCTCGCGACATTGGTATAGCGCCACGATTTCTTCTGGTGTGTCCGCTTTAACCGTAACACCCTTCCATGGCACGATAACAACAAGATTATCTTTTGCTAATTTTCTGAAAGCTTCGCGAACTGGCGTTGCACTAACTTTGAGCTGTTCTGCGATCTTAACTTCATTTAGTTTTTCTTGCGGTAATAGCTCCCCTGTTAAAATAGCCTGTTTCAAAGTTACATAAACTTGTTCACTTAACGGCAATCGTTCAATTGAATCTACAGCGGAAAAATGATACATCTCTTTTGGTTCTTTTGTACCTTTCACGTCTTTTGTCATATTTCTAGCCTAGGTCCCCTCTAACGTTTATTTGCTTTCATACTTTCAATGAACGCCTAAAATTAGTATAATAAAATGTAAGCATTTTTATATACAAACACATGCATATATAATAGTTACATACACTCTAATTATAAATCTCGCGCATATGACTGTCAATTTCTAGATGGTCATAGTTTAAAAGTAAGGAAGTTACCAATATGAGTCGTTGTCTGGTTATCATTAACCCTGTATCTGGTGGCGGTGCAGCACGCCGATATGCCCTTGATTTACAGTGGAAATTGAGTACCCTCTTTGACACAATTGAAATAAAATTCACAACGGGTGCTAATGATGCAACTCGTTTTGCCAAGGCGGCCTGTGATGATGGTTTTGATGCCGTTTTCTGCATGGGCGGTGATGGAACTGTAAATGAAACGGTTAACGGCATCGCACAAGGCGGATTCAAAGCAACCTTTGGCTTTATCCCTGTTGGGACCGTTAACGATATGTCTCGTGCTCTTGGCATTCCACAACGGCCATTAGAGGCAATTCGCCGCCTCGATATCAACCAAGTTCGCTCCATCGATATTGGTCGCTGCAATGATAAATACTTCTGCAATAATATTGCAGCCGGTGTCATTCCAAAGGTTATCGAAGAGGTAACGCCAAAGGAAAAGCGCATCTTAGGTCCTCTGGCTTACTTTTTGCGTGCTGGTCAAGCTCTATTCACCACAAAGGATTATACATACCGTGTCAAAACAGAGACGGATGATTTTATTTGTAAATCACCACTAGTGCTAGCACTACTCACCAATGTGGTATCTAGCTTTGAACGCTTTATGCCGGAGGCCTCTGTCGATGATGGTTATATGCGTCTCGTTATCTTTAAAGAATACTTTATTCTAGATATTTTCAAGGTCTTACCGCTCATTCTAAGTGGAGCCATCTATAATTCAAGCAATACGACTACGCTAACAGTACAAAAAGCTCATATTGAATTATTAAGTAATATAGGTGATTTACCAACCAATATGGATGGTGATGCAGGTCCATCTATGCCAGTAGACCTTGAGGTTTTACCTCAAGTCCTCAAGGTATTTGCACCTACTAAACATCAAAAGAAAAAGTCACTTATCTAAGCGATTGAACCCCCTTTACTGGTTGTCCAGCAAAGGGGATTCTTATCATTTTAAATGGCTTTTTTCCTATATGCATTATAACAAAACGGCTTCGTGTAAACGGAAACTATAAATATAACTTGCTTTAACAGGCATGCCTGTTAAGGTCTCAAGGGCCTCTTTATAGAGGTCCATTTGTATTTTATAGCGATGAACTAGTTCATCCCCACTTTTAACACGATCCGTCTTATAGTCTACAAGAATCCATTGATCATCTTCAACAAAGGCAGTATCGATAATACCTTGTAAAAACAATCGTTCCCCATCTTCTACATCAGGATACACGCGATTTCCATCAAAGAGCATGCTAAACGGCAATTCCCGTTCTACCCGTTTTGATGCAATAAGACGCTTACCAAGATCAGAGTTAAAGAACCCATATAGGCTACGATCACTTAATAGACTGCGTTCCTCATCACTAAATTTACCTTCTGCTTGCAATGAATCGAGCATATCTGTCATGGATTTTTGCGTATACTTTTTAACAGGTAGCCATTGCATCGCTTCATGCATCAATGTGCCCCATTGCGCACCCGTTACAATTTCCTCAGCGTCAGCAATGGCCATCGGCTTGCGTCCAAATACGGAATCGGCTATCTCTATTTCACTAATAGCAGGAATACTTGTATCTAATACCGTAGCCGATACTGCCTCCGCATCACGTTCAGCAAATCGCCGTTTCAATTCGCTCACAGAAATCTTAGCTGTTGTCTTAGAGGCTACAAGATTAGGATAGGTAAAAGCAAATCGCTGTACAATTTCCTCTGGCAATTCTACATCATTCACCTTTCCTAAAGCGCGAACGGTATTGATAGTTGTTTCATCCACATCAGCCTTATAGTCTAGGTCACCATACAGAGAACCATCATGGATTTCTACCTTCACCTTACATTGACGGTCCAGTAAATCAAAATTAATAGCTCCTTCTAGCTCGATACTATTGCGTAATGGACCGCCCCCATCTAAATGACGAGCGAAGGCTATGAGCAGCCAATGTAAATAGGAGTTGCCAGCTTTAATTAGATCTACACCTAATGCTTGGGTCTGGGTCAATGCCGCATTTTTTATATGAGCACCAATCCCCTTTTCCTTTTTAATTTCCTTGTTGATATACCCCGTTAGGAATAGCTTATCCCGTGCCCGGGTCAATGCCACGTAGAGAATACGCTGTTCTTCGGCTTTCATAGCATCCGATTTAACAGATTTACAATAGAGCCACGGCATAGATGGATAGGATACACGAATATCTGGGTAATAGCCCTTCAATCCGATACCAGCATTTTTATCGACCAACAGTGGGGAGTTAAAGTCCATGGTATTGAATTTCTTTTGTACTCCTGAAAGAAATACAACCGGGAATTCAAGGCCCTTACTCTTATGGATGGTCATGAGACGCACCACATCATCCGCTTCGGTAACCACATTGGCAACGGCCATATCCTGATTGCTATCGCGTAAGCTTTCAACAAAACGAAGGAATCTAAAGAGGCCGCGGAACCCAGACGATTCAAAACCCTTAGCCCTTTCATAGAGGGCCATCACATTTGCGCGGCGCACAAGGCCATTCGGCATGGCCCCCACATAGTTCACGTAGTCCAAGGTTTCATATATATCCCATAACAAATCAGCTACGCCATGACGGCGTGACAATGTACGCCAATGCTCAATATGCCCGAGGAATTGTACTAACCGTTCATCCTGGGCCTGTTCGGCATAAATAGGCATAAGGGACCATAAAGAGCCTTCTCCAGTAAGTCGCAATGCACCGAGTTCATTGGCATCGAGACCTACCAGCCCAGAATGCAATACGGCAGCCATCGGCAAATCCTGCTCTGGATTATCGATAATCTGTAACAAGGACAAGAGCAATTGAATCTCTTGTGCTTCAAAGTAGCCATCGCGCTCATTAACAACAGCTGGGATGCCCGCTTGACGCATGGCAGCTACAGCTCGTGTTCCCCATCCTGCAAGGGACCGACGTAACACGGCAAAGTCGCGCCATTGAATTTGACGGAATGAGCCATCTGGATTTTGCACTTGTTTTTTAGATGCATGCAATTCCTTGATTTTCTGAATGATAAAATCTAGTTCCCGTTCATTATTCTCTGGCTCATCACCGATAGATTCCGTATCGTTTACATTAGCTCCAATATCGCTTTCATCAGAACTGTTCGTATCACTGGTATCCAAAAGATGCAATTCTACGGCACCGCCCACCCAATTAGCAGGTGCATCCTCGACGATGCGGCCTGGTATGAGCGATTCTTTTTCACCATAATCAAGTTCTGCTGCCTCTTGGGTCATAATTTGGTAAAAAATAAAATTCGTAGTGGTCAAAATATTTTCATGAGACCGGAAATTCTTTGCCAAATCGATGCGACGCTCTACAGCGTCATTCTCGAGTCCGTACGTATTGTACTTATGCATAAACAGAGAACTATCCGCCATACGGAAACTATAAATGGCTTGCTTCACATCGCCTACGTAGAATCGGTTATCTATATGAGAAATAAGATTAATAATGGTTTCTTGTACACCATTCGTATCTTGGTATTCGTCCACCATGATTTCTTTGAAAGTATCCTGCAACTCAAGGGCCACTTCGGATGGTTGAGGGTCATCTTCGGTACCAGGTTCTACAAGGAGTGCCAAACAGAGGTGTTCCAAGTCGCTAAAGTCCATGATACCTTGTTCTTTTTTTGCCTCATTATAAGCCCTATGAAAGGCAATGGTTAACTCTACCAGATTATGAATGAGCGGATACTGGTCTACAAATTGCTGTTGCAGCACAGCTTCATCAATATGGAATAGACCGTTTTTCATTCCTTTTAAGCTGTCCTTATTTTGGGAACCAAGTGATTTAAATTCATCTGCTAACGCACCATCTACTTCTCCCTTTTCTAAGGCTTTGCCAAGGCTTGTGAAACTAGCCTTGGTAAAGGTATCTAGATTATGGCATACATTGACCATATCAGGCCAAGACTGAGCCCCTTTTAGTTGGGCTAATGCGGCTAATTGCTCTTGGTATACCTTATCCCATTTCTTAGGACCTACAGGGCTTTCAAGCAAGGGTTCCATCAACTCTAATCGTTCAGCAATACGATTGATTTCGGCCTGTTGCTCATCCCACATGGCACTGCCCCATAAGGTGTCTCGTAAATCTTGATTTTGAGCCTCCTTATAAGGCTCTACGGCGCGACGCATCCACCCATCTGGGTTCGATTGAGACATGGCAAATTCATAGAGGCTTAGGACCTTATCTTGCAAGCCCGCATCAGACTTATCATCGCTAAAGAAGTCAGATAAATCAAAAATACCATACTCATTATGTTCATATGCCTCTTGCAATAGGTTTTCCAACACCTCTTGTTTTAAGAGAGCCATTTCCGCTTCATTACCGATACGAGCCGTAGGCGGAATATCAAGTTTATAGAAATACGAGCGGATTACCCACTGGCAAAAGGAATGTAGTGTAGAAATATGTGCCGATGGCAATAGATTCAATTGCCGCTCTAAGCGCGCTTGTAATACCTTGTCATCGGTTGCTTCCATGGCCTTCGCCAAAGCAACGCCAATACGAGCGCTCATTTCAGCAGCAGCGGCCTTTGTGAAGGTAACGACCATCAATTCTTGTACAGATAAGGGATTATCCATATCTTTCAAGCGTGTTATGATGCGTTCTACGAGAACCGCCGTTTTACCAGATCCAGCAGCAGCGGCAACGAGCAATGTTTGGGCCCCTAAATTACTGTCCTTTGGGGACATGATGGCAGACTCCTGCTCTGGTGTCCATTTAACGCCCATTGTCGTCACCTCCTGTCATAGAACTATCCTTATTAACACTTTCACCTAGTAACTTAGCAGCACTCGACACCATATGTTCAGAAGTAACACCGAATGCTACATTTTCAGAGGTGCCATTTAGAGCTTCATGCATTTTCTCTAGGGCATTCGCCTCATTTAGAGACATTAAATAATTGTACTGATTACGTTCATTATCGAATCGGCACACGGTCTTGTAATCACAATAGGAACAAGGAATAGCCTTATTCAACTGATATGGGGCAATAGGAAATTCACCTTTGCCGATGGCAGAGCCGGTGTCCGCCATAATCGATTCGGTATAACGGCACATGATATCAAAATCACCGGAGGATTTAACGACTTTCATATCTCCTGAATGAATAGTCCCTTTACCAGTAATACGAACAGGTACATAAGGCCCCTTACCCTTATAGGTGAGCAATTGTTCATCCATTTTTTCCAGCATATCGATATCATCTGTAAAATATCCTTTATTGTTAAGGGCCCCATTCGTATCAGCCAAAGCTTTGGCTTCATCATAGGACACAGGTTCACTAGCTGAAGTTCGTGGATTTTTCACATATGTATATACAACGGCAGCTGGTGTCATCGGTTGATCGTGATGTTTTTCATAAGCCGATTCTAGTGCCAAGAGATAGGTCATCAATTGTAATTTTAGACCATAGTATATTTCCTGTGCATTCACCGATGTACTACCCGATTTGTAGTCGATAACCATGCCGTACGTATGACCATCGCGTTTATATTCATCGATACGATCAATTTGACCAACCAGTCGCAAATAACGATCATCACCAAGAGGTACCTTTATAGATTCCCAGCCATTAGGACGTCCAAAGTCTTGTTCTAAATACATCGTATCGAAGGAGGACCGACTAGACCAATCTACAAGGCGTGATACTGTTTTCTGCAATGTTCTAACAACGCGCTCTTCAATAGCCTTATCATAGGCCGTTTTCTCATCCTCATCATAGCGATTCTCTTCTAATATATCCGCTGCTACGCGAGCACATAATTCCTGCTGTGCCGTTTCATCTAAATCACGCCATTGCTTATGCTCAGACAATAGTTGTGTTCCTAACCGTTCTAAATTGGCATGTAAAAAGGTACCAATTTCTGGGGCCCCAAAGGAGCGTACCTTACGGGGTTCCAGTTGTAAGCCATATTGGGCATAGAATTTAAATGGACACTGACGATATTTTTCAAGGCGCGTTACGGACCCAGACATATAACCCCGTTTAAGGAATAGGCCATTCACTAATTCTGGTGCAATAATAGGTACATCATTATTGTCGCGAATACCACGGCTCACGTCCTCTAAGCGCGGTCTGTAGGCCGCATCATTGCGAGCCCAATTATAGAGCCCCCACCACAACGGCGACACAGGTACGCCACTAAACAAAGCGCCCCAACGCTCAGATAAGAGGGATAAACTTTGGTATGGACGCCATAAATAATTATCTTCAGTACCATCTTGAATGGTGAAAGGAACCTCTACAGGCGACGTACAGAAACCAAGGGATTGTAACCGTTTAATAACGAGAGAACTTTCAAGACCTTCTCCTTCATCATTAGAGCCAGCATAGGATATAGTTAAATGCTGTTCTGCCCGAGTCATGGCTAAATAGAGAAGGAAGTTTTCATTGAACGCCTTCGGTAAAGCACCTTCTGCAAGAACGATACCCGCTTCAGCAAGGGCCTCCCGCTCTCTATCCTTGATTAAGCCTTCATCCCCCATATTTTGAGGAAATACACCTTGGTTAAGGCCCATCACATAGACCCTTGGCCATGATTGACTATATGCCCGTTCAATAGTTGTAATTGCCACATGATCTAGAGATGGTGGAATCATCGAATAGTGAACATTATCAAGGGCCTCTTCTAAGAGGGCTATCATCTCGTCCAGTGTCAATGTTTCCATATCGGTTAAGACCATCATTTCATCGAGGAATCCGATGACCGCATTATACATTTGCTCATGACTGGCCTTAGATTCTAAATCACCGTCTCGCTCAGCCTCTAACGACCATTCATAGAGACGCTGTGGCACTTGTAATTCTTCGAGAACCACATAGATGTGCTTACACCACTCGGCCCCCGTATGGGCTTCGCAAGACGTTGCAAAATCAAACCATGGTATCAAGATGTCCATAATGGTCTGTCTCGATGCGTTTACCCGCTCATGTCTTGGTGCGTCTGGTTGTTCCTCTTCTGAAAGTCCCGATACACGACGCATATAGGACCAAGTATCTCGTTCCCACTGTAAATGATTGATACCAAATTCTAGCACATAGTTTTCCAGTTCATCTACCGCCTCACGAGTTAAAGGCGTTAAATCCGTTTTTAATAAACGGAACATAATATCACGACTGTAGCTATGCTTAACAATACCGAGCAAATCCGTCATCAATTCCCCTAGGGGGTGATTATTCATAGGCCGTTGACGGTCTCCAAAGTGAGGAATCCCATATCGGGTAAATACCTTCTCTAATGTATCCCCATAGGTCTCCGATTCACGGAGCATAATACACACATCCCGATAGCGTGCAGTAGGACTACTTTCAATATACGCAAGGATATCACGAGCCACCCAATCCGCTTCGCGTTCTCGATTATAGGCGCTTACAAGCGGTATATGTTCAGCCGTAGTATTGTGCTTACCGTGAAAGAAATTTTCCTCTAAAGATTGCAACACAGGTGTCCCTCTATGCCCTGTAAAAGACTGAAAGGACAATTTCGTTCCATATTCCTTATGGAGATTTTCCAAGATTTCAACGGAGCGATTAAAGATGCCATGACGACCTTTATTAGCCAATATACGTTTAGGGTCAGCTGGTAAATCAACGGTAATTACCGATTCTACAGCAAGGTCAAAGAGCATGTACAACAGCTCAAAATGAACCGGTGTAAACCAGTGGAATCCGTCTACAAAGACATGACAGTTTTCCATCAATGGAGACTGTGGTAGTGCATGAACGAGATCCATAATAGGATCTCCATCAATTTGGCCATGAAGCTGCAATTCCTCTTCATAGGCTGACATACATAATGCTAGTTCACGTAATTTTTTCTGCAATACCTTATTCGATACGCGCTGTGCACCTGCTTCTAATTCATCAGGCCCTATGCGAAAGGAGCGAAACTCGGAAAATAAGCCTTGCAAGACCGACGAAAACTCAGGCCGTTTGGCAGCTTGTGATAATAGGCCTAGTTCAGCACCTTTTCGCTTCATTACAAGACTCAAGAGCATAGAGCGTCCCAATTGAGATATGCTCTGCTGATGGGCTTTCACATTGCCTATCGATTGATACACCTGATAGGCCAATCGGCCAAACCCTACAACGCGCACCGTCGTAAAGCCACCTTGGGGCATAAATTCTGCTAATTCCCGCTCCACCCGATATGTTGCTGGCTCTGGAACCAATAATATAATAGGATCACCTGGACACTCGGTTATGACCTGCCGAATACGTTCATATACGGCACGGGTCTTACCAGATCCAGCGCGACCATAATACATGGTAATACTCATACTACCTCCCACTACTAATAATTCATTCCGTCATCCCTAAAAACAGATATCAGTAGTAACTTATATGACATATAAATATATATACTATTGTACACCATTAAATACCTAAATTGATATTTGACAAAATTTGATTTATACATTATTCTGTTTACGAAAATAAAAAAATTAAATTTGTTTATATTTTATTTACATATTTAACATCGTGGTGTATAATGAATGTAAAATGAAATGTTATTTAAGGTTATAATTTTTTGTATTAATAACAATTTAGGAGTTAATCACAATGAATACAAAACGTATTGCTACGGCTTTTGCCGTATTGGCAGCAACAACAATCTCTTTCTCAGCTTTTGCAGCAAATATGGATGCTAATGCACGCGCCTATGAACGTGCTGCAGCAGAACAGTCCCAATACCAATATATGCCAGCAAATACTGTACCAGTAGCTCAAGCAGGTTATGTGGCAACACCTCCACGTCCTAACTACTCTCCATTACCAGTTGTACCTTACACCGCTGGTGATATGAGCCAACAAATGCCTGTATCTAAAGAATTGGGCGATCCAATCTTTGTGGCACCACAAACAACTGCTGTAGGCATGCAAATTATGGATCCAATTCCAAATCCTAATGCACCGTTACAACAACCGGTAGATGCACCAGCAACACTTTCTTTCAGCAGAAGTGGCAATGGTTATATATCCACATATAGAAGCAATCAATTAAATGCTTTTGATGTATTGTTAAACGGTCGTTCTTACACATTTGATTTACCAGCCTATACAAATGGTTACCAAGTAAAAACTGCAAGTTCTTACAACCGCGCCGGTAACGGTCTTGCCAACGTATTCACAACAAATGTAATCACAGAAGCAATCGTAAACAACACATCTTTACGCATCACTGTTAACATGACACAACCAACTTCTGTAGCAGCAGCTAAATTGCGTTCCATGCAACAAACTGGTCATGTATCCGTAGGTGAAGTGTCCACATTGTTTGCTTATAATGAAAGCTATGATGGTGTGAAACAAGCTGCTAACTATGATGTATATAACAACAATGGTCGTTTCATCGTTGTAAAATCCGGTGCTGTAACAGTACCTAATGGTGCTCAACATCCATATGCAACAGCTATGTTTGCCATTACTGAAGATACAGTAGCAGCAGTTACCGTTTCCGGCAACAGTGGCGAATCTTATGAACTAGTAAAAGGTACAGCGTATTCCATCGCTGCCTCTGCAAAAGCAGCTAACGAAAAAAGTGTAAAACAAGGTAGATAATAGACCTCTAATGTAGAGATACTACCAGCTATCTCTAACAACATCTAAATATAATGAAAAGGGACTGTAAAAAGTGCGGTATAACCGACTTCTATTTACAGTCCCTTTTTGTCATTATAAATATGCAACATGGATCACTATCATGCCCATATATGCCTGCTATACTATTTATATTATAAACGGGTAAGGGTTTCTAATGCTTTATAGGCCATTAATCGATAACCACGTTCATTTGGATGTACCTCACCAGCAAATACGATTTGTCCTATTTGATCTGCTTCGTGGAGCACTCTGTAAAAATCAATTGTTTTCATATTGTTTTCTGCTGCGTATGAAAGCAGTCGTTTGTTCACATCGACCACCACATGATTAAGACCATCCATTTCACTATCAATTTGAGGCTCTAGGCCAATGATGACCTGCCCTTTTTGACTAGCTATAGTTATAACTTTAATCAGTTTATTATATACATAATCGCTATCGCGATTTTGTAAAATATCATTAGTTCCACACATAATGCATAAATAACGATCATCTTTATAATCCTTATCTATGCCCCAAGCTTCTATATAGTTTAGTAAGCCTTGCACAGACAAACCATCTATACCATGATTTTCTATATGATATGTAGGTAAGGCGGCACTACATAATTCAACCCAGCCAAGACCTGCTTTCACATCATATCCACGAGTAATACTATCACCAAAACATATTATATTCATCAATTCCTCCACTATACATTCGGTCATCTACATTGTAAAATATATATGTATAAAGTACAATATGTTACTCATTTTCATGAAATCTTAAGTACAGTATGGTACACTTTTTTCGCATGGAGAGGGGGAATAACAATGAAATATCTACTAGCTCTCGTGGGAACCCTATTGTGTACCTCGCAATCAGGATTTGCCATATCTCAGTATGAAATCGAGCAAAAACCAAATCAATACCAGCTTGCTTATTCTAGCGATACAGAACGTATGTATATCGATCTCAGCTCTATTCATACTAAGCAGACCGCTGCGAATTATAAGACTGTACAAGCAAGGCTATTAAGTCTATATACAAGAAATAATGTAATCGCAGACTTTGATACAAACTTTACATTTTACAAACAACAACCTAATGCACAAATTACGATGACAGCGTGGAAGGTATCAAAACCGACATACTATGCACAAAATGGTTATCCTATTGATACATTACCACAACAACGCTTGGCCAAGGATTACGGTCAACATGTGGCTGCACAAAATAGTCCATCCCAACGTATTGGAGAATTTGTATACAATACCTCTGTAGAAATGGAAAAAATTTCGTATACTTACGATAATCCATATATTCCACCGAGGGTATTCCCTCCGGTGGTGAATCACAGTGTGCATATGCCTCTATTTGGACTTATGCCACCTACAGATTTGGTTATCTCGACTCCGATGGACCGAGTAATACCAGCACCACCAGCACCACCGACGAAGATACAACCAAGTTTGCAACCTGGTCATGTAGGCGGTCCTGGCGTTGGAGGCTTTAATAATCGCGGAGGCTTCTCCCCTAATTTTGCTGCTATGCAACAAGCTAAGCCCCAAAATCCAAATCGTAATATGTCTCGTCCTGAAATGCAAGCCCCTCCTTCACAGAAAGGACCTGCGGATAACAAAGTTCGAGATGGCAAAGCTCGCAACGATACTGGTCGAAATAATACAGGTCGCGATAAGGGCTCACCAAATAATGGCGGTCGTAACGGCGGCAATTCTGGAAATGGCAGCCGTGGCGGCGGAGGTCAAGGACCTCATTAATTCAAAATTTCAACATAAACAAACCCTCATCTACAACAATTATGGATGAGGGTTTATTTTTTGACTTTCTCAAGCCCAAAATTAAATGTTAGGACAAATTATTTATTAAGGTGCACAAAAAACAATGCAGTAGCACCGATGACTGGAGCGATACCTAGGGTCATTAACGCAGATTGATAGCTACCTGTGGCAGTTAACATGCTACCTAAGACCATAGGCGCCAACATAACACCGATTTGATTAAATAGGTTTACGAAACCAGCTGTAGTGCCGCGCAAATGAGGTGCTGCAGATTGTACAACGAGAGCATTTGTTAGCGCACTATGCATAAATGCCCCTACACCGAGGATTGGACCAGTAACAAATAGCATATCCGGATTTGTTGTGCTCGCAAACACCAATAATGCTGGCGCAAAGAGGAACATAACAAGAGCCGCTAAATGATTTTTCTTAATCGGTAAAATATCGGATAAAATACCAATTGTAGGTTTTGCAATAAGTGCAGCCAAGCCGAAGATAGACATAACGTGACCAGCATAGACAGCATTTACGCCCAATTGTTTAACCATATAGAGATTTGACCATTGAGCTACGGCCCAGGTAGCACCGGTCGCAAAGAACCCAGCAAATGCAAGGCAACAAATATTGCGATTTTTCAAAATATGAAGTAAGTTTTCTTTTAAAGAAGTTTCTTCGCCTACATGGGCAGATCCTGCACTCGCCTCGGCTTCACGTTGTGCCAAAATATCAGCACTTGGCTTGCGAACCGTAAAATAGCTGAGTATAAAAACAAGAATTGGCAATACAGCAGTTAAAAGGAAGGCATTCTGCCAACCATAAGTAGTTGCTACATATGGCGCATATAAATTTACAGTAGCCAAACCTAAAGATGTACAGGACATGAAAATACCAACTGCTGCCCCCCGTTGATTAGGACCAAAGTAATCACCAATAGCACTCAAGCAAGATGCTTGTACAGGTCCAGATACTAGGCCTAATAAGAAACGTAATACCCAGCCATAGGTATAATTATCGATAGTGCTCATCAACGCCGTAATTGCCGCCATAGCAAGCAAGCTTACTAATATGGTATGACGATAACCAATTTTATCTGCTAAGATACCGCCTGGTAACACCATAATAGCATAGCCCATATAAAAGGCGGATAAATAAGACGTCCCCATTTGAGGTGTAAAGCTCAATGCTTCATTAACAATAGGCATCAAAGACGCCCAAGATAGACGCATTACAAAGCTAATCAAAAACGTTAGCCATACGCTAACAAGAATTAAAATCTGAGTTCGTGAGAAACCAAATCTACTCATACGAGCTCCTTTCTATAGTAAAATAACACATAAAGCTATCATACTATAAATAGAAAGAGTTTTTCAAACTCTTTCTATTTATCATCACACAACAGAGTAATATATATGATAAAGTATGGAGAATTACCTCTTACTACGCTTCTTGACAAATAAATTATATCACTTATCTTAAAATCATAAGTAGGATTATTGGACTGACTACCTGTACTTTTATGTACAGCAGCAGCAAGCAACAATCCTACTTAAATTATCTATACACTAATATTTGGGTTATAGGACAAAAAGCAGAAAGAATAACTGTATATTGTACATCGTCAAAATTGTACATTCTTATAATAACTTCCGTTTTTACTTCCACTAAGTATATATTATCGGAAGTAATTATTTTCCTATGACTGAAAAGCATAGACTATCAATGAGAATGAGTGAGCATCTAGTACTTTATTAAATTAAGTATATGTACTATAATAATTAACTAAGGAAATGAATAACTAACATTGCTTAACGCAAAAGAAAAAGGCGGTACTACTGATACTGCCTTTTTTATATATTAGATGCTTTCAACAAAACACAACATTTCAGATACCCTAAAAACTAATAAACCGAATACCCTAAAAAAGAGCTAATGAAAACTAAGGTTTACTATTAATAGAATGTAATAGCGTTACAAACCTGTTACATCAATGTTACATTACTGTTACATCAAAACATACCGCATTAAGCTGTTAAGAAAAGTTAAGGTTATCTATTAATAAAGCATACAAAAAAGCAGTACTACTAGTCCCCCAACGCAGAGTGGCAATAGCCAAGCGGTCGGTCAAATGACTAGTAATACTGCTTTTGATACTATAAGTATAAAAGATATATCAAACATCGTCAATAATTGAACCTATATCTAATTTCATACAAAGCTATTAAACATATATTGACATTTGTTAACATACTCTAATATATAATAAGAACCCTCTACCGATTAGATAAAGGGTTCTCTATAGTACTATACAAGGCACGGGCTCCAATTGCCTTACCAAGTATAGTAATATATAAAATTGAATGGCGGAGATAGTAGGTATTGAACCTATTATACTGATAGTAACTGGCTTTATAATCATGTCTTGTATTTAGGGGGCAAAAAAGGGGGCAAGTATTCTCTTATGCTTTTCGTTGGTTTAATTTCTCTATTACATCATCTTGCATTGATTTTGTAACATGAGTATAAATACTAAGTGTTGTATTAGGGTCATTATGTCCTACACGTTGCATGATTGATTTGAGCGGTACCCCTAATTCTGCTAACATACTAATATGAGTATGTCTAAAAATATGAGTGGTTAAATGTTTCCCCTCTATCTGTACTGCTTTCAATTTCCTATTTAAGAATTGAATGTCATAAGGGTTACCACGGCTAGCAGTAAATATATAACCATGGTCTATATACCCCTCGAACCATAAAGACCGCCGTTTATTCTCTAACATGATACTATCAAGAATACTAACCGCCCTATCAGATAAGGAAACATCACGAACAGAATATATATTTTTAGGTGTTCCCCTCTTAACTTCGCTACTATTTTTATAATCGTACTGTATTGTACCATTGATATTAATAGTAGCGTTTTCTTTGTCATAATCACAATATCGCAAGGCTAATAATTCGCCTATGCGTAAACCTGTTAAGCTGATAAACTCAAACAATAAAGAGATACGGCTATCTTCCTTTGATAGTTGATATAAAGCATCTTTCAATTCAACCTCATCAAGAAATTTACCTTGCCTTTTAGCTATTTCCGTATGGCTGAAAGGCTTTTTCTTTATCTCAATATCATCATAGTCAATCAAGTTAGGTATTAATCGTTTCCGTTTAGCGTGCTTACAAATTGCCCTCATCGTTGTAAATGTAGCCCTCACATACGAATATGAAAGATTTTCAACATAATAGACCTTATGTAATACATCTTCTAATATAACCGCCGTTAAATCTGCTATGGGTAAACGCTTATCAATGTATGTAAAAATCTTATTTACATAAATTGTATGGTTGATATGCGTAGCCCTCTTTACAGTCGGTTCCGTATGTTCAAGCCATGACATAGCCACATCATAGAATGTTACTACCTTGTTTATATCTAAATCTTTTACCGCCTGTTCATACTTCCGTTGTAATTCTATTATTGCCTGCTTGCGTGCATGACTACTATTAGTATTAAAAATTACAGATACTTTTCGTATCTCGCCATTAGGTAATTCAAAGCGTTCACAATATTTATATCGTGTACCCTTTTTACTTTGTCTTTCTTCTATCCACATAGTACCGCTTAAAAGCTTTACATCGTTTAATTCCTCTTATCTAATAAATAATTATAAATTTCCCATTTATCCCATTTCAATAACGAATTTAATATAGGTTGAGAGGAATAATTTTTCCAATCACTATTAATATTAGGTAACTGTTTAAATATGTTTGTCTTTATACCATGTAAAATCTTAAATAGAGTAATTTTATATACTTCATCAGAGAACATATCTATAAATTCTTGATAATAAAATAACTCTTCCTCATCAATATCACACTCAAAGAATACACATTTTTTCTCTTCCATTATGCTGATATGTGACATAAATGGAAAAATCTTTTTTTCCTTACCTCTAGCACTAGTAAATAAAATTTCGCCACCTATCAAACATTCAGAATATTTACCTCTATCACATATATCATCTTCACTAATTGTATTTATATTTATCTCGATATCGTAAGGAACATAAACCAATAACTCACTAATTTCAACCCCAAAGTAGTCGCATAAGATATTTATCGTATCAAACTGTATACCATTACCAGTATTATGGAATAATGATGTCAATGTTGTCCTACTTATATTCGTATCATTAGCAAGCTTTGTTATTGTAAGCTCTTCCCTTTTCATTAATTCTGACAATTTTGAATAAATCATATAATCACCTCTTATGGCAATAATACCATTTTGACTATACAATTTTCAATATATTTTCCACTTTGACTAGACATTTATGTTAAAAAGCTGTATTATCGAATTATAGATTGTACAGTCAAAGCAGAATTAATTATTTATTTTTTCGTTTCATTGACCAAGAAAGGGGTATTTTTTTGAAATTCACAATTATTGAACCTGCATTTAAAAAAGCATTATTAGAAAATGGTTATACGTTAACCGAGTTATGTACACGTGCAGGAATATCTTTTACAACACTAAATAAAATTGTAAGTAAGCATCAATCAGTTAGAGTTAGCACTTGTAACAAAATAGCCGATGCACTCTCTAAACCTGTTACAGAATTATTTGAATAAAAAGGAAGTGAATATATGCAACTAATGGCAACGCAACACTACGGCGGAAATGACTTTTCATTTTATAGTGCTAAACGGAAAGACATTTTCATGACTATTAATGAGTTAGCGGTAGGCTTTGGATATAAAAGCAAGAAAGGTATTGAGGAAATACTAAGACGTAAACCATATCTAAAAGAAAACAAGTACTCTTTCATTTCAAAGGTTCCTGTACGTAATTATGGTACCCCTCAAAGCGTGGGTACCACAAAATCAAAAGTACAGTATCAAGAGGTCAGATTATTTACAGAAAGAGGAATATTTGAAATTGGCTGTATATCTCATACCGCAAAAGCTGAACAATTTAGAGACTGGGTATTCAATCAGTTAAAGAAACTAAGAACCTCATTTACTAAAGGTATGATAGCCCATAACGGAAGTAAAGATTTACAAAAGATGCTACATGATGCGGTATTCAATAGCCCTATATATAAAGAGAAAACCGAAGATAAAAGGCGGTTAGCTATTACAAACTTTAACAATCTACTTATAAAGACCGCATCAAAAAGCCGTGTTAAATACAAGGAAGATATGACGGCGGAAGAAATTCAGAAATTAGAGTATTTAGAACATAAAACAATAGCCCTATTACATGAGGGTAAATGCTATCAAGAAATTAAATTAGAATTATAAACTGACTAACAATGAAAGAAATTACTAAAGCATTTCATATCAAATCATATAATTACCTCACCTGCTTTAGTAATATTTCATACATTGATACTCACGGATATTCAGTAATAATCACATAAAAAACTACTAAGAATATAGATAATTACTGCATATATCACACTTCAATAATTTTGATTTGCCTAGCCTAATTCATTTCAAATGAGCGTTTTAATCTTGTTAGGTATAATCTATCAAGGCATACACAAAAACGAGCATACAGGCTAAATAAATGAATTTTATTTTACAGAAAGGAAAATTTTTATGAAAACTGCTTTTTCTACTCCTCAAACTGGAACATTCTCACCTATCATGGTTCAACCTAAAGACATTGTAACCATGTTTAGTATTAGTCGGAGTACAGTAACACGGCTTATAGGGAAGATGCTACTTGATGATAAATACAAGAGTTGCGTTACTAGATTAAATAGAAACCTTGTACTAATTGATGTACAAATGTTTACCGACTACCTCAAAGAGCAAGATTTGAAAGGCCTAAAAGCATAATGAAACAAGCTAAACATAATATCACAATTAAACAAAATACAGAAAATAAAATAGTTATCGGTCTTGATGATTGCGGAATTGATGCGGTTATCACCTTTGATAGTAAATTCAATTACAAAACATCAGAAAATATCACCGATGTTAAATGTTATTTAGAACCAACTAACAACGAGGAGAATTAAAATGAGTAACGACATGAAAGCTATACTAACAGATAAAATACACTTTGAATTATGTGAAATAGGAAGAGAATACATTGATAAATATGAGAGCGGAAAATTAGATATATACGAAATGGTGGCTATATTATCGTTAAAACTCTTTGATAAAGGGGCTACTTGTATGCGTGAATATATTGAGGAAAAGCAATGTTTACACAAATAAAAAAAGCCCATGATGCGGTAACATCACAGGCTAAAAGAAAGGTTATGTCTAGGCTAATAGAACCACCTTTCTTTTATGATAACATACTTAATCACATATAGTGAATGGTTATATAGAAAGAGGTGATTATATGGGCTTATGTGAGAGCGATACACTAAGAGAACAAGCGTTATCAGAATATAATAGGAAACTGCAAAAAGGCGAAGAATGTGATTTTGACGATATATATAATCGGTTACTTAAATTAAATGGTCTACCACCAATAGAACCCATAAAAAACACGACTGAAAACGAAACAGAAAAAGAGATAGAACCCATTGACGATAAACAACATTATTTTTGGTGGAAATTTCACCATAATTTCTTTGATGATATTGCTGTTAAACGATTATCAAAACAAAAAGACGGAGATACACTCGTATTATTATATATAAAACTAATCAATATTTCACTAAAACATAATGGCTATATATGCTACGAGGGTACAGGGCTAGATTTAATCGACGAACTAACCTTGTATTTAGATAGAGATATAGAAATATGTACCAATCTAATAGGTCAATTAGAGCAATACAATCTAATCGAATTAATGAATGATAAAAAGGTTATTTGTATAAAAGCCTTTGATACATATACAGGGGCTGACGATGTAAAAACAAGAATGAAAAATTCAAGAGAGAGAAACAAACAAATAAAAAGCTGATAAACCTAATAATTATCTATACTTTCGTTATATTAAAATATTAGTCATGTTACGAAACGTAACAATAATGTTACAAATCGTAACTACATTGTTACGTTACAGTTACGAAAAGTAACGAAAGCGTTATAGAATAAGAATAAGAATAAGAATAGAATAGAATAAATCAGAATAAAAAAAGAAAAGAAAAAATTAAAATTAGAAAAAGACTAAAAAAAAGAGAAAGAGGGAGAGATAGAGGGGAGATTATAAGAGGGGAGAAAAACGGCGAGTGTTTCACCTCGCCTTTTCTATTTTTAAAATCTAATACAATTCATGAAATTTAGAATATTAATTATCAAGCATCGCCTATTTATCAGTGATTAAGCAGTGAGCATATTAAGAACAAACCATGAGCGAACCACGAGAATTTACTAAATTAGGCATACCAACTGGCAACCATACGGCAACCAAAGATAAACCACTATACCACCTATCAAGATTTTAATAACAAGAATTTATCTATCATCAAAACTATGTATCCAATATGGAACCATTATGTATACACACTATTAAATAACAAAGCAGGTACTATGAACGCAACTGACTATAGAGCATATAGAGATGAGCAAGTTATACGAAAGGAATTAAACAAGCCTAAAGCCACTAAAGAAAGCCGTACCAGTAACTACTCATATACGGCTACTCAATCATCTAAAACCATAATAGCTACCAAAGAGCAGGCAATAAAGAATACTTTGTTAAGTTATAAGCGACTTAATAACAAGTATCTTGAATTGAATGAAAGCATTAAACACTATACCCCTACTGCTAATATTGCTAAATATGGCGATATAGCATCACATACCAATAAAAAACACGATATATCAGACGAAATAGTTAAGTATGAAAATATGGCTATACAACTCATCAATACATCTATGATGCGGTTGCATATAAAAGATTGCCTATTCAAGACTACCACCCTAGCCCATTCAGATATTCTATACTTGATAAATGCTTATGTAGACGAAAGAGAAAAAATCAGTTATGCTAAATCTAGACGAATAATTAAAAAGATTGTTAGTCTTAATATTAAAATTCCTACGATTGAACAAGCTAAAAAATATCTAAATGAAAAGTGCGATGAAAACCCATGACTATATAAGAGTATCTATTTTGATTAAACATACAGTATAAACAGTATAAACCAATCAAGATATGCACTTTTTAAAGGTCGATTATACATGACTTATAGTAATAATCTATAAAGCCAGTAATAATGCGGTCTTTCTAAAAAATAACTTCCGTTTTTACTTCCACTAACTATATATTATCGGAAGTAAATATTTTTCTATAACATCAATGCATAGCTAAATTAAGCAATAAATGAGAACCCCCATTATAAAAAATGGGGGCTTTTTACATATTAGATGCTTTCAACAAAACTCAACATTTCAGATACCCTAAAAACTAATAAACCGAATACCCTAAAAAAGAGCTAATGAAAACTAAGGTTTACTATTAATAGAATGTAATAGCGTTACAAACCTGTTACATCAATGTTACATTACTGTTACATCAAAACATACCGCATTAAGCTGTTAAGAAAAGTTAAGGTTATCTATTAATAAAGCATACAAAAAAGCAGTACTACTAGTCCCCCAACGCAGAGTGGCAATAGCCAAGCGGTCGGTCAAATGACTAGTAATACTGCTTTTGATACTATAAGTATAAAAGATATATCAAACATCGTCAATAATTGAACCTATATCTAATTTCATACAAAGCTATTAAACATATATTGACATTTGTTAACATACTCTAATATATAATAAGAACCCTCTACCGATTAGATAAAGGGTTCTCTATAGTACTATACAAGGAACGGGCTCCAATTGCCTTACCAAGTATAGTACTATATCAAAAGAAACGAGCAACAGGCAACAAATGGCCCAACTGGTCTCTAAAGATTTATATTATACGAATAGTATAGCACAAGTACGAGATTAAAGCTATATATAAAACCCTCTAGGCGATAACCTAAAGGGCTTTTTAGAGATGATTATATGATTTTGAAAACATTATATTTACTGCTTTCCCCTCTATTCTACCACATAAATTTTAGGGGGCAAAAAAGGGGGCAAATTATATTTAACTTATAGACTAATCATGAATATCTAGGAACATCAATAAAGCAGGTTTTATCTAGCTTTATTTACTCTTTCATATTCTTTAATAGTCATTGAAATTCATAAAATTGAATGGCGGAGAGGGTGGGATTCGAACCCACGGCCCCTTGCGGAGTCACTGGTTTTCAAGACCAGCTCCTTAAACCACTCGGACACCTCTCCATAATGGTATATTATAGCAGATTTTTATGATAATGTGCAACAACTGAATGTAATGAGCTTAGAACATTATACGCTTCTTTCTAGGGACCAAAAAGGCTGGCCTTGCGCCAGCCTTTTTCATGTATCTTAGCTTTTCATTATATCCTTTAGAAAAGATCTTTTTTCCACATACCGAAGATAGCAATTAAGGAACAGACTACGGATATTGCTACTACCTTATAAAATCCATTTGGATCCTCTTGAAACGGCAAGTTTACATTGGTCCCCCACAAGCTGAATATGATAGTTGGCACCGCCATTGTAATGGTAAGAGTTGCCAACATTTTCATAACCATGTTGAGGTTATTAGAAATGATAGATGTGAAGGCGTTCATCATGTTCATCAAGATATTGGAATACATTTCAACCATCTCCATGGCCTGTTTATTCTCGATGATAACGTCCTCTAGTAAATCCTCATCCTCTTCATATATTTTGAGAAGATGTTTGTAGGAACTGTGCCCACGTAAACGCAATAGTCTTTCCATAACGGTACCATTAGTACGCAAAGCGGATGTAAAGTACGTCATGGATTTCTGTAATTCCAACAATTGGAAAAAGTCTTTGTTCTTTGTGGTATGACGCAATTGGATTTCAATATCATCTGTACGGCGATTGATTTGTTGCAAGTAACGCAAGAACATCGTTGCTGTACGATACAAAATTTGAAACAAGAACCGTGTTTTTTTAAATGTATAGAACGTAGAAATCTGATTGGAAATAAATGGATACAATACTTCAGATTCTTCAAGACAGACCGTAATAAAGAAATCCGGGGTCAAGAAGATACCAAGTGGCACCGTATCGTACATATCATTACCGCGAACAACAGGAATGTTGATAACTACAAAAATATAGTTGTCCTCTAACTCCACGTGAGAACGTTCTTCCATATCGAGAGCGGTCTTTAAAACGTCTGTTGGGATTTCTGTCAAAATATTAATAAGGGATAACTCATCGGGGTCTGGGTTCACCAAATTTACCCATGAACCTTTTGTGGCATCTGATACCGTGTAATCGGCTACTAATTCTTCTTCTATGTGCTTGTACACCGTAATCATGTTATCCCTCCTTTCGAGCAGAAAAACTGTACCTTATCTTTAAAATTATATACTATTTGAGGGTACTATTCAATTCTCTTGTGAAAGTTTTACTTTCAAAATCGTCCTACTACTCTCTCAATTTGCCTCTTATTATGTATGATTCCCCCTATGTATTACATAGCTAAATAGTCACTGCAAAGCAAAAAGATTCCCCTATCAGCCAGTAGTAGTCATTTGAGGCTATCGGCCAATAGAGGAATCTTTTTAGTGTGTATCTATATGTATAAGTTGTATGAGAGAGTTATATATGTATGTTATATATACGTTATATACGTTATATATGTTTGTGTATGAGTTAGTTCTATGAAAAGTAATTTCTTATTATTGACGACGCAAGATACGAATAGAGTTCAAGATACAAAGGATAGATACGCCTGTATCACCGAACACAGCCCACCACATAGATGCATAGCCTAAAAGACCTAATGCCATAATAAGAATTTTTACAGCAATAGCGAATACAACGTTTTGCCATGCTACACGCAATGTCGCTTTAGACAAGTCAAGAACGTGTGCAATAGCAGTCAAAGATGGACGCATGAACACAACATCTGCTGCTTCGATAGCTGCATCAGCACCGCTACCCATAGCACCACCAACATCAGCACCAGCAAGTACTGGAGCATCGTTGATACCGTCCCCTACGAACATAGTTGGACCATATTCAGAGCGAATATCTTGTACTACGGATAATTTGTCTTGTGGCAACAATTGAGCGCGAACAGCACTTACACCAGTTTCTTTGGCGATATAATTTGCACTTGCTTCAGCATCACCGGTAAGCATAATAGTTTTAATATCTTGACCATTAAGATCAGCGATAGCCTCTGCGGAATCAGGACGAGCTTCATCGGCGATGATGATGCGACCAAGGTATACATTACCTTCTGCCACAAGAACTTCTGTACCGTATTCAGCAGATTCTGTTGGATAGCCTTGAACCGCATAGCGTTCCATAAGACGACGGTTACCAACAAGAACTTGTTGACCATCAGTCATA
>ERZ772974.651-NODE-651-length-24717-cov-8.682913_pt1 | contig 24717 bp, 23 predicted proteins | sample MGYA00580671_ERZ772974 | MGnify/ENA primary metagenome ERZ772974 (study PRJEB29015, sample SAMEA2738065) | human oral metagenome | biome: human oral; feature: human-associated habitat; material: saliva | place: China | collected 2218 ... | reverse complement strand
GCTCTACGGTCACCCCACGTTCCATGAGTTGAGTGACGATCTGCGCAACAGACCGCCCGTCGGATTTCGCCTTGACATAGAAATCCATGATCTGCTGGTCGGTCATCGCGCTTTGTGCATGCACGATGTTCGGCACCATAAGTGAGAAAACAACCAGCAGGAGGAGGGAATATATCCGTTTCATTTTCAATTCATTTCTGGAAGAGCTTGCACTCAACTGACATTATTGCGCAGAAGCGAGAAGAATGTTTGTCTGATGATGCTCAGATCTCGAAAAACAGAGGCATGATCCATGTATGCCAGGTCCATTTCGAGACGACGGAGCATTTTTTCCATCGTATCCGTGTATCCATTATAGATGGCTGCCTCCGATGTAATGCCGGGTCGCATGGCATACAGTTGAACATAGCGTGGATCGTGCTGCAGAATCTGATCGATAAAGAATTTTCGCTCCGGGCGGTAGCCCACGAACGACATATCACCGATCAACACGTTCCACAATTGCGGTAATTCGTCGAGATGATGACGTCGCAAGAAACCACCGATCGGGGTACAGCGGCACGTATCATCAATCTGCGTAAGTTGCGGCCCGTTTTCCTCCGCATCTACACGCATAGTTCTGAATTTGAGAATCTTGAACGGCCGTCCATTCTTTCCAATACGCTCCTGTCGGAAAAAGGCAGGGCCGCCGGAAGTGAACCATTGCAAGAGGATGATCACCAGCAGCACCGGCGACAGGAAAACCAACGAGAACAACGCCCCGATCAAATCAAATGCTCGCTTAGCGCACCGTGCCGACAGCGACGGAATCGCAATCGGAGCAGCAGTCGCTTGCACAGGCATAGCTTCATCAAGAGGAGACACAACAGGAAACGAGGTATGCATTCGTGGAAATGTAGAATTTAGAGGCACGCACAAAGACGTGATTTATATTCTCAACGCTCGAAAACTTATTTTATTGCATTTCGAACGTAAAGAATAACACTATGCGCAAACTTGTCCGACATCCAATATAGAACGTCGGACAAGTTCCGGCTCATCGAGCCGACTATTTCGCATAGCTCACCGAACGCGTTTCGCGAATTACGGTGATCTTCACCTGACCGGGATAGGTCATTTCGTTTTGAATACGCGTTGCAATGTTGTTCGAAAGGTTTTCTATTTCCTTGTCGTCTATCTTATCTGCACCCACAATGACGCGCAGTTCGCGTCCCGCCTGAATAGCATAAGTCTTGACTACGCCGGGATAACTCATCGCAATGTTTTCCAGATCATTGAGTCGCTTCACGTATGCCTCAACAATTTCACGACGGGCACCGGGACGGGCGCCCGAAATGGCATCGCACACCTGCACAATCGGGGCAATAAGCGAAGTCATTTCCATTTCGTCGTGGTGCGCGCCGATGGCATTGCAGATATCGGGCTTCTCTTTGTACTTCTCTGCGATCTTCGCACCATAAATGGCGTGAGGCAATTCAGTTTCTTCGTCGGGCACCTTACCTATGTCATGCAGCAAGCCCGCTCGCTTGGCCTTCTTCGGGTTCAAGCCCAACTCCGCCGCCATGATCCCACACAGGTTGGCCGTTTCGCGCGCATGTTGGAGCAAGTTCTGCCCATAAGACGAACGGTACTTCATTTTACCCACAATACGTATCAGTTCCGGGTGCAAACCATGGATACCGAGGTCGATCGCCGTGCGTTTGCCCGTTTCGATCACTTCCTCGTCGACTTGTTTTTTGACCTTGCTCACGACCTCTTCGATGCGAGCGGGGTGAATGCGTCCGTCGGAGATCAGATTGTGCAATGCTAAACGCGCCACCTCACGACGAACCGGGTCGAAGGCACTGATCACAATGGCTTCTGGGGTGTCGTCGACCACGATTTCCACGCCGGTCGCGGCCTCGAACGCACGAATGTTGCGACCTTCGCGTCCAATGATGCGACCTTTCACGTCATCATTCTCAATGTGGAACACCGTCACGCTGTTTTCGATCGCGGTTTCGGTGGCCACACGCTGAATAGTTTGAATCACGATGCGCTTCGCCTCTTTGTTGGCGTTAATTTTCGCCTCATCCATGATTTCGTTGACGTAGCTCTGCGCACGAGTTTGCGCTTCTGCTTTCAAACTCTCGACAAGATGATTGCGTGCTTCCTCGGCCGAGATACCCGAAAGTTCCTCGAGTTTGGCAATTTCCCGCTCGTGCATTTTGCCGAGTTCCTCTTCTTTGCGCGCCAACAGCTGCTCTTGGTTTTTGAGACGGCCTTGTTGCGAATCGAGTTCCTGCTTGCGACGATTCACGTCCTCGTGGCGTTGGTTGATCACCATCTCGCGCTGCTTGAGCTTGTTCTCCGATTGGAGAATGCGCTGGCTGCGCTGCTGAACTTCTTTCTCGAGCTCAGCTTTCTTGTTGAGAAATTTCTCCTTTACTTCGAGGAGCTTTTTCTCTTTGATCACTTGTGCTTCTTTCTCGGCTTCATCCAGCTGACGTCGCAGCATGCCGGTAAGCACATATCTAAATAGAAGATATCCGCCGCCCACACCGATGGCGATGCAAACAAGGGCGACGATAAGGTGCGATAGGTTCATTGATATAAAAAGTAGGTAGGCATATAGATAAGCGTAGGCGCATCCTTCAGTTTTCGGTCACCTCGACGGGTTGACCGAGCGCCTCTTCAATTTCGTCTTTCAATTTGCCGATCGTTTCGGCAAAAGGCGAAGTATCGGTATTGTTCTCCAGTTCAATGACCCGGTAAGCCAAATCGATCAAGACGGTCGACTCGTATTTCTCCGGTGACTGGTGGGGAAAAGTGGCACGATATTGATTGAACAGCTCGTTGATGAGATCTGCTGCGTCGCGATAGTTTTTCTCCTTTGCGCGCTCGATGGTGATTTGCAACGGGCGGTTATTCACGTGCAACTGTATGGAGAGTTTATCGGTATATTCTGCCATGACGCTTACAAAGTGTAGACGGTTAGTAATCAAACGTTGAGCATTGCGATGCACTTATCCACCTCACGGATGAGCTTCGCGATGCGTTTCTGGGCCGAAGCATTTTCCCCCGAACTAATTTCGATCATTTTGGCTGTTTTGAGATTGGCATACTCCTGCGTGAGCGCATCGAGCTGCGCTTTCAATTCCTCAATTTGCCGATCACGCGCACTGATCTCTTCCTGCAATTGCCGATTCCGCTCGGAAGCGTCTCTATACTGCAAGATCAATTGACGTGTGCGCGTCTCAAATAGCTGTAGGGTTCGTTGTTCTTGTTCGGTCATGCGTTGCAACCCGCGAGGGCGATTGATACAAGCATTTATTCGTCGGCGGTAGCGTCGGCTTTCGGTTCTTTCTTTGCGAGAATCAGGACATGATAGGCAAATTCAGTCATCCATTTTTCAGAATAGCCCAACTTCTGGCTGTATTGTCGTACACTCATCACCGATTTGCGCACGGCTTCATCCTTCCAGCTGTTTTTCGTAAACACGTCGCGCACGGCCTTCTCGGTGAGATTGCGCAGCACGCCTTTCAGAAAACTGGGAAGTCGGAATTTCCAGTTGAGCAAGTTCCCCATCAGCATCATCAACTCCTGCGAGAAGTTTTGGAATTGCAACAAATAGGGCTGCATATCGTTGACTTTCCGGCAATTGCGTTTCACGCTGCTATCAATTTCGTCGAAGAATTCTGCCGGCATGCCGTACAGTTCGTTCATCATCGTCCGGCACTTTTTCTTTTCGCCCGGACCGATGCGATTGTTCACCGTAGGCACTTTCAGCGTTTGCTTAAACACCCGCAAATCGGGCAGCATTCGCAGATCGTGCAAACCGAAATTGGCAGCCAAAACAGCCTGATAGTAAACACGAATGAGGGTCATAAAATCTTCGGTTCCGCCCACGCGCCAACCGGGAGCGCGCTTGTCAGTGTCTTTCCGACCGAAGAGTTTCGAGAATATTCCCATTGAGCATTTGGGTTGAAAGAGGATAGACCTCTTGGGTTCGTATTGAATTTTGAAGCGACGCCGCCTGCTATGAGCAAAAAATGGGGCGTCTATGCAAAAGTAACATTTAATCTTCGTACGACCAAAAGAAGTGCGAACCAAATATATAGGTTTCGTCAAAACGTCGTTTAGCTCGCCATCTTTGCCTTTCAGAATCGGGGGATACGCTCCGGGAAAAAACAGCCAATTTCCCTCTTTTACTCATCCGCCGCGCACTTCAATTCTTCGCTCTCGCCGCATCCGAAAAAGGAGCAAAGCTGCATTCCGAAAAAGCCTACACGCGCACAAAAGGAAACATTTCTGTTCATCACTTCCGGGGCTCATTCGCTGCCCTTTCCCGACGATCGAGTCAGTCAAAGGGAGCTGTACGCGGTTGTGCGAAAAGTCGGATAAAAAGCTGGGAAGAAATGCTCAACTTCCCCCGTCTTTTCTCTTTTTCTCTCCGCTTTTTCAGAGAACAACGCCATTCATCAATCGGTTTCTCGAGGAGGAGACACCAAACACCTATGACAACAGCGCAAACACGCTCACAAGAGAAACTGCACCCGACCGACATTCCTACGCAAAAACAAACGACGACACGACCAGTCGATGCCGGTTTTGCGCACAGCCGACTGCCCAACTTGCGTGTGTCTCCCCAACCCCCTCCGTTTCGTTCGCGCACAAAAAAACAGCTACCCATCTTCCGATGGATAGCTGTCTGAAAGAATGTGGGCGCTGAGGGATTCGAACCCCCGACCCTCTGCTTGTAAGGCAGACGCTCTGAACCAGCTGAGCTAAGCGCCCAATCTGAGAAGCTTTTGTTCTCGATTGCGGTGCAAAGATAGGAACTCTTCCGCAGTTGAGCAAGCGACGGAGCAAAAAACTGGGGACTTTCTTCATTTTTTGCTCCGCAACGTCGCAATCATTCCGGGAAATAGTGTAAGATGAGGATCGACAAAACACACTCCCCTCCTCGTCACAGGCTACAAGCGGATGCGGAAAGTGCCCAGTGGGAGCCCCGCCGCGTTCACCACATTGCAAGTGGGAAAGGGTTGCCAACCGTAACGCACATAGCAGGGTTTCGCCACTTCCGGCGAACGGAGCAACACCTTGCCCTCAGCATCAAGCTGAACAGTGGCCGGATAGAACAATTCGTCGGCACCGGCAATTTCAAATCCGCGCAGAGGTTGTCCGTCGCTGCCGTGCAAACCTTGCGCCTCACGCAGGTCAAGTTCCACCCGATCATCCTTCACTGATGACTGCTGCCCCACTTCGGGCGAAACGGGCGCAGTGCTTCGCCTGTAAGTATGGCGCAACATCGATTGCGCGAGCCGTTCACCCACCGGCCGTTTGTAGGGAGGATGCACATCGTGGCGCAATCCCAAATCGGAGGTCACCACCATTTGGGTGGCGAAGACACTACGCTGCGCCAAGCGCTGTGTGTCGCGCAGCCAAGGCCACGACGGGCGTTCGATACCCGAGAGCTGTACGATGTAGAACGGAAGACTGATATCGCCCGTCCGCATTCTCCAACTTCGCGCCAGCAGATCGAAGCGCCACGAATCGGGGTTGTGCGCATTCGATTCGCCCTGGTACCAGGCCACTCCGCGTAACGGAAAATCCAAAAGCGGAACCATGCCCGTCTCAAAGCAATAGGCGGGATGATAAGGATGGCGACCGCCGGGACGACGCGCGAGGTTTTTCGCCGCACGCCCACGCACCCAGTCCATCACGAAGTCGTTGTTTTTCCAATGACGCAACACCTGCGGATAGTATTCTTCAAGTGTCGGCCGATCGATCCACGACTCGATGGGCGTTCCGCCGACGGCATTGCAGATCAGGCCCACCGGCACACGGAGACTATCGCGCAGCATGCGCCCCATGTAGTAAGCCACGGCCGAGAAGTCCGCCGCATTTTGGGGAGAGGAGGCCACCCAGCGCGAAGGACGGTAGTATTGCAAGCGCGATACGGAGTCGACCGCCGCACTATCCCACTCCACGTTGTCAGTTTCCCAACGCGGTTGCATATGATAGAGGCGCAATCCGCGATCGGCGGCCTTCGGCAGGTCACGAGCCGCGTCGGAAGCCTGTCGCAACTTGAACGCCATGTTGGATTGGCCGGAACACAGCCATACTTCGCCAATCGCCACATTGTGAAAAGTGAGTGTTCGGCGAGCGGTCGAGACGGTGAACGTCGTACTGTCCACAGCCGTGAGCGCAGGAATGCGCACATTCCACACACCGCGCGCATCGGTCACGCCGCGTGCCAGTTCTTTACCGCCCAAACGCACCACCACCGTTTCGCCGGCATCGGCCTTTCCTTTCATATAGAAAGACATGCCGCGCTGCAGCACCATATTATCGGCAAAAACCGGCGGAAGTTGCAGCCCCCCGTAGTGCCCTGTGATGCCCGAATAGGCCACTTTCGCCAAAACCTCTGCACCACGCGCGTCGGGATGCACGGCATCGGGCATCCAGTCGGGGTGCGCAACCAAAGGCGCGTAGAAATCGATCCACTCCACATGAGCGATATTGGCCACTTGCTGCACAGCCTGCGAAATCTCTTCGCGCCACTTGCGCGTTCCGCTGTCGAAACGCGGATGGTCTACGCCGATCGGCGTCAAGCGCGCCACAAGAATGCGCACATGGGGGTTGACTGCGCGGAGAGAATCGATGAGGGCAAGATAATCGGGGATGAATTCGTCGCGATAGTTCGGCCAGTTGCGCGGATCGGTGTCGTTGATGCCTAAATGGATCACCGCAATATCGGGACGAAACTGCAACGCGGCACGAAATTCCGGCTGGTCGAAATAGGGGCGATGGCCATGACGCAACAAGGTCGCACCGGGTTTGCCGAAGTTCTCCACTTGATACCCCTTGCCGAGCAAGCGTTGCAACACCACAGGGTAGGCATTCTGCTCGCGGTTGGCCACTCCGGTACCGTAGGTAATACTATTCCCGACACAGGCCACTTTGATGGTGCGGCGTGCGGACAGGGGGAGCAGAAAGAGGAGAAGGAGCAACGAAAGAAGTAGGCGTTTCATGCTGCGAGAACATTAGGGTAAAGTGGAATCTGCAGGAGAATGGAATCCTTGTGCCGACAAAGATAGCGAAAAGCGAAGAGAGAGTGGCAATGGCTCGGGGCTTTTTCGTATTTTTGCAACGTACTCATCATAGACAGTCCCTCATCATGAAGAAATTTGCCAAAGACCTCCTCGTCGAACGCGCGGAAATGCTCCGTGACGACTATTTGTTGTTGCACCTCCGCGATCGGGACCACGAAATGCCTCCCATCCTTCCCGGACAATTCGTGCAAGTGGCCGTCGAAGGTTCGCCGACAACGTTCTTGCGCCGTCCCATTTCGATCAACGACGCAGATGTCGCCGACGGAACTTTTGATCTGCTCATCCACTTGGTCGGCGACGGCACACGCGCTTTGGCCCATTTGCAAGCAGGCGATCAGCTCAATTGCCTATACCCGCTGGGAAACGGTTTTCCCGTCCCACCCATCGAACAGGGCGCACGCCGGGTGCTGCTCGTCGGTGGCGGTGTAGGCACAGCCCCCATGCTCTACTATGGCCGCACCCTCCGCGCAGCGGGACACACCCCCGTGTTTCTCCTCGGTGGAAGATCTGAACGCGACCTTTTGCAACGCGAACGTTTCTCGGAAATTGGTCAACTCTGCTGCACCACCGAAGATGGCAGCGCCGGCGAACAGGGTTTCGTCACTCAGCACTCGGTGTGGAACGCGCAGCAATTCGACTTGGTGGCCGCCTGCGGACCGGTGCCGATGATGAAAGCGGTCGCCGCACTGTCGCGACAAAAGGGGTATGCCTGCCGCGTTTCGCTCGAAAACATGATGGCTTGCGGCATCGGCGCCTGCTTGTGCTGCGTGGAAAAAACCACCAAGGGCAACGTGTGTGTCTGCACGGAGGGACCGGTATTCGACATCGACGAACTCACCTGGCAATAAATGCCGCAACGACAACCGTTTCCGCGAGAAGCACCTCATCCCGTCGCATCGGTACCTCCCTTGCCCTGAGGTGAGCGCCCCACTCGCACCATGCACGCCGCTTCCCGCGCCCCACCGCGGGCACCGCCCGGAATCACGGCTTACCCCCGACACTAAGATCATCTCCGACTCATTTATCTCTTTACGATGGCACAACTCGAAGTACACCTCGGCAATCTCTCTCTGCAAAACCCGGTCATGACCGCCTCCGGCACCTTCGGCTACGGAGTGGAATTTTCCGATTTCGTCGATCTCGACCGACTCGGCGCCTTCATTGTGAAAGGCACCACCCTACTCCCCCGTGAGGGCAACGACTATCCGCGCATGGCCGAGACCGCATCGGGCATGCTCAATTGCGTCGGCCTGCAAAACAAAGGAGTCGACTACTTTGCCGAGCACATCTATCCCCGCCTCACCGACATCCACTCGCACGCCATCGTGAACGTGAGCGGTTCGTCGCCCGACGACTATGCCGAATGCGCCCGCCGCATCGCAGCGCTCGACCGTATCCCCGCGATCGAACTCAATATTTCCTGCCCCAACGTCCACGACGGGGGCATGGCCTTCGGCGTGACATGTGCGGGTGCCGCCTCCGTTGTGAAAGCCGTGCGCGCCGCCTATCCCAAGACCCTCATTGTCAAACTTTCGCCCAACGTCACCGACATCGCCGAAATTGCGCGTGCAGTCGAAGCCGAAGGCGCCGATGCCGTTTCGCTCATCAACACCCTGATGGGCATGAGCGTCGACATTGAGCGCCGCGTTTCGCGGTTGAGCATCGGCACCGGCGGACTTTCCGGCCCCTGCGTCAAACCCGTCGCCCTGCGCATGGTACACCAAGTCTACAAAGCGGTGCAAATACCCGTTGTCGGTTTGGGTGGGATCATGAACGCACGCGACGCCATCGAATTCATGATGTGCGGCGCCACAGCCATCCAAATCGGCACCGCCAACTTCATCGATCCCGGAGTCACCATGAAGGTCATCGACGGCATCCACACCTGGTGCGATGAACACGGCGTCAAAGACATTCACGAAATCATCGGAGCAATCCGATAAAACTCCCGTTTCCCTTGGTCGTTCGACGCATATAAACTAACTTTGCCGAATCATCATCTTTGGATAACGAACTTAGTATCTGCAGGAGTGCCCAGGGAATTTGCTCGTCGGAAAGCGTGCTCCCTTGCGAAAAAACGAAACATCGACTCTCGCCCCACTCATGCGGGCACCGAGTTCCCCTCTCAACCCCCGAAACAACATAACGATCAGTTACGATGATAAAGATTACCTTTCCCGATGGAAGTATCCGCGAATACGAAAGCGGAGTCACCGGGCTACAAATCGCCGAAAGCATTTCGCAGCGCCTGGCACAAGAGGTGCTCTCCGTCGGCGTGAACGGACAGACCGTTGAACTGAACAGACCCATCACTGAAGACGCCGAAATCGCCCTCTACAAATGGGAGGACACCGAAGGCAAACACACCTTCTGGCACACCTCGGCCCACCTCATGGCAGAAGCCATTCAGGAACTCTGGCCCGGCACCCAATTTGGTATCGGTCCCGCCATCGAAAACGGATTCTACTATGATGTGATGCCCCCCGAGGGTGTCGTGATCCGCGAAGAAGACTTCCCCAAGATCGAAAAGAAGATGCTCGAAATCGCCCAGCGGAAAGAAGCTGTGCAGCGCGCTGCCATTTCCAAGGCCGACGCACTCAAATTCTTCGGCGATCGCGGACAAACCTACAAGAACGAACTCATTGCCGACCTCGAAGACGGCCACATCACCACCTACACGCAGGGCAACTTCACCGACCTCTGCCGCGGACCGCACTTGCTGAGCACGGCTCCCATCAAGGCTTGCAAAGTCATGGCCGTAAGCTCCGCCTACTGGCGCGGCGACGAGAAGCGTCCCATGCTCACCCGCGTCTACGGCATCACCTTCCCCAAGAAGAAGCTCCTGGACGAATATCTCGCCCTGCTCGAGGAAGCCAAGCGCCGCGACCACCGCAAGATCGGTAAGGAAATGGAACTCTTCATGTTCTCCGACCTTGTGGGTAAAGGCCTCCCCATGTGGCTCCCCAAAGGCACCGCACTGCGCCTGCGCCTCGAAGAGTTCTTAAAGAAGATCCAAAAGAAATTCGGCTACCAACAGGTCATCACGCCGCACATCGGATCGAAGAACCTCTACGTCACCTCCGGCCACTACGCCAAATACGGCAAAGACTCCTTCCAGCCCATCACCACGCCCGAAGAGGGCGAGGAATACTTCCTCAAACCCATGAACTGCCCGCACCACTGCGCAGTTTACGCCTGGAAACCCCGCTCGTACAAGGACCTGCCCCTGCGCATCGCAGAATTTGGCACGGTCTATCGCTACGAACAGAGCGGTGAACTTCACGGTTTGACCCGTGTGCGCGGATTTACGCAAGACGACGCGCACATCTTCTGCCGCCCCGACCAGGTGAAACAGGAGTTCCTCAACGTGATGGACATCATCCTCATCATCTTCAAGGCACTCAAATTCGACAACTACGAAGCGCAGATCTCGTTGCGTCACCAGACCGACCGTTCGAAATACATCGGCTCGGAAGAGAACTGGGAACGCGCCGAACAGGCCATCATCGAAGCCTGCGAAGAGAAGGGACTCAATGCCCGCGTGGAATACGGTGAAGCCGCGTTCTACGGTCCGAAACTCGACTTCATGGTGAAAGACGCCATCGGCCGCCGCTGGCAGCTCGGAACGATTCAGGTGGACTACAACCTGCCCGAACGCTTCCAGCTCGAATACACCGGCGAAGACAACCAGAAGCACCGTCCCGTGATGATTCACCGCGCCCCCTTCGGCTCGCTCGAACGCTTCGTGGCTGTGCTCATCGAGCACACCGCCGGCCGCTTCCCCCTCTGGCTCACCCCCGACCAGGCCGTGGTACTCCCCATCTCCGACAAATACAACGACTACGCACAGCAAGTGCGCGAACGTCTCGAAGCGCTCGATGTGCGCACCCTCGTCGACGACCGCAGCGAGAAGATCGGTCGCAAGATCCGCGACAACGAAATCAAGCACATCCCCTTCCTCCTCGTCGTCGGAGAAAAAGAAGCTGCCGATGGTACGGTCGCTGTGCGCGAACAAGGCAGCGACGGAAAACAAGAAGTCATGACCATTGAGGCTTTTGCTCAGCGTGTCAACGAAGAAGCGAAAGCACAATTGGGAAATTACTAAACGTGACTTGACAAAACTAACAAGCCCAAGCGTGCAGACTAAAAACGATTGGTCGTGACGCGCTTCGGCTCAGAAGATTGGTTATTTGAATAGTCGGACACTGCGAAGTGTCCGGCTATGTTTTTTCTCCCCTCTCACGGGGTTGTTAAGTCATTCGCCCCTTAGGGGTCCCACCCTCTCTCTTCCAATGCTCACAGGGCCTGAAAAACACGAAAGAACCCTCCCACGATTTTTCGAAGCTGCTCCCGAAACGCACACAACTATGCGACGTCTCGCGCACACCACCGTCGCAGTTCGATTCTCGGTTTCACGCGTATTCTTCTGCAGCTTCGACACAGCACATGCAGCGTGCCTCCTCCCGTCGACGCGCACCAAGTGTGCTTCAACTGTCCTTGCCGGCGGCACACGAAAAAACGCGACACTCACCACAGGGGAGAGCGTCGCGTAGAGGCGCGGGGATGCTGTCGGCGCGTGACAGACAGCTTCACCACATCGTCAGTTTAGCACTGAGCGAGCTTGTTGTTCGAACCGAGCACGTTCACGATCTTGTGCTCATAGAGCTTCTGCATGTTGTCGCGAGCGGGTCCGAGGTACTTACGGGGGTCGAACTCACCGGGCTTCTCAACGAAGACCTTACGGATAGCAGCCGTCATGGCCAGACGAGAGTCGGAGTCGATGTTGATCTTGCAAACGGCCGATGCAGCAGCCTTGCGGAGCTGATCTTCGGGGATACCCACTGCATCGGGGAGCTTACCGCCGTACTTGTTGATGGTGTCCACTTCTTCCTGGGGCACCGACGAAGAACCGTGGAGCACGATGGGGAATCCGGGGAGCTTCTCTTCGATAGCGGCGAGCACGTCGAATGCGAGGGGGGGAGGAACGAGACGACCGGTCTTCGGGTCGCGGGTGCACTGTTCGGGCTTGAACTTATAAGCACCGTGGCTCGTACCAACGGAGATGGCGAGCGAGTCGCAACCCGTGCGTTCTACGAATTCGATCACCTCTTCGGGCTTCGTGTAGTGGCTCTCTTCGTGAGCAACTTCATCTTCCACACCGGCGAGCACGCCGAGTTCAGCCTCAACCGTCACATCGTGAGCGTGAGCGTATTCAACGACCTTCTTGGTGAGCGCGATGTTCTCTTCGAAGGGAAGTGCAGAAGCGTCGATCATCACCGAGCTGAAGCCCGAGTCAACGCAGCTCTTGCAGGTTTCGAAGCTGTCACCGTGGTCGAGGTGGAGGCAGATTTCGGGATGCTCGCAACCGAGTTCCTTAGCGTAAGCCACAGCACCCTGTGCCATGTAACGAAGCAGCGTGGGGTTGGCATATTCGCGTGCGCCCTTCGATACCTGAAGGATCACGGGGCTCTTTTCAGCAACGGCAGCCTTGATGATGGCCTGGAGTTGCTCCATATTGTTGAAGTTGAAAGCGGGGATTGCATAACCGCCTTTTACGGCACGGGCGAACATTTCGCGAGTGTTCACCAGACCGAGATCTTTGTAATTTACCATAACTATATGAGTTAGAATATTGAATCGCTTGTTGTAGGCGCCGCTACTCAACCACTGCGAGTCAACTGCGCTACTGCACTACAAAAGTACAATTATCCGTTCGATACGCAAAGCTTTGCCCCACTTTTTTCGCGCATAAATTGTCGCCTTGTGCTCTTCACTGCGATTGAAGCGGGAAAAGCCGCCCGGGCGCGCAGTCGAAACTGCTGCGGCAGGGGGCGCAGCGTGGGCAGGGAGTTCATCAGGGTGAAGGTTTTTGCTCTCGCGCGTACGCAATACGCGCGCGTCAGGCACTTTTCGTTTTTTGCCTTCACCGCTTCACCCACCCGGTCTAATTGCGATGAGCATCAACCGATTAGGGGTGAAGGATTTGTTCATTCACCTTCACACTTGGCGCTCCCCTTCGTGCGGCACGGAAAACACATCGCGATGGGGAGCGGTGAACTGAAATTTCCGACAGAGATCGAACCTTCACCCTCAACATACTAACAATCAACACATTGCGAATATCAAAGAAAATGCAGATTTCCCCTCATCTTCACCCCTACCCAACTGTCAATCATTAAGTTGCAGCACATCGGTGAAGGCAAAAAACGAAAAACAGCGGATGCGCGCGCGAAACGCGTACGCGCGAGGCGGCTTCTGCTTCGCCCCTTTCGGGGGTGTGGCGTCGCCTAACGGCGAAAGCGAAAAAACTGGGGAGAAAAGACGGAAAAGCCCCGTCGGTTTGTCAGCGATTCCCTACTTTTTCGTCCTGTCTTGCGCTTACACTTCGATCCACGTGGTGTCGGTGCCCGTGGTGTCGGCAGGAGCGGCGGTGTGGGTAGCGTGGGGAATCACTTGGTCGACGGCGGCGGAGAACATCGATCTGAACGGCGCATAGAGTCGCGACGAGGCCGTGCGCTCTTCGTTGAGAATGCCGAGGGCACTCATGGCCGAGAGCAGGCAACCGAGCAGGATCGAGAACTTCACCAGCGAAACGGCAGCGCCGAGTGTGCTGTTGAGCCAACCGAGATGCAAACCGCGCAACGTGCGGGTGAGCAGATTGGCCACGAAACCCAACACAATGGGGACGAGAATCCACAACAGCGCGAAGGCAATGAGCGAGGTGAACATCTCAGAACGGCTGCCCGAGACGCTCAGGTAGCGGCCGAACGAGGCATAGCAGGTGGCGGCGATGAACAAGCCCACGAGGTAACCCACCGTCGAGCTGATTTCGCGCACCAAACCGGCGCGCCAGCCGGAGAACAAACTCCAGGCGATGACGAGAAGAATAAAGATATCGAGCATAGGATGAAAGGAATAGAAAAATTGATCACTGAAAAAACGGGCCGTGCTGTGCACTGATCGTTTCCGCCGCGAAGACGGCATCGGCTCGTGCGCAGGGTGCTACGCCTTGGGCGGGATGAGCAAGACGATCATTTTGAGCGCAAAGTCGAAAAACACCATGCGCGCATTGACGTTTTGCGCAATGTCTCGCCGGGCAGAAGTCAATTCGGCTGCAATGCCCATCACATTGGCTTCGTTGACGAAACGGGCGAAATTGCGCGAGAACTCCTCTTCGCTCTGCGAGAGGTAATTGAGTTGAGGCAGACGAAAATTGTAGACGAAATTCTCGCGAATGAGCCGCAAAGCGTAGTCGAGGAAGGCCTTTTGGCGCTCGCGCCCCCAGGTGGCCATGCGCTCTGCCCAGGCGTACATTTCCTTGATGTCGCGCAAATAGCATTTGCGCATGAGCAGCACGAACATGTCGAGAAACTCCTGTTCGTCGTGTCCCACGGTGAGTTGCTTCAGGGCTTGCGTGTAGCTCCCGGCCGCACGATGGGCCGTGCGGCCGGCATCTTCGGCAGAGAGTCCGCGGTCGCGCATCAAGGCTTCGGCAATCTCTGTTTCGGTGAGCGGTTTGAACGCCAATCGCTGTGTGCGCGAGATGATGGTGGGCAAGAGCTGCTCTGGGTGGTCGGAGCAGAGCAAGAAAAGCGTCTGGCGCGGGGGTTCTTCCAAGAGTTTGAGCATCTTGTTGGCACAGGTCACATTCATCAACTCCGGCAACCACATGATCACGACTTTGTAGCCGCCACGTGCCGAAACGATGCTAACTTTTCGCAACAGCTCGTCGCTCTCGTCGGCGTAGATGCAAGGCTGCTGTTTCTCAATGCCCATGCGCTTGCCCCACTCTTCCAGGTCGAAATAATCTCCGTCGGTGAGCATTGCGCGCCACTCGGCAATCCACAAATCGCTCACCACGCGCGAAGTGCTCGAGGCATTTTTGGGGCGAATCACGGGAAAGGAGAAGTGCAAATCGGGGTGGGCATAGCGTGCCACCATGCGGCACGAGGCGCAGGTGCCACAAGCGTGCGCCTCCTCGCCGGTGCCGACCGGTTGTTCGCAAAGGAGCAGCCGGGCGAAATCGAGCGCGACCGCCATTTGTCCCGCTCCCGACGGACCGGCAAGCAGCAGGGCGTGCGGCAACTGGTGGTGGCTCCACATGTGGCGGAGTTGGCGAACAACGGCGGTTTGAGCAATGACTGACATGGTTGGAATGAGATAGGACTGGGAAACAATGCCTGCAAAAGTAGCGTATTTTTTTGAGATGTGGAGCGGCAAAGCCCACGGCGTCGGCGTTCGACGGCAAAAGCGGCGCGGGAAAGCGCACCACACAACGATTTTCACACGATAAAACGGTGCAATCCATCAGGTTTTTGTATTTTTGCCGAGGAAAGTAGCCCGCTGCATCGTGCACACACGCACGGCGCGGCGTCTACGCATGATTTTCTGAACACACATACCATCGATAATGGCCAAAGAACTGAAAGACCTCACCAAACGCAGCGTGGACTATTCGCGCTGGTACAACGAACTCGTCGTGAAAGCCGACCTCGCCGAACAATCGCCCGTGCGCGGCTGCATGGTGATCAAGCCCTATGGTTATGCCATCTGGGAACGGATACAGCAAGCACTCGACGCCCGTTTCAAAGCCACGGGCGTGCAAAACGCCTACTTCCCCCTGCTCATCCCCAAAAGCTATCTTTCGAAAGAAGCGGAGCACGTGGAGGGGTTTGCCAAAGAATGCGCTGTGGTGACCCACTATCGACTCAAAACGAACGAAGAAGGCGACGGCGTAGTGGTGGATCCCGCGGCGAAACTCGAAGAAGAGCTCATCATTCGCCCCACCTCCGAAACCACGATCTGGAACACCTATCGCGGTTGGATCAAATCGTGGCGCGATCTGCCCGTGCTGTGCAACCAATGGTGCAACGTGATGCGCTGGGAAATGCGCACGCGTTTGTTCCTCCGCACGTCTGAATTCCTCTGGCAGGAAGGACACACGGCACACGCCACCCGCGAAGAGGCCGAAGCCCGCGCCAAGCAGATGCTCGACGTCTATGCCGACTTTGCCAAGGACGTGCTCGCCATCCCCATGGTGCGCGGCGTCAAGAGCCCCACGGAACGCTTTGCCGGAGCACTCGACACCTACACCATCGAAGCGATGATGCAAGACGGCAAAGCGCTGCAGAGCGGCACTTCGCACTTCCTCGGACAGAACTTCGGTAAGGCCTTCGACGTGAAATTTGTCGACAAAGACAACAAGGAACAATATGCCTGGGCCACGTCGTGGGGCGTGTCGACCCGCCTCATGGGTGCGCTCATCATGAGCCACAGCGACGACAACGGTTTGGTGCTCCCGCCCCACGTGGCACCGATCCAGGTAGTGATCGTGCCGATTTTCAAAAACGGCGAAGAGGAGAAATTCAACACCGTGCTCGGCGAACTCGCCCAACGCCTCGAAGCGAAGGGCCTGCGTGTGAAATACGACAATGCCGACAACAAGCGTCCGGGCTTCAAATTCGCGGACTACGAATTGAAGGGTGTGCCCGTGCGTCTGGCCATGGGCGGCCGCGATCTTGAAAATGGCACGATCGAACTCATGCGTCGTGACACGCTCGAGAAGGAGACGCTCCCCTTCGAAGGCATCGAAGACCACGTGGCGCAGTTGCTCGAAGAAATTCAGGCCAACATCTTCAACAAGGCGCTGCAACACCGCGAGGCTTGCACCTACCGCTGCACGGACTACAACGAGTTCAAGGAGCGCGTGAAAGACGGTGGTTTCTTCGTGTGCGACTGGGACGGCACTGCCGAAACAGAGGCACAAATCAAAGCTGAAACACAAGCCACCATTCGCTGCATCCCCAACGAAGTCTCGCAAGACGACCTCGGCGTCGACATGGTGAGCGGCAAACCGGCTGTGGCGCGTGTGATCATTGCACGCAGCTACTAAACCGAAGACGCATCATGACAACACAAGCGGAATTTGAAGAAATTCTGAAACGATGCGAATCGGTCTTCCTCCTCAAGATGAAGGACTATGGCACGGCTTGGCGCGTGCTGCGTCCTTCGTCGCTGACCGACCAAATCTATATCAAAGCCAACCGCATTCGCACACTCCAGGTGAAAGGCGAAACGCGGGTGGGCGAAGGGATCACACCCGAATTTATCGGCATTGTGAACTATGCGCTCATGGCTTTGATTCAACTGCAACGCGGTGCCGCCGACGGACAAGACCAAGCGGCGCTGCACGACGAAAGCGTGATCGACGATTATCGACGTGAGGCGCAGGCTACCTTGGAATTGATGCTGCGCAAGAACCACGACTACGACGAAGCTTGGCGACTGATGCGTGTGACGTCGATGACGGATTTGATTCTCATGAAGGTGTTCCGCACCAAAGAAATCGAATCGAACGACGGCAAAACGATCGTCAGCGAAGGAGTGGCAGCCAACTATCAGGACATGATCAATTATGCCGTCTTCTCGCTCATCAAATTGGAGCTGGAAGGCGAAGGCTGCTCACCGGCGCAAGAAGAACCGGCTTGACGAGTACGCCGGTTGAAACAACACGGACACGATGCCACAAGGCGAGTCGTGTGTTCCGACTGCGCACCACGTGCATCGAGTGTTTCGACACGCGAAGTGAGCCGCTCATCCCAATGTACGAACCATGACACAAAACAAAACGCTGCACATCGTCCTGCGCGTGGTGACCACCCTCGCGCAATGGCTGCTGGCTGCCACCTTTCTGTTCTCGGGCTTCGTGAAAGCGCTCGACCCGATGGGCATGGAGCACAAACTCGAAGCCTACTGTAACCACCTCGGGTGGAACCTGCCGGCAGGATCGATTTACCTCGACACGGCTGCGATCGTGCTGGCGTTGGTGGAATTTACGCTCGGCGTCTACTTGTTGCTCGGCATGCGCAAACGCCTCACGGCCGTCGGCACCTTTGTTTTCATGCTGGTCATGACCGTGGTGACGATCTACATTTACCTCTACAGTCCCGTGCCGGACTGCGGCTGTTTCGGCGATGCGATTCTCCTCACCAACGGACAGACCTTGGCGAAAAACATCGTGCTGCTTGCCTGCGCGATCTTGTTGCTCTTCGCCGGTCAGCACTCGCTGCGCATCATTTCGAAGCATACGCAGTGGTTACTTTCGCTCTATGCGCTGGTCTACATGATCGGCGTGGCACTCTACTCCTTGCACTATCTCCCGCTGGTGGATTTCACCGGCTACGACTTGGGCACAAAGGTAGAAGAGGCCATGCGGGGCGAAGAGGACATGACTTTCGTCTATGAGAAGAACGGAAAACAACAGACATTCCGCATGGAGAATCTTCCCGATTCAACCTGGAAATACGTGCGGACCGACACGAAAGTGATCCGTCCGGCGACAATCAAAGACTTCTCTTTCGTGGACTCCCGCACCCAACAAGAAATCGGCGACGAGCTGTTGGCCGACACGGGCAATGTATTTATTGTCACGATCCCCAATCTTGCAGCGGCCGACGCGGGGTGCTCCGATGCGCTGAACGACATTTATGACTATGCACGCGACCACCGCATGCGTTTCCTCTGTGCCACCGCCACAACAGGCAAGGACGTCTCTAACTGGATCGACAGAACCGGAGCAGCCTATCCTTTTGCGGTCAGCTCGGCCGAGACGCTCGAAGCCTTGGTGCGCGCCAATCCGGGGCTGGTGCTGATCCGCGACGGGCGAATCGTGGCGAAATGGAGCAACAACAATCTGCCTGACGAAACCGAATTGAGCCATCTCAATCTTTCGCCCGAGGCACAATCCAACGCTGCGCACCACGCATTCCTGCGGCTCTTCCTCTGGTTTGTCATCCCATTCGGTTTGCTCGTCCTGGTCGATCGACTCAAGCTCGGGCACCGCTATTTCAAAGTATACACTCATTACAAATCTCAAAAAAACACTCCATCATGAGAAAGCACATCGTTGCCGGTAACTGGAAGATGAACAAGAATCTCCAGGAAGGCATTGCGCTCGCTACTGAAATCAACGATCTCCTCAAAGCAGAGAAGCCCAACTGCGAAGTGATCATCGGCACGCCCTTCATCCACCTCGCCAAAGTGAGCGAAGTGGTAGATCACAGCCTCGTGGCCGTGTCTGCAGAAAACTGCGCCGACAAAGCTTCCGGTGCCTACACCGGCGAAGTTTCGGCCGAGATGGTGAAGTCGACCGGCGCAGAATACGTGATCCTCGGTCACAGCGAACGTCGCGAATACTACCACGAAACGCCCGCAATCCTCAAAGAAAAGGTGGATCTCGCCCTGGCTAACGGCCTGAAGGTGATCTTCTGCATCGGCGAAAGCCTCGCGCAACGCGAAGCCGGCGAACAAGAAGCTGTGTGCAAGGCTGAACTCGAAGGTAGCGTGTTCCACCTCACTCCCGAACAGTGGAAGAATGTCGTCATTGCCTACGAACCCATCTGGGCAATCGGTACCGGCAAAACGGCCACGGCCGAACAGGCAGAAGAAATTCATGCCTTCATCCGCAAGTGCGTGGCTGACAAATTCGGTGCTGCCGCAGCAGACGAAACCTCGATCCTCTACGGTGGTTCGTGCAAAGCCAGCAATGCACCCGAACTCTTTGCCAAGCCTGACATCGACGGCGGACTCATCGGCGGTGCTTCGCTCAAAGCGGCTGACTTCAAGGGCATCATCGATGCTTGGAAAGCCTAAATGTAGCGCAGAACTGCACTGCTAAACAACAAAACGTGAGATGGCCGCCGCGAGTGCTGCTCGTGACGGTCATCTTCTTTTGATTAGGTTTGCGGCCATGCTCTGTTTTTCCTCTCTTTTTCCCCTGCTTTGTGGATTGGCGATGGCATGGCCATCGGCTGCTGCGACGGTTCGTGGACTCGAAACGCCGACCGACGCGCCACAAGCACAATGCACGATGCTTCACACCGACGGAGAGCTCTCTCCCCGTTCGACCACCGATGTGCTGGCCGAGAAACGGCCGACTGCGCCGCGCGCCTATAGAAAAGCCATGGGGTATCGTGTACAGGTCTACACAGGATTTGCCGACCGCGCGTCGCGCAACGCCGCGATACAAATGCAAAAAGAAATTTGCCGGCGCTTTCCACAAATGCCGGTCTACGTACATTTCATCGCGCCGCGATGGACTTGCAGAGTCGGCAATTTCACCCGACGAGAAGAGGCCTTGCGCTGTGCACGCCTGCTGCGCGCCGCACGTCTCTCCAGCGAAGCTGCTGTTGTGGCTTCTCCCATCCTCATACGCACACCGGCAGCCGTTCAAAAATAGATTTTCGGCTCAACTTGTGCGGACCACTCTTAACTTCACCACAATGACTGAACAAGAATGCTTAGACTGTCTCGCTCACCATTACCACGAAATCCTCTCACTGCTCGGAGAAGATCCTCAGCGAGAAGGACTTCTCAAGACACCGCTTCGCGTGGCGAAAGCCATGACGACCCTGACGGCGGGCGCAGATCAGGATCCGATCGCCGTGCTCAACAGCGCGAAATTCACGGAAGAGCAACGTCAGATGGTCTTGGTGCGCGATATCGAATTCCACAGTCTCTGCGAGCACCACATGCTGCCCTTCTATGGGAAAGTGCACGTGGCGTATCTGCCCGACGGATTCATTTGCGGTCTCTCGAAAATCCCGCGTGTCGTCGACATCTTCTCCCATCGTCTCCAGGTGCAGGAACGTCTCACTCACCAAATTCGCGAAGCTATTCGCGAAGCCCTCAACCCGCGCGGCGTTATGGTGATGGTCGAGGCACACCACATGTGCATGCAAATGCGCGGAGTGGAAAAACAATGCTCGCTCACCGTCACCACTGCGCATTGCGGGGAATTTGAACGCCCCGAGTTGCGTGACGAATTCCTACAACTCGTTCGCGCATGAAAAAAATCTGCTGTGTCGGGCACATCACCCACGACAAAATCATCACACCGCGACACACCGATCACCAGAGTGGAGGAACGGCCTATTATTTTGCGCACGGCATTGCCCGTCTCCCGAAGCCGGCATTTAGTTTGGTAACGTCGGTCGGCGAAGACGACTACAAAGTCATCGACGAACTCCGGGCGATCGGGACGGAAGTGAAACTCATTCCGGGCAGTTCCACGGTTATTTTCGAAAATGCCTACGGAGAAAACTCTGACCATCGCACACAGCGTGTCTTGGCCAAGGCCGATCCGTTCAAAGTGGAGCACCTTTGCGACGTGCACGCCGACATTTTTCATCTCGGCAGCCTTCTCGCCGACGATTTTGACCCCGATCTCATTCGCTACCTTTCCACCAAAGGCATCGTCTCGCTCGATGTGCAAGGTTTTTTGCGGCGCGTCGAAAACACCCAAGTGCTGGCCTGTGATTGGAAAGAGAAGACGGCTTGCCTGAAATACGTCGACATACTCAAAGTCAACGAGCACGAGATGCACGTTCTCACCGGCGAAACTGAGGTTCTTGCCGCCGCACGCCACTTGCACGGGTGCGGAGTGAACGAAGTCGTCATCACCGAAGGCAGTCTCGGCTCTTTTATCTACGCCGAAGGCAAACTGGTGGAAATCCGTGCCTACCCTCCGCTACAACTGGCTGACGCCACCGGCTGCGGCGACACCTATATGACAGGCTATCTCTACAAACGGGCTCACGGTGCGGGCTATCGCGAAGCGGGGTGCTTCGCTGCAGCAATGAGTACGCTCAAACTCGAGCATTTCGGCCCTTTCACCGGCACAGCAGCCGACATTCTTCGTCGTATCGACGACAGAGAACTTGACATGACCGTGCGCTAAACTCCATTATTCCCCCTCTACCGACGAACAGTGGGCACCGTGAAATGATCACGGTGCCCACTGTCCATATATTCCCCAGGTCTTTATGTGCCCGGTTAATACGTATTGGACAACACGGTCAACAGAAATCGCAAATTTCTACCTCGGTTTCCGCTGTGAAAAGCCGGCGAACACAGCAAACGCAACCGTGCCGAACAACTATGCTTCGCTTCAAGGAACAGAGTAAGGAGACGTCGGTTGTTTTCAGGCATCCTCTCGAAATACCCCTTACGCACTTCGTCCGCCAATCTCGAAAACTCTTGTCGTCCCTCACGCCATTCGGCCCAGCGACGGCGCCATCGCGCAAAGCTCGATTCGCGCGCACCCAACACATTATCCGCGTGCTGACGATAATGCACATGAGAGGTCGCATCATAATAGACCTTTGCTCCCACAGCCTGCGCCACCAAATAAATCCACATGTCATGCATCGGCAAAAAATCCGGACGATATTGCAGAATTAAGCGCCGCAGCGCTGCATTCATCACCATGGTGTGGCCGGTGGCCAAATGGCACATGAGTGCTTCGCCGAAAGTGAGGCGCGGCGTGAAGCAAGATGCGGGCAAAAGTTCCAGACGCTCGTCGACCGGTTGCGTGCGCGAAAAATAGAGTGCCGGCCCATTGTCGTCCAATTGGGCAACCGCTGTCCGAAGTTTGTCTGCCAACCAAATATCATCTTGGTCTGCAAATGCATAGTAAGCCACGCCCTCGTCAGCGTTGGCCAATAACTCCATGAAACTGCGTGCAGGCTTCAAATTCTCCCCCTGTTCCCACACCAAATGACCTTTTTCAGCTTCCGACTCAAGCCAAGTCTGCGTTCCATCGGTCGATCCGTCATCACGCACACGCAACTGCACTTCGACTCCTTCCTGATTCAGGATCGACTTCAACTGCTCTGTGCCGAACTTCATGGCGTTGTAAGTAGACATTAAGACTTCCACGCGGGGCATTTGTTGGGACATACGTAAGACTATTGGGAGATCAGAAATATCAAGTCACACTTCACCTTGCTACCAAGGAAGCGAAGATCACGGACAGATGCAAAAATAGTCATTTTCTTCCAGCTTTCCATCACAGCTTCCCAACTTTCCTTGTACTTTCGCTTGCAGCTCCGCTACTCCTCGCTTCCAGCCTCCTACCTAGGGCTGTCAAGGCTCATCACCCTGGACACGCTACACGATCGTACCGATAAAATCACGTCCCGTGCTTGCATACGCTCACAAAAGTTATTAACTTCGCAGCAATGTCCCTGTTTCTGCAAGTCATTTTGTCTCTTATGCGAACCTCTTCGCACGTTTCGCTCAAGCGGTACGACCGCACTTCCCCTTTCACCCCATGATCTCTGTCTGCATTGCCACCTACAACGGTGCCGCCACACTCCACGAGCAATTGAGTTCCATCCTCTCGCAATTAGGTCCCGACGACGAAGTCATCGTTTCCGACGACGGCTCCACCGACGCGACGTTGGACGTGGTGCGCGCCTTCGACAATCCCATTATACACATTGTTCCGGGGCCGCAAACCGGATCTCCCATCGACAATTTCGAACATGCGCTCCGGCAAGCACGGGGCGAGTACATCTTTCTCTCCGACCAAGACGACGTTTGGCTCGAGGGCAAAGTGCAACGCATGCTTGCTGCGCTGAAAGGCGGAGCAGATTGCGTGGTGAGCGACTGCCGCGTCACAGATCAAGCGCTGCACGTCACCGCTCCCTCCTTCTTCGCGCACGTGCAGCTGCACGAAAGTCGGTGGTACAACCTACTGGTGCGCAATTTCTACCTCGGTTGCTGCATGGCCTTCACCCGCCGCGTGCTACAACGCGCGCTTCCCTTCCCCGCCTGCACACCGATGCACGACATCTGGATTGGTAACGTGGCGGCCTTCACCGGTCGCGTCGAGTTTCTCCACGAACCGCTCATCCTCTTCCGCCGCCACGGAGACAACGCCTCGTGCACAGCGCGAAAGAGCCCCTATTCACTCCGCGCAAAGATCAAATTCCGCCTCGACGTCCTCTTCCCACTCATCGCTCGCCTCTGTCGGCGTAACGCCTCCGCACCGCGCCCATGAAAATCTCCATTGTCACCGCTACTTTCAACAGTGGCGCCACCCTTTCCGACACCCTCCGCTCTCTCCTGGCTCAAACGCACACCGACTTCGAGCTTATCGTGGCCGACGGCGGATCGACCGACAACACAGCCGACATCGTTCGCGAATTTGCATCTCAGTTCGGCAAACGCCTCCGCTGGTTCAGCGAACCCGATCGCGGACTCTACGACGCCATGAACAAAGGCATTGCTCGCGCCACCGGTGAGGTGGTGGGCATGCTCAACAGCGACGATTTCTATACCGACACCCACGTCCTCAGCCGCGTGGCCAATGCGCTCGCCGACCCGCAGATCGATGCTTGCTACGGCGATGTGCACTACGTATCCCCTGCCGATCTCCACACCATGACGCGCTACTACAGCTCGCGCCCCTTCCGTCCGTGGATGATGCGCTTGGGATTCATGCCCGCTCATCCATCTTTCTATTGTCGTCGCACGTGCTACACCCAATTTGGCACCTTTGATCTCAACTACAAAGTGGCGGCTGACTTCGAACAGCTGCTACGCCTCATCTTTGTCCACAAGATTCGCACGGTCTACGTGCCGGCCGATTTTGTGACCATGCGCACCGGCGGCCTCTCCACCTCAGGTTGGAGTAGTCACTTGGCCATCCTCCGCGACCACCGCCGGGCTTTGCACCAGCACCACGTAGCTTCTGCCTTCCCCCTCCTTTGTCTGCGCTACGTCTACAAGGTGGGCGAAGTGCTCTGCTCCCGATTCCGTCGGGCGTCAGGCAAAT
>ERZ772974.643-NODE-643-length-24894-cov-4.729860_pt1 | contig 24894 bp, 20 predicted proteins | sample MGYA00580671_ERZ772974 | MGnify/ENA primary metagenome ERZ772974 (study PRJEB29015, sample SAMEA2738065) | human oral metagenome | biome: human oral; feature: human-associated habitat; material: saliva | place: China | collected 2218 ... | reverse complement strand
TTTGCTTGTCAATACTGGTCACGCGCTTTCTGCGACCACGCGCAATGTCAAAGGCTTTACGTACAATTCGTTCCACCTCTTCATAGCTGTAGTCGTTGATATCACGCGCGGTTCTATCCTCCAAAATATGCTCACCAAAGTAAATCCCACCAGTCAGCTCACGTACGACCACGAAGTCCACACCAGCAATTCGCTCTGCTTTCAAAGGCGACAAATGCTTCAGAGCATCGAAAATCTTAACTGGGCGGATATTGGCATAGAGTTCAAGCGCCTTCCGCAGAGCGAGCAAGCCTTGCTCAGGCCGAACTGGAGCATTATCATACTGAGGACTGCCGATAGCTGCTAGGAGAATAGCATCCGCCTTCTTGGCCGCTTCTAGAGTTGACTGAGGCAGAGGATGACCTTCCGCATCAATACCAGCACCCCCAAAAGCTTTCTCTGTGACATGATAAATAAAGCCAAACTTGTCCGCAACAGCAGCCAGCACTTGGAGACCAGCCTCCATGATTTCTGGGCCGATACCGTCACCCGCCAGAGCTACAATTTCTTTTGTCATAGTCGCTTCTTTCTAATTATTTGCAGGCAGATCGTGGTAGGATACCTGGTGGCCGATTTCACCCGCATTTTCCTTTTGCACAAAGGTGTTGGCATGGATATAGGCAATGGCGCTAGCCTTAAGAACATCAAAGTCAATACCAGAGGAGTTGAAAATCGTATCTGTATCCGTATTTTCAACAGCTACCAAAACACGAGCCTGAGAGTCAATACCGTCCGTTACTGCCTCAATGTTATAGGCTAAGAGCTGGACAGATTGGTTAAAGAATTGGTCAATAGCATTAAAGATGGCTTCAACACTTCCTTTTCCTTCTGCCACACAGTTGACCGTCTCGCCGTCGCCATTAACCAGCTGCACATCTGCTGTGATGGTATGATCGTCATTGGTCGTCAGCTGCAGATCCTCAAAGTGGAAGCCTTCAGGATTTTCGACGGTCGTTCCGGCAATCAGAGCCCGAATATCAGCGTCTGTGACTTCATTTTTCTTATCAGCCAAGACCTTGAACTTAGCAAAGAGATCATTGATTTCAGATTCTGCAAAGTCCAGAGACAGCTCTTTGAGCTTTTCAACAAAGGCGTGGCGGCCAGAAAGCTTGCCAAGCGGAAGTGAATTGCTCTTGACACCAACCAGCTCAGGTGTGATGATTTCATAGGTCAGTGGATTCTTAAGGACACCATCCTGATGGATACCAGACTCATGAGAGAAGGCGTTGCCACCAACGACCGCCTTGTTCTTAGGCACTGGAATACCTGAGAAGCGGGACACCAACTCAGAAGTGTTGATAGTTTCATTAAGGACGATATCTGACTCAACCTGATAATAGTCCTGACGAATCTCTAAAGCAACTGCTACTTCTTCCAGCGCAGCATTACCAGCACGCTCGCCAATACCATTGATTGTGCCTTCCACCCGTCTAGCTCCGTATTTGACCGCAGACAGGCTGTTGGCTACTGCCATTCCCAAATCATCGTGACAGTGAGGACTGTAGATAATCTCACGTTCTGTTTGGACATTGTCAATCAGATACTTGAAGATATTTCCAAACTCTTCAGGCGTAGTAAAACCAACCGTATCTGGAATATTGATGTAGCTAGCACCCGCATCAACTGCTGTCTGGACAACTTGAAGCAGGAAGTCCAGCTCTGTACGTGTCGCGTCCTCAGGTGAAAACTCGACAATCTCAAACTTAGAACGAGCATAAGAAACGTGTTCCTTAATGGCTTCTAAAATCTCTTCTTTGGACTTTTTCAGCTTGAACTCTCTGTGGATGGGACTGGTCGCAATAAAGACGTGAATCTGCGGATGTTTGGCATCCTTGAGTGCCTCGTAGCAGGCATCGATGTCCGATTTAACCGAACGCGCCAAGCCAGTGACAGAAGCTTTTGTAATGACTTTGGCAATCGCCTGCACCGCCGCAAATGAATCTGGACTAGCAGCTGGGAAACCAGCTTCAATAGCAGAAATCCCCCATTTTTCTAGTTGCTTAGCAATGGCAACCTTTTCCTTAATAGAGAAGTTCACTCCTGGTGTCTGCTCACCATCCCGAAGGCTGGTATCAAGAAACTCAACTTTTTGCATAGACTTTCCTCTTTCTTTATCGTTTAAAACAGCTATAAAAATCAATGAGATATACAACTATGAAATGAACTTTTAGTTCACTTTTCTCAGTATATCCTAGCAAAGATTTTGTGAAGAATAAAATAAAAACATCTCGCTGGAAGCCAAGCGAGATGTTGATTTACTCCCGCTTGGTAAGCCAAACAGGACTAATGCTTTCGCACTAGCCCGAGTAACGCAACAACAAAGCAAAGTTTGAAAATTGAGTTGACTTCATGTTTGACTGACTCCTTTTGAAATGTTATTGATTAGTATTTTAGCACAGTATCATTCAGCTGTCAACAGATAATTCGATATTTTCTGAAAATTTTTAATATGCTGGATTATTTTGTGGTCTTATTACTATAAATGCGAGAAAGAAAAAGAAGCAGGCTAGCTCCTCCTTCTTCTAGTATTATATTGATTATAAAGTTAAACTTTAGCTAACCAGTCATTCTTACCTTTAGAAGGGAATCATACGCGGCAAATCTGCCAGCCTTGTACCATTTCTGATCCCCATGCTTTCCAAATCAACTTTTCCATCTTTGATTTCTATATTACTTTTCTTTTTCTAATACTTTTAAATATTTAGTTTTTTTAAATTGCCCAGACAGGAGCAAGAGCAAGAAACAATACCATGTCACAATCGTCAAAAATAAAAGTAGGAAACTACCAAATAGAAGATAAAGCCAAGAAAAAATAGCAGAAATCAAGGCAAAGAGAAAAATGAGAGCATAGGTTTTTAAACCGTTGGATTTTTGGGTGGCAAAATAGTCTCTGGGCATCTCATAAGGCACTACTTCAATTACTGATTTCTCCCTTCTATTTCTAAACTGGTAAAGAGCTAGCAAAAGCATGAAAATGAAGGAAAAAAGTAAAGGTAACAAACCTCGTATAGTTAGATTCTCCGTTAATACATACAGGCCATAAGAAAAACCAGCACTTGGTAGAAAAATCATTGGAAAAGGCACACTTTTCCCTACAAAAATCTCATTTCGCTTAATATCATAAAACACAGTCCTTTTGACATTTCCTTGATCTGCTCCAAATTCGATAAAATCAGCCAGCTTCCTAGTAATTGCCAATGCTGATTTGGGTTCTTCATGCACTCCATCTTCAATGATTTCTAACTGACCAAAAGCGTTCAGTCTCCACGAATCTTCCTTAGGCAGAGGATGTATTCTCCCTTCAAGATGTTCTTGAATAAATTGCTGGAATTGACGGTTCTTCCGCCTACTTCCAATTAACTTCAGCGTTACTTTTTGACTGCTGCCATTTTGGGTCAACGCTTCCCCTACAATAAATAAAGGCCATTCATAACCGCCACGATAAGCGTGTCTATTTTTTCCGAAGTAAAATGTAACTGAAGAAAGTGGAAAGCGATAGCATTTGAAATTTCGGAAAACAAGCAAGTATTTGCCATCAAGCTGTATTTTTCCCATAGAAGCAAAGGCCATCCAACCTACTGTGAGCAATAAAGAAACTGATACTAAGAAATAGAAAAGATTTACTGACCGATTTTCTTCTAGAAAGATATTAAAAAAACTGGTCACTATCATTAAACTAAATAGACTAAGTAATCCCAGTGCTGATCTTTTATAGATAGCAATCGATGGTTTTTTTATCAATTCGCATCCTCCTCTACTCAGCATTTTACTCATTAAAGTCCTCCAAGAGTTGCATCGCCTCTAATAATTCAACCTTGAATCGAAAAGACCTATAACGTTTTTTGAGTAAAAATACTTATTAAATTCTATCTGGTTTAGTATAACCTATTTACTCTTTGCCTATGGTATCCGAGTATTTCACTTTCAAATCGCCCATATTTTCTTTAGAATAGTGCTGACTCCCCTCTTTAAACCAGATATCCAGAAAATAAGTGTAGAGAATTTGATCAGATTTTGTTGCCAACCAAGTCTGATCAATATCGTAATCCTTCAGATAGTCCAATATCTCCTCTTTTGACACTAGACTCTTACGCGGGGGCTCTCCCCCTCCAAGAGAGCGATAAATTTCATCTGCTGTCCTGACATAGCCCCTATTTTTAGATTCATTAATAAAAGCTTGAACAGTAAAATCCGAAACGTTGGAGAAAGCAATGGAAACATTTTGTTTAACGAAACCCTCCTCATAGACATAGTCAATATTGAGATAAGTTTCTCCTGATAACTTTTTACTATACAAAACAGCAAGCAAACCATCGGAATTGATATATAGCTGCAAATCTTCATCATCTGCCAAACTAGGTTTAGCTCGGCGATAGTATATCCAGGCCGGCTCACCTACATATGCCGTATTACTTTCTATAATCCTACTCATGACTGGCAAACCAAGAATATTTTTGTAATGAACGCTCGCATAATAGATTTCATCAATTGGATTTTTTAGTGAGTCATAGTCCCGATATCTTAGAAAACCAAAGACACAGCTACCTACTACAAGGAGGGAGAAGAGACTTAGAAAAAATTTTTTCATATCAGTTTACTCCTTTTGTGATCAAATCATTGCTTCATTTGCCACAATTTATAGTTGGGAAATTATAGAATACAGGACCATGCATTTCAAAGCAAGATTTTGATTATCAGTCTTTATTTACTTAACATCTAATGAATAACTAGGAGACATCATCTTCAAGATCCTATTATTTCAAAATCTTAAAAATTAAAAGTCTCCTTTTTGTAGAGTTTGAATGATGAAGGGCCATTTTTGTAATTGATAATCTGCATTTAGTATAAATAAAGAAAGTAAAATTCCTAGAAATAGCAGAAAGATATCTCCAAGCACACCTAATAGAAATAGCCAGGCACAAATCAAAATTGCTAAATATATCACTGATTTCAGTGTAAGAAAAACTATGTGTCTTCTTCTAAGGCTTTTTACAAAATTAGCCAACACATGTTTATCAAGCGCAGATTTTTGAAGTTCTAGCTTTGATTGATAACTTTTTGTAATCCATTGGGCCAATAGATAAGAGATTACAAGTAGAAATAGAACTAGGAAAATTCGAGTACTCCCACTTTCAAATATACCAGTTTTTTCAATACCAGTCATCAGAAATCTTAGAACGTAAACAGTTATCGGCACTAAAATATAAGACAAATAATTAGGAGGTTTTACCTCTTCTAATAATGTTTTATTTTCAAAATCAAAGTGGTAATACTTATCCTTATAAGCACCTAAATTAACCAACTTTGCTTTATTTTTCAACAATATTCTCCTTGGTAATCAGCTTATTCCATTATATATTTGATTCAAATAATTGCTGGCGATTATAAATCGTGATAATCATTTTTTAATACATTATCACCTATACTAAACTTTTCCAATTTCCTACCAGACTAGTCTAATAGCAATTTCATCTTTATTATCATATAGAGAATAGTGATTTTTACTTCCTCTTTATTAAGCTGGACAACATTACCTATTGGTAATAACTTAAGTATTAGATATTTCCTCGGATAATTTCTTTAACATCAAAAATCTTTTGATTGGTCGAACCCCAAATGTTAAAAAATAGGAAACTGGGAAAAAAAGACTAAATAGGATAAAGTTATACAAGTTTGCTTCTTGAAGATAGGTCAATAAAAATTGAAATGTCATTACAGAGAAAACAATACCTGTCAATGAGAGGAACAACAAGTTATTCTTGCATTTCTTAATAAAGTCAGACCAACCAAAATAATTACTAGGATTAAAACTTATCAATTCTTGATCATGTTTGAGTTTCAGAGCCCATTCTGCTAAAAGAACAATGGTGAATATCATGCTTATAAGCAAACCATATTTTACAAAAGAATTTGAGAAAGTATGAAAACCGATGGAAGATAGTAAGTTGGTTAGCACCAGTCCAGAAGTTAAAACTGCCCATTTAATGTCCCATACCTTATCTGGTTTATAAGAGTAAGAATAGAGTTTCCCTGATTCAAAATGATAGAAAATATCTTGTTCTTGAAAATTTCCAAGAAACAACAATTTTTTAAATGTAGTCACTTTGGTCTCCCGTATTATTGAATATTTTACTCATTCAGAATTTTATTTTTACTAGCACTGCAGCTAACAACTAGAAAACAAATACCTTTATTTTATACCACTATCTTTCTCATCTCTTTCTATTGTATACTGACAATTCTCACTATAGCTTAGATCACCTGCTAACAGCGTAGACATTAGTAATATAAGACAATGAAATATCAGGAAAGCTAAAGTCCCCCAATTTAAAATGAAAAAGCTAAACAAAAAGATTAGGAAGTTGAGAATCAGAACGCCCTTAAACTGCTTTTTCATCCAAGGAGCCAATTTAGTTAATCTTATTTTTCCCTTCTCTTTTTTGTAAAGACTAAAATCAAATTTCTTTACTAAAGACCGAGATGATAAAAAATAGATTAGATTTGCAAGTATTACTGCTAGTATAAAAGCAAGAAACCAATAAATCCATCTTTCAGTAAATGAGAAGCGAGGTAAATTAAGGTATGCATATAAGCTGTCACTAGTTCGCATCCGCCCTGCCCATACTGAAACAGCTAAAAATATCGGTGCTGGAATTAGAAGGGTCTCCAACCAATGTTTTTTACGCATTCGGATTTCCCAAAATTGCGTCTCTGTCAATCGGTAAATCGTTCGATTGCTAAACCAATTCAGATAAGGAAAAAAATAACCCCACAATGTTGGTAGCTTATCCAATAGAAAGTATTCCTTACCATCCTCTAATAATATATAACGAAAATTCACATGGTGCGCTCGCATAATTAGCTCCTCAAAAGTTTTTTATACCGTTCCCTTAGCCATTTTTTATTCTTATCCAATAATTACTTGCCGGCCGCATGAAAAACATATTCCCTATAAATAACCAAAATGTCAAAAATATTAACAATCCAATATGACCAATATAATTATCCATTATGTTCGTTAAAAAAGCGGCAATAATCATTACTGTAAACAACACTGATATAATATACGCAAAAATACTAAAAAGCAATTCTTTAACAAAGCAAGGATAAACGTAAATCGTATGATAGCTACTATTTTTTAATCCACTAGGGACTTCATAAGCCACTGTAAGCCATAAACGCAAACCAAAAACCAATAATACAATTAGAATAGCCAAAAAATTGCTAATTCTACTTGAATCAAATTTCAAAAATTGATTGATATCAAATACTCTCGATAGAAGCATGGCACCTACGCCAGTTCCTAAGCTATAGCCAAGACCATGTTTTTCAAAGGCCTCTTTTAACCGAGCATTCTTCTCCTCTGATTGAGACAATTGCTCATATTCTTCCTTACTCATCTCATAACATCTGTGAGGTACAAAGTAAATCAACAAGGGCAAGAAGTAGACAATCAAAAAAGGGCGTTCTACATCCAGAAGATAATAGTTATCCTCTGTTTTTAGTATGCGATAACGAAGATTGCTTCTAGCCAAGAGCTTCATTTCAGCCTTTTTAAACATTTATATCCTACCTTTTTAATAATTTACAAATCATGCTTCGTCATTATCTTCGTACATACTGAACCAAGCGGAACATCATGAAAGCAAATAGAATTCCTGCAACGATCCAAATGGTTCGCAAGGCGTAAAATTGGAGCAGGTAGGTAGAAATAATGGCTCCGATGACAAAACTTCCTAACAAAGCAACAAAGAAAATGCCCTCTTTTAAGTATGGTTTTTCCTGAGTTCTCACAAAATTTCCAAAAGCCACCATCGTTTTCTTGATATTTCCTGTCATAAAGGAATTATTGTAGACTATGCCATCTACCTCGCCAAAAGCTGTCGCAACGACTCCCATACAGAAAGCAATAGGAGGAACGATCAGCATATTAGGCACGGTACTTGGCATAAAGCCTACCAGAGTACAGATGAGCACCATTGGTGAAATGCTACTTACTCGCCATATTGACTGCTCAAAAAAGGGGCGGAAAACTGTTATCAGAAAAATTCCCAGCATAAAGGCTAGCATGGTAGCCAGTTTGACTTCAATTTCTCCAGTCTTGTGATGAATCAGCTCAACGGACAAAAAGACGACGTTTCCTGTCTGGCCCGCAACCAATGTGCCCCCGCGCTCCATGAAAGTGTAAGCATCCACGAAACCTGCGCAAAAGGTCAGCAAACAGGCAAAAAACTTTGATCGAGAATGGAATTCTCTTTTGACGAACTTTCTCATAATTTACCCAAAAAGTCCAGTGTAACACCAGACTTCCTTTCTATCCTTCTCTAGCTTCCTCCAAAATCTTTTCAATCTTGGTGGTAATCAAATCAATCGCCACTTTATTAGAAGCGCCCTCTGGAATGATGACATCCGCATAGCGCTTGGTCGGCTCGATAAACTGATGATACATAGGCTTAACGACACCCAAATACTGCTCAATAACACTATCCAAACTGCGGCCGCGCTCTTCCATGTCCCGCTTAATTCGGCGTATAATCCGCACATCATCATCTGTGTCCACAAAGATCTTAATGTCCATCAAATCCCGCAGGCGCTGATCCTCTAAGACCAAAATCCCCTCAACGATGAACACATCCTGAGGCTCCTGACGATAGGTCTTTTTGCTGCGGGTATGCTCCGTATAGTCATAAGTAGGAATATCCACTGGCCGACCGGCCAAGAGCTCCTTGATTTGCTCAATCATCAGGTCCGTATCAAAGGCAAAAGGATGGTCATAGTTGGTCTTCACCCGCTCCTCAAAAGTCAGATGTGTCTGATCCTTATAGTAGGAGTCATGCTCAATCATGGCAATATTTTCGTTTGGAAAATTAGCCAAAATTGCTCGAGAAACACTGGTCTTTCCGCCTCCGGAACCACCAGTCACACCAATAATAATAGGTCTATTTTGCATTATAAGCTCCATCTCTTGTTATCTTATCTATTTTACCGCAATTCATGTTATAATGAAAGAGCTAAAATAAAAAAAGTACATGCTTAAAAATAGAAAAAGGAGGTTTTTATGATCAAACTTGGAATCATCGGAACAGGTTCTATTTCTCATGAGTTTATCAAGGCCGCTCACTCAACAGGCGACTATCAGCTGGCGGCAGTCTACTCTCGGACTCTGGCTTCTGCTGAGCGCTTTGTGCAAAACTATGAAAATACAGCCGTCTATACTGAAATGCTGGACTTTCTGTCATCTGATATCGATGTCGTTTATATCGCCAGTCCCAACAGCCTGCATTTCAATCATGCCAAGGTAGCTATTCTGGCTCGTAAACATGTTATTGTCGAAAAGCCGGCGGTCTCTCGACCCAAAGAATGGCGGGAATTGGTCAAGCTGGCTGACGAGCATCAAGTCTATCTCTTTGAAGCTGCCCGCAACTATCATGAGCAGGCCTTTGATACGATCAGTGATTTTCTCAAGGACAAGACCGTCCTGGGAGCCAACTTCACCTATGCCAAGTATTCTTCTAAAATGCAAGCTCTACTTGCAGGAGAGCAGCCTAACGTTTTCTCAGCTAAGTTTTCAGGCGGTGCTTTGATGGACTTGGGTGTCTATCCCATCTATGCCGCTATCAGACTTTTCGGTCATCCGCGCTTCGCTCGCTACAGTGCCCAGCAGCTAGCTAATACGATTGATTTAAATGGATCCGGCTGTCTTATCTATCCAGATTTTCAAGTTCAGATTCAGGCCGGTAAAAATATAAACAGCAATCTACTAGCAGAGATTTACACCGATCAGGGAACTCTGACTTTAGACGGGATTGAATTTATCAGCTCTGCTATTTTCCAAAATTTGGACGGTCAAGAGGAGCTGCTGCCTATCCAGCGTGCTTCCCATACCATGCTGGAGGAAGCTCAGGCTTTCGCGCGAGTGCTCAAGGGCGGACAGGATGCAGCTTATGAGAAATGGTTGGATGCGGCAGCGGCTGTTCATGAAAGCTTATTTGCCATGCGCAAGGACGCTGGCATTAGATTTGAGGTTGATGATGATTAAGAAACAATTTCCCCCGAGCTGGCAAAATCAGCTGGCTAAACTAGGCTTTGAAGATTTGACGGCTATTCAAGAGAAGATGTTTGAGCCTATTTCTACAGGCGATACGGTGCTGGGAATCAGTCCGACTGGTACTGGTAAAACTCTGGCCTATCTCTTTCCCAGTCTGCTCAGGCTGACACCTAAAAAAGCCCAACAGCTCTTGATTTTAGCTCCTAACACCGAGTTGGCTGGACAAATCTTTGAGGTCTGTAAGACTTGGGCGGAGCCTTTAGGACTGACAGCCCAGCTACTACTCTCCGGCTCCAGCCAGAAGCGACAGATTGAGCGCCTTAAGAAAGGTCCGGAGATTATCATCGGAACGCCTGGGCGGATTTTCGAGTTGGTCAAGCTCAAGAAAATCAAGATGATGAATGTTGAAACCATCATTTTGGATGAATTTGATCAGCTGCTCAGCGATTCTCAGTACCACTTTGTAGATAAAATCACCCACTATGCGCCTCGTGACCACCAGCTGGTATATATGAGCGCCACCGCTAAGTTCGACCACGATAAGATTGCTGAAAATACCCTAGAAATCAGCATTGACGACCAAGTTTTGGATAACATCCAGCACTTTTACATGCAAGTTGAGAAACGTGATAAGGTGGAGTTACTCCGCAAGTTATCCAATGTTGAAGATTTCCGTGGACTGGTCTTCTTCAACGCTCTGTCAGACCTGGGCAGTGCCGAAGAAAAACTCCAGTATCGTGAAGCCAACGCCGTTTCTCTGGCCAGCGATGTCAACGTTAAGTTCCGCAAGGTGATTTTGGATAAGTTCAAAGAACACCAGATTACTCTCTTGCTAGCCACTGACTTGGTTGCTCGCGGCATTGATATTGACTCCCTAGAATGCGTCGTCAATTATGAGCTTCCGCGCGATTTAGAAACCTATACCCACCGCTCTGGACGAACCGGCCGCATGGGCAAGGAAGGCTATGTGATTACCTTCATCAGCCATCCAGAAGAGCTGAAAACATTGAAAAAATACGCCACCGTCCGAGAAATTGTATTAAAAAATCAAGAACTTTATGTAACAAGTTAAACTAAAAAGCTTTGGAAATCTAATGTTTCCAAAGCTTTTTGCTTCTACTCATTATCAACAACGATTTCAAAAATCTAAACCCAAGGACCGTCTTAGTCTCTGCCGTAATAAATACGATGGGGCTCCAGCTGACCTTCCAACAGCTCGTCGACCGTTACCAGAGTATAGCCGTTACTCTTCAGATATTCGAGGACACTTGGCAGAGCGTCAATACTGGTCTGGTGAATATCATGCATGAGGATAATTGAGCCTGGCTGAGTTTTAGCAATCTCTTGCATAATAGCTTTAGTATTGTGTGTCTTCCAGTCTAGGCTGTCCACATTCCACATGATAAAGGACTGATCAACCGAATTTTGGATTGTAGCATTAATAGCTCCATAAGGAGGCCGCGTAATCGTTGGCTTGATGCCTATGACATTGTTAATAGCGATCTGAGTATCAAGGATTTCTTTTTGCGCTGACTCCAGAGGAAGTTTGGTTAAGACTGGATGGTCCCATGTATGAATCCCAATCTGATGACCTTCATTGTGCACGCGCTTGACAATCGCTTCATTACCAGCAATGTTTTGCCCAACCATAAAGAAGGTCGCTTTGGCACCGTATTTCTTGAGGATATCCAGAGCCTGCGGTGTTGTCTTAGGATCTGGACCGTCATCAAAGGTCAGAGCAACCATTTTCACATGCTTCTTAGCCTCAAAACTCTGATAAGCTGCCAAGTCATCACCGGTCAGATAGTCCGCATTAATCTGGTCATAAAAGCTGGACAAAGGAACGTCAATGCTGGTTAAGCCTTGCACTTCCTTGCTCAATTTAATTGAAAAATGGCTGTACTCATAACGGAAAGACCACTGACCCAACTCCGTTCCATTGAGGGTGTTGAGAATTTCCGTCTGCACCGCCTCATCGACCTGTCTAAAGGTCAGCTGGCTGGATATTTCGTTGATGAAGATTTCCTTAGCTGCATCGGGATCCTGAAAGAGCTTATCCAGAGTGAAAGGGCTGCCGTCTGCACCAAGGTAGCTGTCAGCAACTTCCCGCTCTTCTCCTTTACTGATTTTCATCTCTTTGACATGATAGTCCTTGCGATGCACCAGTACTTCTTTGACGTCCTTCAGGCTCGTTTCTTTTTCCTCAGCATAGTAGAAGGTCAATTCTTCAATCTTATCGCCCTTCTTCTGATTATCCTTAATCGTCTGGCTATCTGCGTCCATCTGCTCCTTGACGCTTGCCATAACCTGACCATCCAGCAGAGGATAGAAGGACTCCACATAGTGGCTGCCAATCATCTTGCTCTGCTTTTCAGTATTTTCAGCGTGGAAGGTCTCTTCTTGGGCAATCAGTACACTAACCTTCTCTTGCAGTTCCTTTTCTTGGAAAATAGCGTAAATTTTTACAGCACCCAGAAATAGAGCAGCAACAAAAGCTAAAGCTAGCAAGCTGAGAACAATGAGTGTTTTCTTACCGTGTTTCTTGTTATTTTGTCTTTTCATACACCTGTCCTAAATGAATAAAAATCATCATTTATCTTGCAAAATTAACTGCAGCTAGATGTTAGAGACTCTTCTCACGAATGACTTCCACCTTGTAGCCATCAGGATCTTTTACAAAATAATAATTAGGCGGGTTGCCAGGAAGACCCTTTGGATCTGTCACTTCATAGCCTTTAGCCTTGTGCTCAGCGTGCAGACCTTCCAAGTCTGGCGTGCTAAGTGCCACATGAGCAAAGCCGTCCCCAATCACATAAGGACCATGGTCATAGTTATAGGTCAGTTCAAGCTCATAATCATCACCTTCCAAACCTAGATAAACGATAGTAAACTGATAATCTGGAAAATCCTTGCGGCGCAGCTCTTTAAAACCAAAAGCCTCTGCATAAAAAGCGATAGACGCTTCCAAATTCTCCACACGCAAACAAGTATGCAACATTTTTGATGCCATAATTTTACCTCATTCTTTCTTGTTTATTATTATACCCTATTTTGGGCAAAACTTATATTAAATTTTTAAAAAAGTAAATAGGTACCAGATAAAAAGCAAGCCATTAAGGCCTGCTAAGAATTGTTTTTCAAAAACTGATCAATGAAGTCGCTATACGAATTCCATTGAGGCATGGGAATGCTTTCTTTCTCAGCACTTCTTTTGATTTCAAAATATTGATCAACCCATTCGGCATAGCCTGAATACATATGATTTGTGACCATTTCGGCAACCAAAGGCTGACTCAACATGAACTTCATTACTGGAACCAAGAGAAATAAGGGCAGGGATAGATATTTAGTAGGTTTATAACGATGTTTAGGAATGCCATATCGCTGACAGAGTTCTAAACCTTCTCGCCAAGCGCAAATCATCTTTCGAATTGCTTTTTTATCTTTCAAGAGTGCATCAAAACTCCCCGCTTCTGCAACTGCACCTGCCATTACCGCCTCCTGAAGGCAGTGAACCTTCATCCAAGAAGCCAAGTTAGGCATAGCATCAATGCCTATCCCACTAGCTGTGAAGATAGGAGACAACTCTGATGTGTAAGAATCATCATCAAGTAACGTAGCTTCTTTGAAAATGATAGCTTGGATCCGACCATCACTCTTTCGTCCTCCTCCAACAGAAGAAGGAAAAGCTAATGACACCTGCTTTCTGTCCAAATAAGAAGGAATCTTGGAGTTGATATTCCAGTTATTCTGTAAAATAAGTAAATGAGCTTTTTCCTTTATAGCCGCCAAATGATCCAATGCCTGCTCTAGTTGCAAACTATTTACCGTTAAGAGAATCAGGTCATAGTCTTGATCAATGCTCGTCACCAATGGCGGTTGAAAATGATGTTCTTTATAGACCTGTTCGTCTTTCCTTAAATCTTTAATAGAAAGTGTGAAGCCTTGCTCTAAAGTCGACAGCTTATGCTCTCTAACTAAGACAGTAACTTGATGTTGATTAGACAGTAACCAAGCGTATGTCAAACCAATCGTGCCAGCACCATAAACCAAAATGTTCATATTAGGCCTCTCCCGCTATTTTACAGAACGCTTTTTCGTTTCTTTCAATAGTAGTTTAACTTCAAAGACCGTACCTTTTGGTTTGTTGTCCTTGACATAAATGGTGCCCTTGAAAGCATCGACAATCTGCTTGGCCAGAGAAAGTCCCAGACCAAAGCCACCTTTCTGACGGGTCCGAGCCTTGTCCACCCGATAAAAACGATCAAAAATCTTCTTCTTATCTTCATCGCTGATACCAGGGCCATTGTCCGCCACTCGGAAAATAAGGTAACGATCTGTCGAAGTAGCCATGACACTGATTACGCCATCATCATCTGTATACTTGATAGCATTGTCAAATAGGATGGTCATCAGTTGCTTGAGAAAAATTTGATCGGTCACAATAGGGTGCTTGATCATATTTTCTGAATGAAAGGCTTTTTTATTCTCCCTTGCGATAATGCAGTAATTAGCAAAGGTCGTATCAAAAAATTCCGGTTCGACCTCACCATATTGTGGCTTAATGCCATCATCGCGACGGGCCAGGTTGAGCAGATTGGTTGTCAGCAAGCGCATATTCCGTACTTCATCCAAGCTAGAAGCGATATTTTCACTGCTCTGCATGATTGTTGCTTCAGGCTTACGAAAGAGCGTTTCTAAGCGGCTCTGTAAAACAGCCAAAGGTGTCCGCAGCTCATGGCTGGCATTTTCCACGAAAGCCTTCTGCTTCTGGATACTTTCCAGCAAGGGCTTAACACTCATCCGAGCCAGATAAATACTGGCAATCAGGGAAATACCCCAAAAGCTGACCATAACCATGGCAATCAGCTGTTCATGCTTGCCGCTGGTTTGCTCCAACTGGCTGATGCTAGTCATGACCACAGCATACTTGATATCTGGATATTCATTATTAGGGTCAATATCAAAGAGATAAGCCCGATAGCTTTCTGTCTGACCAAAGCTGTTGCCAATCACAATTTCCTTAATCTGATTCAGATAGGACTTGTTAAAGTCCAGCGAGTTGAAATCCAGAAAGCCATCGCTCTTGCTGGTGGAAATATTTTTATAATTATCATCCAAAAGCAGGGCAAAAGTATTAGAACTAAAATTTGGCGTCGTTAGATTGTTGGGCTTAGGCTCTTCATCTGAATCGCCATCTGGCTCTTTACTGCTTTTAGGACTTTTAGTGTTGACCTTATTGCTCGGATCAGACTGCTGACCTGTCGTCCGATAGGCCAAATCTGCTACCGAACTAGGATCATTACTCAGGTTTTTCAGATTTTCATCAACAGACGTATAAAGGCTGGAGCGCATAACCTGAATAATAATCAAGGTCATGGCTGAGAAGATTAATGTAAACAGCCCAAAATAGCGAATGAAATAAGAGAAATCATCCGCATAAAAGGTCTTCTTGATTTTATTCAGCATCTTTTAAAATGTAGCCGACACTACGAAGAGTATGTAGGTTTTTCGCAAATGCCGTTCCTTTCAGTTTTTTACGAATCTTTGAAACGTACACTTCGACAACGGAAACAGTGGTATCACTGTCAAAGCCCCACAGACGGTCAAAAATTTGAGTCTTAGGCAAGATTACATTTTGATTTTGCAGGAAATAAACCAAGAGGTCGAACTCTTTACCAAGCAACTCTACATCTTTACCCGCCTTCGTGGTTGAATTTGTAGATAGGTTGACAGTCACATCACCATAAGAAAGAGTATTCTCGTTGAATTTACCAGCGCGTTTCAAGAGCGCTTGGATCCGCATTTTCAGTTCTTCTAAATAGAAAGGTTTTGTCAAATAGTCGTCAGCGCCTAGCTCAAAGCCATGTCCTTTGTCATCCAAGCTTTCCTTAGCTGTCATGATGAGAACAGGGGTTGTGACTCCTTTTGCTCGGAGATCTTTCAGCACTTGGAAACCGTCCTTTTCAGGCAGCATGAGATCCAGTAAGATGAGGTCATAAACACCGCTTTCTGCTTCATATAGACCTTCTTCACCATCAAAAACCTGCATTACATCTGCAAAATCATCTAAAAAATCAAAAACTGAGTTTGACAGTCCAAGGTCATCTTCTACCAATAGAATTTTAATCATTTTTCTTTCCTCCAATAAAACTTTCCAAGATTATGTCTTTTGGTTTTTGTTTTATTTGCTATTCTTATTATATCATGACTTGGGTCAAAATCAGTAAGTTTTTTCTACGACTGCGACGTTTTATTTTCTTTTGTCGACTTATTATTGTTCTTGTCCGATTGTTCGTTTGTGTTCGTTGAAGACTTTTTCTTGTTTTTCTTCCCGTTGTCATTTTGCTGAGCAGAAGAATCCTTGCTCTTGTCATTGTCAGACTGCTGGCCATCTTGAGGCGGCATTCCTTGGTCTTGACCGTTCTGTCCTGGACCACCATTCTGCGGCGGCATTCCATTACCTGATCCACCATTTTGACCATTCTGACCAGCTTGTGGCGGCATGCCATTTCCTGCATTCTGCCCCTGCTCCGGTGCTCCAGGCATAGTAGCTGTCTGTTGAATAGCTGATTGCTGATTGTTTGTACCGTGAATAGCTGTCGCAAGGCCATAGCCACCCATAAGTCCGACTGCTAGAGCACCACCCGTCGCAACTGTCAGCCACCATTTGGTGCTTTTTTCTACAACAATCATTTTTTCCATATCCATTTAATACGATTCCTTCTTTCTTTTGTAAATTTTTCAATCTGTTTCTATCAAACAAGAAGCTAATGCAGCTTACAAGTCATCCCATACACATCCTTTCACTTGAATAGCATTATCATATAGATTTTTACTTAAACAGGACTGAATTTTTTCTTAAAAAAGGCTGAAAGATAGGGAAAATGAAGCATGAATAAGGATTTTTTACAATTTTCTTCCCTAACTGGATGGTATAAAAAATGCCCAAAAAATCAGCTGCAAAAAAGACTGGGACGAAATTGTCTCAGTCTTGATTTATCATGTTCAAAAGCTCTGGATGCAGGAGCTACTTATCTTTTTATGACTCTTTCTTAGAAAGACGGAAGCTGGATGAAGCTAGCAAGGTCGCAAAGCCAAGATAGGTGAGAAGAGTGCTCGAACTGCTTCCAGTTTTAGGCAGTTGACCTTGACTGGTTTGGTAGCTGACAGATAGCTGCATGTTGCTTGCTTGCTTACTTGCAGATCTTGGATACTGCAAAGTCTGGTTTGAAAGAGGCTCAAATTTCTGCGCTGTTTGAATAGTAATTTCTGCAGGAGGTGTCGAAACACTAACCTGATTGGACTCTATCCGGTATTGATTATTAATCAGCAAACTGAAATGATTGGTATAGGTTCTGCCTGGATACAAGAGTCGACCGACTGCTGCTGGAGCTAGGGCCTCGGTCGCGGTATTCAAGTCAGCATTATAGCGTTCAAGCAGACCTGGTGCAGCAACAAAAGTCAAGACTCTGGTGCTCGGGTCATAAGAAACCTCGTAACCAGAACTTTTCGCTCTAGTAGCTTCTAGATCTAATTCAAAACCTTCTGGCAGACGATCTTCCAATACGAAAGAGTGAATTGGCAAGCGATAAGCAGGCAAAGCGTCCGTTACCAGATTAAGGACAGCAAAACTTCCCAGGCTAACCTCTTGTTGATGAATATTCTTCTTGGACTCATCCTCCAACTCTTCTCTGACTTTTAACTGGATAAAGAGCTGGTTATAGTGATAAGTTTGAGTCGGCGCTTGAGGACGGCTTGGCAAAGCTTGATAGCTAGGCTCAGCCGGCTTTTGAGGAAGCTCTTGATAGGTCGGCTGATCTGTCTCCTCCATCAAAGGCAAGTCACTTTCTCTGACAGGTGACTGGGGCTCAGGCTGAAGAACTGGTTCTTGAGGGAGCTGAGGTTCCTGCATATAGCTTGGTTCCAGTGGAAGGTCTTGTAAAGCAATTTCTTCTTCATAAACAGGTGGTTTCGGTGCTTCTCTCGTGCTTGCTTCAGGATCTTTTTGAGGTTTTTGGGGTTCCTTCAAATAAGATGGTCGTTGTGGTTCCTGTGGCAGTGGATTTTCGACCGGAGCTTGCGGAAGGCTCAGCAAGGGCTGCTCCTTCTCATAGGTCGGCTCTTCAACTGCAGTCGGCTCTGTCAATAGAGAAGGGGAGCTAGGTTCTTCTGGCACTTCCTGATAAACTGGCTTTTGAGGTTGAAGCGGCTCAGGCAGATAAGTTGGCTCTTGCGGCAGAAGTTCCAAATCTCTTTCCGGTAAAACTACTGGCTCCTCAGGCCGATTGGGAAGGGGAAGAGGTTGAGTTTCTGTCGGCTGTTTAGGAACTTCTTGATAGGTCGGCTGATCTGGCTCTTCTGGCAAAGGTTGATAGACTGGCTGACTCGGAAGAGGCTGCAAGGCCTTGACTTCCTCATAAGCCGGTTCCTTAGGTTGAGCAACTTCTGTCGGAGCAACAGGCTTCATTGGAACACCTTTGGCTTTAATATCAGAGTTAAATACAAACCAAGCAGAACCCCGATTTCGTGACCCAATGTCAAAGGAAATGATATAGCCTTTCGCCTTACCAACAATAGCGCCATACCAGTTATAAGGACTGTTCGGCGAGTCCCACTTGTTATACTCAAAGCGAGAGCCTTCCCGCTCAAAGTTAATTGAAATATCAGCGTGAACACTGGTATCTGGGTGAACATTAATGGCAGAACCTGTAATAGGAATATATTCACCATTAAAATTCTTGATGTACTCAATCGCAACTTTGTTCGTATTTAAAGATGAGAAGCTGACAAGCGAGCCTGTCATATCAAGCCTTTCTCCAGCCTCATCGAAAAACTCAGCTTGAACATTGACCCGAGAATGGCCATAAAAATCCAAGGTCCAGACAGTCAAGGTCGGATCCTTAACTAAGAAAACTGGCAGCTTATCCTGACTCTTCGTTGATTCTTTCAGAGTATAAGTGTAGACAACTTTAGCGATTTTCTTGCCCTGAATACTGGAATTTTTGATATTGGTATAAGTAGCTACCAGAGGCACATCTTTTTGCAAAATGACTTTAGTCTGATGCTCTTTCCCTTTTAAAACACTGGTCAAAGCAGTTATTCCTTGTTGATCCATTCCCCAAGAACGCACCTCATCAGTCAACTCATCATTGGTATAGGTTCTAATAGAGGGATCAAGCGTCAAGACAGCCTGGGGTTCAGATTTGAAAACAAAAGGCTGGCTTTCAACCTTACTGAGATAGCCTTCTTCATTTTTCTTCGCTTCAGCTTCCTGCAACTCTCTCTCAAAAGTTACAAGAGCTGCATCATACTTAGTTTTGGCTGTATCATAGGCAGCTTTTGCCTTCTTATATTCTTCCAAGAGCTTATCATAGTCAGCTTTCAAGCGGGCATTTTTTTCCTTAATGCTTGCATTTTCCTGCTCAATCACTGCATTCTGCGCTGAAATAGAAGCAAGGATTGCTTCATAATCTTCTTTTAGTCTTTGATTTTCTGCTTCAATCCTTGCAAGATTTTCTTGGTAGGTCGCTAAGTCAGCCTGATAAGCAGCTAGTTTATTCTTGTTTTCTGTCTCAATCCGAGCAATCGCCTCCTGGTAGGTAAGCAAGGCTTTCTCATATGCTTCCCGACTTTTCTGGTTGCTTTCAGTAATTCGAGCTATATCCTGCTCATATTGGACTAATTGCTTTTTATAAAGCTCTTGTTTTTCCTGATTTTGCTGACGAATCTGGGCGTTTTCAGCTTGAATGGCAGCATTACGGGCTGTTACTTCTGCTTTTTCTGTCTCATAGGCAGTTTGCCGCTTCTTATTTTCAGCTTGGACACGCTCAAGTTCAGATTGATAGGTAGTCAAAGCTGCTTGATGATCTCTCGCTTTGGCATCATTGGCCGCCTCGATTTCAGAGCGATTCTTTTGATAAGCAGCTAATTTGCTCTCATAGTCTTTCTCTGCCGCTTGATTTTTTTGACGAATCTCAGCCAATCGCTCTTGATAAGCAGCTAAATCAGCCTGATACTGCTCCTTTAAGGCCGCATTTTTCTTCTGAACAGCTAGATTTTGGGCCTCAATCTCTTTGTTCTGCTCTTGGATTTGGGCCAAGGATTTTTCATAAGCTTCTTTAGCAGCTTGATTGGCTTTTTGAATTTCTTCTACTTTCTGACGGTAAGCTGTCATGTCAGACTGGTACTGCTGTTCTAGCTGAGCACTTTCTTTCTGAACCCGAGCCAATTCTTTCTCATAGTCAGCAAGGGCTGCTTGATAAGCCGCTTCATTGGCTGCCTTGACTTGCGCTAGTCTGGAAAGTTCAGCTTCATGTTGCTTAACTGCTTCTTGATAAGCTTTTTCAGCTGCTTGGTTTCGTTCAGTGATCGCTTCATTTTCAGCTTGAGCAGCTTGGTTGTGAGCTGAACCTTGAGCTAGGCTTTCTTCATATTGACGTTTTGCTTGGGCATTCTTCTCCTGGGTAGCTTTCAGCTCTGCAGCATAGCTCTCCATAGCAGTCTGGTAGGCAGCTTTGGCATGAGCATTTTCCTGTACAATCCGTGAACGCTCCTCTTGGTAGGTGGCTAAAGCTGCTTGATAAGAGCTTTCTTTTTCTTGATTGATTTTGACGATACGTGCCAATTCTGCCTGATAAGCCGCCTCTTTCTGCTCATAGTCCGCCTCTAGCTGAGCATTTTCCTCTTGAACATGCCTAGCTTCTTCTGCATAGGAAGCTAGAGCCTTATCATATTGGTCTTTCAAGGCTTGATTGACAGACTCAGTCTGACTGAGCTGATCTTGATAAGTCTTCAGTTGCTCCTGATAAGCCGCTGTGGTTTCGCGGATTTCCTTGACTTGGGTCTCATAATCTGTTAGCGCCGTCTCCCGTTTACTAGCAGCTTCTTCTGGATTTCTAGCTGTTCCTAAATCAACAGTTGGCTCCTGCTTTAGCTGAACTCCTGCTTTCCCGGCCTCTGCCAAAGCTTGGTCCATTTCCGCATGGGAAATTTCCAAGGGAAGCTTGTCTTGATTAACTGGCTCTGACTGAGCAGGCGCAACAGTTGGCTGGGACGCTTCGGTTGGCGAAAGAGTAGCTTCAGAAAGGGCAGACTGGTCTGCTGCTGAAGATACCTTCTCCTCTGCTTGAACTGATCCGGCCGCTACCATCAAAGCCGCACCCAAAACAGCTCCGCACAAGCCCTTAGAAAGGCGGCTCTTGCGGAAGCCATAGACTATTTTCTTTTCCATAATAAACTCCATTTCTCCTTTAAACAGTTTCCTGTTTATTTCACATACTTTTCTATTTTATCAAAGCAAAGGCATATTAGCAATGTTTAAATACTCAAAATGATAAAGAAAAAGCCTGAGATAGGATCATATCTCAGACTTTCTAGTCATTTTAATTAAATCTATCAGATAGCAGCTCGAATTGCTTTTTCTACTGCTTCTTTCTCACGCTTCACCAGTTCAACACGCGCAGCGATTTCCTTGATTCCCATGCTGATGTTTCGGCTAATCGCCATATCGTCCAACTGCGGCTCAAAGAAGGCTTTGTACTCTGCCAATCTCTTCTCTGTCTTGAAGACCACTGCTGGACTAATGACAAAGCTATCAAAGCTCATGTCGCCACCTAATGCAGCCTTGATCCAGTCCCAATTCTCACGCGCCCAAGTCCATACTGCTTCTTGAGTAAAATCCCGGCTGAGGAAACGACCATACCAAGCTGACAAATCCTGCGGTTTTACAGTAAATTTATCCTTCCAAGTCGCTAAAAGTTCATCCAAGGTTTCCTTGTTCTTCGTATAAGAAAGGGCTGTAGAAAGGGCATTTTTGAAGCTTCCGTCATTTGAAGCGACATATAGGTCCAGATAAAGCTTAGTCAGTTCCTTGCTTTCATGATGCTTGATTTGGTTGACCAATACCTGCAAACGAATAGCGGCAGGGAGTTTTTCCAAATTATCACGATAGCGGTCAAAAATCTGGCTAGCTTGAGCTTTAGCCGTTTCATCGTCAGCCTTAATCATATTACTCACAATCAGCTGACGAACCATCTCATCCTCATCGCTTTCGCCTTCCTGTTTTTCAAAACCAAGACGGTCAAAATTACTTTGACTGAGAATTTTCAGCAGGGCTTTGTAATCTTCTTCTGTCTGACTGCCTTCATCCACAAAGCGATTCAATCCTTCTAGCACTTGGGAAACAGCTGAAACCACCATATAAGAAGTTTCGTTTGCCAACTTGCTGATAACTGGCAGCAGGTCCGCATAGGAAATCATACCTGACTCTGCCAGAAGTCGACGCTCCTGCACGATTTGCAGCTTGCTGATATTGTCTAAAGAGCTGAGATTATTCAGAAGATCATCCAGCAACTCACCTTGATAATCTGTAATATAGTGGGCAGTATTTTCTGTATTGAGGCGCAGGGCTCCTTCATTTTGCGCTGCCAAGGCTGCATAATTAGGAATTTCCAGTCTTTCTGTCGTCAGAGTATCAGGAAGTCCTTGCCAGTTGCTATTGAGCGGTACTGGCCAGAGACGGCCCTTGTCTTCGTGCTCTCCAATGAAGAACTGCTTCTGGGTCAAAATCAAGCAGTCATTTTCAACCTTAGCAGTGACAACTGGATAACCCGGTTGTTCCAACCAAGAATCCATAAAGGCTGCTACATCACGGCCAGAAGCTTGAGAAAGAGCGTCCCAAAGGTCACGACCGATGGTATTGCCATACTGGTGCTTCTCAAAGTAGGCGCCTAGTCCCTTACGGAAGGCATCATCTCCCAGCCAACGGCGCAGCATGTGCATGAGACGGCTACCCTTAGCATAAACAATCGCTCCATCAAAAAGAGTATTGATTTCATCTGGGTGCTTGACCTCTACATGGACCGACTGAACGCCATCCGTCGCGTCACGCTTGAGGGCATAAGGAGCTCCACTGGTCTGGAAATCTTCAAAAATCTTCCAGCTAGGCTCAATTGCATCAACTGAGACATACTCCATCATATTGGCAAAGCTTTCATTGAGCCAAAGGTCATCCCACCACTTCATGGTCACTAGATTTCCAAACCATTGGTGGGCTAGTTCGTGCGCAACAACCAAAGCAACTGTCTGGCGGCTTAAGGCTGTTGAATTTTCATCCACTAGCAGATAGATTTCCCGATAGGTCACCAAGCCCCAGTTTTCCATGGCTCCAGCAGAAAAGTCTGGCAGGGCCACATGAAGCGACTGAGGAATAGGATACTTGACTCCATAATATTCTTCGTAAAATTCAATACAGCGAACCGCAATGTCCAAAGCAAACTCTAGATTGCTCTCTGGGTGGGCCTTGGTCGCATAAACTCCTACCAAAGTTCCATTCTTGGTTTTAGCAGTAATTCCTTGCATATCACCTGCAGCAAAAGCCAAGAGATAGGAAGACATACGTGGAGTCGTTTCAAACTTCCAAACGCCAGTCGCTTTGCGGTTTTCAACATCAATTTCCGGCATATTAGACAGAGCCAACTCACCCTCTGCTTGGTCAAATTTCAAAGCCAAATCAAAAGTTGCCTTAGCCTCTGGCTCATCCACACTTGGAAAGGCTTCGCGGGCAAAATGGCTCTCAAACTGCGTAGAAATAATTTCTTTTTTTATTCTCATAAGCTTAACTATTGACAAGTAATTAATGTGATGATACAATGATAGTGAACGGTATTTCTTTACAGAAAGTTTTGTTTAAAATTACGATTTTTTAAAGAATGATTTATGCATAGCCCATTATAAGATAATGGGGAGGAGTGGAGTTTTTAGCTTCAAAAAATCAACATCTATTTAGATGTTGATTTTTTTATTTTTTAGTAATAGATGTTATCCAATCTACCTCAGGTTTCATTAGAAGTCTAGCATTTTTATACGCCATATCTAAGGTAAAAATTGTATTTACACGATATCTCCCATTAATACTTTCAACTGCCAAAGACATTAATTCATCATCAATAGTCACTGGTAAAAGATAGGTTACTTTTCCTCGATAATATTGAGGAACAACAATACGATAATTTCTTTTACATTTGGTAATTGTTAAGTCAAGCGCATTATTTAAAAGAGCATGTATATAAGATTTACCTTTAGCTTGCAAAGATTCACTAAATCTTGAGAAATTATCATCTAAAATATGATCTAAATTTTTGACTAATTCTCTATTTGGATCAAAATATAAATCCGCAGGGTTACTAAAATAGTGTGGAACTTTTGGAGTAATTGAAAACTCAGCTAAAAAATCCCAATCAGATACTTTACGGAATCCGTATAAATGCCAATGATACTCATCACTACTATCAAAAGTATTAAATAGACAAATGATATCCTCACCATTTTCTGTTAATAAACCTGTATTGAAACAAGCATATTTTTCATCATCATTAATAACAACGTATTCATTTCCCAGTTCAAAAGCTCTATTAAAAGTATGTACTAAATAACTATACAAAATGTTATTGTGCTTATCAGAATTAGCTGAAGTCCAATTTTCTTCTTCAGCTAGTTCTGATAGCTCTTGAAGTTTTGAATTTAAACTATCTTGTCTACCTAAAAAAGCAAATTTCCAAATTATTTCATCAGTTTCTTTATTTATTAAATAATCACTAAGTTCTTTCATTACAACCATTTACCTTTCTATTTTATTTTATTATATCATACATCTAAAAAAACTTTCTAATAATATAGCAATCAACTCTTTAGTCCTATAAATATTTTCATTATACTTTTTATTGTGGAAAATCATCTGATTATTTCAAACAACACAAAAACGCTCTAGTCATATTGTCTAGAGCGTTTTTTATATATCCGAACAT
>ERZ772974.634-NODE-634-length-25033-cov-7.848707_pt1 | contig 25033 bp, 18 predicted proteins | sample MGYA00580671_ERZ772974 | MGnify/ENA primary metagenome ERZ772974 (study PRJEB29015, sample SAMEA2738065) | human oral metagenome | biome: human oral; feature: human-associated habitat; material: saliva | place: China | collected 2218 ... | reverse complement strand
TGGTTCAAAGCATGTCGCGTAAGGCGAACTGCTGGGACAATGCGCCGATGGAGAGTTTCTTTGCGGTGTTGAAGACGGAGTGTTTCTATAACGCAGGGGAATTGACGGTGGACGAATTGATGAAACAGATAGATGATTATATAGACTACTACAACCGGGAGCGTTGCAGTCTGAAATTGAAAAAGCTGAGTCCTGTCGCATACAGAACCCAGCTTGTACAGAGCGCCTGAAAAGGCTTTTATGAGTGTCCAAGATTTGGGGGCCAGTTCAGATTTCAGACGACCTTTTCGATTTTGGCAAATACTGAAATATTGCTTACGGCAGGAGTTTGCCCGGATTCATGATGTTGTGCGGATCAAGCTGGGCTTTGATGGCGCGCATCAGAGCGATTTCGGACGGGGTGCGGACGCTGGGGAGCCAGTGTTTTTTGATGGTGCCGATACCGTGTTCCGCCGCGATGGTACCGTGGCAGGCGAGGATGTGTTCATAGACGATAGTGTTCACGGCATCTTCGTAGCGGTAAGCATCGTTGCTCAATACGTCGGGCAGGAAGGTGTTGTAATGCAGGCTGCCGTCGCCCAAATGTCCGAAGCAGACAATTTGTATGCCGGGGAAACGGGCTTCCAAGGCGGGGGCGCATTGACGGACAAAGGTGGCGACTTGGGCGATTGGGACAGCGATGTCGTGTTTGATGCTGGTGCCGAGCTTGCGTTGGGAGGCGGAAATGTTTTCACGCAGCGTCCACAGATCGAGGCGCTCTTGTTCGGATTGCGCGATGATGCTGTTTTCTTGGCCGTTTTGATAGAGAAACTCGGCAAGTTTTTCGTCGAGCGCGGCATCGGGAACGGAATCGGCCAGTTCGAGCAGGACGTGCCAGTTTGCATCAGTCGGCTGTTTGAGATGACTGAAATCGGAAGACAATGCCAAAGCGTAGCGGCTGATCAGCTCGAAACTGGTCAGGCGTTCGGCAAAATGCCCTTGTACGGCCGTTAAAAGCTGTACGGCAGATTCGATGTCATCCAAACCTACCCACGCGGTCGCTATGGTTTGCGGACGGGCGAAGAGTTTGAGCGTGGCGGCGGTGATAATGCCGAGCGTGCCTTCGCTGCCGATAAAGAGGTGGCGCAGATCGTAACCGGTAGTATTTTTGTGCAGCGGTTGGAGATGGGAAACAAGTTCGCCATTTGGCAGGATGACTTCCAAACCCAATACCAAGTCGCGCATACTGCCGTAGCGTAAAACGTTTAATCCGCCGGCGTTGCAGGCGATATTGCCGCCGATTTCGCACGAGCCTTCGCTGGCAAGACTGAGGGGGAACAGTCTGCCTGCTTCGGCTGCCGCTTTTTGGACGTTTTGCAGGATTACGCCCGCCTCAACGGTGATGCTGTTGTCGGCAAGGTTGATTTCGCGGATGCGATTGATTTTGGAAAGGTTGAGCAGTACGCCGCCGGAAGCTACCGCCGCGCCGCACAAACCGGTATTGCCGCCCTGCGGGGTAACGGGGATACGGTGCTCAAAACAAAACCGCATGATTTTTTGTACATTTTCTATGGAATGCGGTTGCAAGATGATGTCCGGTTCGGAAACAAAGCGGCGGCGCTGGTCGTTTAACAGGGCCGGAGTGGCTTCGAGGATTTCAGCGGGGGAAAGGAATTCAAGAAAACGGTCGTACAGATTGGGCATAACGGGAAGCAAGGATGGTTTATGTGTGTACGGAGGATTATATAGCGGATAAGGGGAACGAAAAACGGTAAAGGTCGTCTGAAAAATAAAAAAGCAGGATACAATCTGTATCCTGCTTTTTTAACTGTAAAAATATTATTTTGCAGCAGAAGCGGCTTCAGTAGCAGCAGAGGCAGCTTCGGTAGCGGCAGAAGCGGCTTCAGTAGCAGCAGAGGCAGCTTCGGTAGCAGCAGCTTCGGTAGCAGCAGCTTCGGTAGCAGGAGCAGCAGCTTCAGTAGCAGCAGATGCTGCTTCAGTAGCAGCAGATGCAGCTTCGGTAGCAGCAGATGCAGCTTCAGAAGCGGCAGAAGCGGCAGTGTCAGCAGCTTTGTCGCCACAAGCAGCCAAAGCCAAAGAGAACAGAGCAGCAGCAATCAGAGATTTTTTCATTTTGAGAACCTTCTTTAAATCGATTTAAATAAAAACGGAACAACTGAAACGGCATTAAGCCGTTCCATTAGAGTAAAAATTCATTGCTGAATTTCCTGCATTATGCCCCACAGCATGGCTCGGTGCAACGATACAGACGAATTAGTAATTTTTTAGTAACTTCTAATCAATCCGGAATGGACGAAAGATGGGGATAAACCTAATCAACATAGGTTGTTATTCAGGCTCTATTCGAAATAGCCCATATCGTAAAATTTATTGATTTCATGTATTTACATTTAAACAATACGCAATCGGCTTCTATTTCTGATTTGTTTGAATAATCTAAACAAAATCATTATACACAGAAATAAAAGTTGTAAAAAAGTTACACCAGTATAAAAATTATCAAAATTTACGCTTTTGCATGATTTTAGTTAAATATTGTTTGTTTTTATTGATAATTGTTAATTTATGAATCTTTGAGATAAATCTCCGTGCATGACGGCGGTGTGTTAGAATATTTGAGATTTGTTGGCAGAGGGTTGTCAATAAAGCCTATTTTGATAAACGGTCATGATAAAGGATAAAAAATGACTATTAAAAAAAATTCCGTGGTTTCGCTTCACTATGAAATGTACGATGCGGACAACCAACTGCTGGACAAAACCGAAGAACCTATCGCCTATCTGCACGGCGGATATGACGGCATTTTCCCTTTGGTGGAAGAAGCTTTGCACGAAAAAAACGTCGGCGATACAGTTGAAGTTGCGCTGTCTCCCGATGATGCGTTCGGCGAGCAGGATCCCAGCTTGGTGCGCATTGAAGATGTCAGCGTGTTTCCGGTTGAAGTGGAAGTCGGCATGATGTTTGAAGCCGATGATCCTGAAACCGGCGATGTCTTGGTTTATCGCGTAACAGATGTGGCAGACGGCAAGGCCGTAGTAGACGGCAACCATCCGCTTGCCGGCATGAAAATTTTGTTTAAAGCGACAGTTGACGACGTACGCGATGCGACTGAAGAAGAAATCACGCATGGCCACGTTCACGGCCCGCACGGTCATCATCACTAATTAAGTTGATTGACAATCTAAAAGGTCGTCTGAAAGCAGGATTGGGTTTCTGTTTTCAGACGACCTTTTCATATCCTGCAAACCCATATCCAAATATAGCTAAAACATTCCGACAATCATCAAAATCAAGCTGCGTCCCTATCGCCTAAAAATTTTGGGATAAGTCAAACTAAGCAGGGAAATCTTGGTCTGAACGGTTGTTTTCTCTGAATTATGGGAAACATTCAATCTTATTTATATTAAGATTCGGTTTATTGTAAACAGGCGAATTGTGTCATGAGCGAACATTTGGAAGAGCAGGCTCTGGGCTTGGGTATTGATTTGGGTTTCCACGACATCGGTGGGATTTATCATGCGACCAAGCCCGAGGTTTTGGAAGGGATTATTAAGGCTTTGCAGCAGGATGGTTTTTCAGACGACCTTTATGCGGATACTTTAGTGGCGCATGAAAACGGTCAGGAGTCTTTGCGACTGCCTTCCGAGTTTCGTGGCGCGGCTGAAGTTTGCTTGGAAGATGAAGCGGGCGGACGGCAGATTTTGGCGTTGAACCATGGCGAGGACGGCGTGCTTTGGGTTGCGCTGCCGGCTTTGGCTTTCGGCTATTACACTTTATCTGCGGAAGTAGAAGGCATTGTCCGCAAGGTACGGCTGGTGGTTGCGCCGCAGTCGGTTTATCAACCCAAAATGCTGGAACACGGTTTGCGGATGAGCGGGCTGACGACGCATTTGTACAGCCTGCGTTCGCAACGGAACTGGGGCATCGGGGATTTTACCGATTTGCTGGATTTGATGGCGTTCGCGGCGGATAAGCAACTGGATTTCGTCGGCATCAATCCGTTGCACGCGCTTTTTAGCGCCAAGCCTGCTTTTGCCAGCCCGTACAGCCCGTCTTCGCGCGAATGGCTCAATCCGATTTATTTGGATGTGGAGAAGGTTGGCGCATTCTCTTACAACGAAAAGCTGAAAAACTGGCTCAAGCAGCCGAATATCTGCCAGCGCATCGCGGCGTTGCGGATTACGGAAACCGTCGCTTATACGGCGGTTTGGGCGTTTAAGCGCGATGCTTTGCAGAAGGCGTTTGATGCGTTTGAAAACGATGAATGCGAAGCCACCAAACAAGAGCGGGCGGCATTTGACGCCTTTGTTGAAGAACGCGGCGAGGCTTTGGAAGGCTTCGGCCTGTTTGAGGCGTTGGATCAGTATTACAACCGCTCCGGCGAAGTGGGTTGGCTGTCTTGGCCGTCGGAATTTCATGATCCTCATGGCGAGGCGGTTCAAAGATTTGCACAGGGACACCGCCGCGAAATCCGTTTTTATATGTGGCTGCAATGGCTTTGTGCGGAACAGTTGCGCGAAGTGAATGAAGCGGCTGCGGCGCGCGGCGTGAAGCTCGGAATTTACGGCGATTTGGCGGTCGGCGTGGCTCGCGGCAGCGCGGACACTTGGCTTCACCGCGCCGATTACTGCATGGATATGGCGGTCGGAGCGCCGCCCGATCCGTTCAGCCCGACGGGGCAAAATTGGAATTTGCCGCCGCTCAATCCGACCGTGTTGAAGCACACGGGTTATGAGAAGTTCATCCGACTTTTGCGTGAAAATATGCGGCTTTACGGCATCTTGCGCATCGATCATGTGATGGCTTTGTGCCGTCTGTGGTGGGTTGCGGGCGAGACGGCGGATTTCGGCGCGTATGTACATTACGATGCGGATGTGATGTTTGCCATCCTCGCTTTGGAAAGTAGGCGGAATCAATGCGTCGTTATCGGCGAGGATTTGGGGACAGTACCCGACCAAGCGCGTTATTTGCTGAACCGTTATCAGGTGTTTTCTTATAAGGTCGTGTATTTCAGCAAAGGCTGGCACGGCTTTGAATTGCCCGAAGAATATCCCGAACAGGCGATTACGGTGGTCAGTACGCACGATGTCGCGCCCTTGGCAGGCTATTGGACGGGCAAGGATTTGGATTTGATGTTCCGCTTGGGTACGATTCCCGATGCGGAAACTTTTCAGACGACCTTGGAAGCGCGTGAACACGACAAGGCGGATTTGTTCGATAAGTTGAGACATACAGGCTGCCTGCCTTCCGATGCCGAGATGTCGTCTGAAATCGACGAAACGCTGCTAACCGCCTTACACAAATATGCCGCCATGAGCCGCAGCAAACTCTATGCGGTGCAGCTGGAAAACCTGCTGGGCATGAGCGACAACTTGAATGTGCCGGGTGTTGCCGAGGGTTATCCCAACTGGGCACGCAAAATGCCCGTCGCGCTTGAAGATTTTCCCCACAACCGCCTGATGGGCGGCCAACTTGCCATGATTGGAGAGGTACGCATGAAGAAAAACAGCCGGATGAAGCCTTATCACGAGCTTGACCAAGTCGAACGCGACACGGTCGAAAGCCTGTTTCTTGCCACCCACAGCGATTTGTTTGCCTATTTGGGACGACACCGCCTTGCCGAAGGCGACGAGGTCGTGCGAACGCTGATTCCGAATGCTTCGGGTGTGGATATTGTCAACCGTGAGAGTGGCGAACTGATTACGTCGTCTGAAAAAGTCGATGAACGCGGATTCTTCGTTGCCGTGCTGCCCGAAGGCGCGCCCGATTACGCTTTGAACGTCCGTTACGCCGAAGATGCCGAGCCTGTACGCGAAGAAGACCCATACCGCTTCGGCTCCGCCTTGAAAGACATGGATTCTTGGTTGCTGGCGGAAGGCAAACACCTGCGTCCTTATGAAACTTTAGGCGCGCATTTTGCCGAAGTGGACGGCGTGAAAGGTGTGAGCTTTGCGGTATGGGCGCCAAACGCGCAGCGCGTGTCCGTCATCGGTGAATTCAACCACTGGGACGGCCGCCGCCATGTGATGCGTTTCCACCGCGACAACGGCATTTGGGACATTTTCATCCCCGCCGTCAAACTCAACGCCCTCTATAAATTTGAAATCCGCGATGCCAACGGCTATGTGCGGCAAAAAACCGACCCGTATGCCTTTGGCGCAGAGTTGCGTCCGAATACCGCGTCTGTCGTACGCGGTTTGCCGGAAAAAGTGGAAGCACCCGATTTCCGCGCCCGCGCCAACGCCATTGACGCACCCATCAGCATTTATGAAGTGCATTTGGGTTCGTGGAAACGCAATCCCGAAAACAACTTCTGGCTGACTTACGAACAGCTCGCCAAAGAATTGGTCGCATACGTCAAAGACATGGGCTTCACCCATATTGAGTTCCTGCCCGTTTCCGAATATCCGTTTGACGGCTCGTGGGGTTATCAGGCGACCGGATTGTATGCGCCGACCAGCCGTTTCGGTTCGCCCGACGAATTGCGCGCCCTGATTAAAGCCGCCCACGACGAAGGCATCGGCGTCATCCTCGACTGGGTGGTCGGACACTTCCCGACCGACGACCACGGGCTTGCCAAGTTTGACGGCACCGCATTGTACGAACACGCCGACCCGCGCGAAGGCTACCACCAAGACTGGAACACCCTGATTTACAACTTCGGCAGGAACGAAGTCAAAAATTTCCTGCAAGGCAATGCCCTGTATTGGATAGAGCGTTTCGGTTTCGACGGTATCCGCGTGGACGCCGTCGCCTCGATGATTTACCGCAACTACTCGCGCAAAGACGGCGAGTGGATACCCAACCAATACGGCGGCCATGAAAACCTCGAAGCCATCGCCTTCCTGCGCGATACCAACACCATGTTGAAAGAGGTCGTCCCGTCCGCCACCGAAATCGCCGAAGAATCCACTTCGTTTGCCAACGTAACCCGTCAAGAAGGCTTGAACTTCAGTTACAAATGGAACATGGGCTGGATGAACGACACCTTGCGCTACATGATGGAAGACCCCATCAACCGCAAATACCACCACAACAAAATGACCTTCGGCATGATGTACCAATACAGCGAAAACTTCGTCCTGCCGCTTTCGCACGACGAAGTCGTACACGGCAAACGTTCGCTGCTCGGACGGATGCCCGGCGACTGCTGGCAGCAATTCGCCAACCTGCGCGCCTACTACGGCTTCATGTACGGTTTCCCCGGCAAAAAACTTTTGTTTATGGGCAACGAGTTCGCGCAAGGCAGAGAGTGGAACTACAACGAAGGACTGGATTGGTTCCTGCTCGACCAAGAAGGTGGCTGGCACAAAGGCGTACAAAACTTCGTACGCGATTTGAACCACGTCTATAAAGACACCGCGCCGCTTTACCAGCTCGACCAATGGCCGGAAGGCTTCGAATGGCTGGTCGCCGATGACGGCAACAATTCCGTCTTCGTCTTCGAACGCCGCGACCGCGAAGGCAACCGCGTCATCGTCATCAGCAACTTCACGCCCGTCGTCCACGACAGCTACCGCTTCGGCGTGAACGAAGCCGGCGAATACCGCGAAATCCTCAATTCAGACGACCCCGGCTACAACGGCAGCGGCGTATCCGCCGGACAAACCCTGCAAACCGAAGAAATCTGGTCGCACGGCAAACCCAACTCGCTCGCCGTCAAAGTACCGCCGCTGGCAACGGTTTACCTCTATAAAGCCGCCGAGCCGAGCGCAACGGACTCAGCCGATCAAGTAGAAAGCGAAGTGTAAGCTTGAACTAAACTTGTTTTTTTGAACGCAGAAAGAGCAGAAAGGCAGGTTCAAACCAACCGCTTTGCCTGTTTCAGACGACCTTTTGATATGAAGGGGTCGTCTGAAATTTTTTTGGGATAGCGGATAAAGTTTGATATGCCCGATTACATCGGTTTTGACTGGTAAGGGATGTTGTGTAAAGACAAACGGATATAACAAAAGGTCGTCTGAAAATACTTTCCTCTTCATTAAGGCTGAGTTTTCAGACGACCTCCGTTCAAACCGCTACGCCCGCGAGTTTGCCGATAAGGCCGGTAACGGCCAACGCCGCCACGCCCCACAGGCAAACGCGCAGGACGGCGGGGGCGACGGGGGCGCCGCCGAGTTTGGCGGAGGTGTAACCCAGCGCGGCGAGTCCGCATAAAGTGGTTGCCGCCAGCGTAGGAATAAGGGCGGTGGGGGCAGTCAGCGCGACCAGCAGCGGCAGTATGGCGCCTGCACAGAACGAACCGGCGGAGGCAAGCGCGGCCTGCATGGGCTTGGCGGCGGAGGTTTCGGTGATGCCGATTTCGTCGCGGGCATGTGCGGAGAGCGCGTCTTGTTCCATCAATGCTTGTGCGACTTCGGCGGCAAGCGCGTCGGACAAACCGCGGCGGCGGTAGATTTCGGTCAGTTCTGCCAGTTCGGCAGCGGGGTTGGCTTCCAATTCGCAGCGTTCTTTGCGCAAGTCGGCTTTTTCTGTGTCCGACTGGCTGGATACGGAAACGTATTCCCCCGCCGCCATCGAAACCGCGCCGCCGATAAGGGCGGAAACGCCTGTCAGCAGCAGGGTTTGAAAATCGGGGGCGGCAGCTGCGACACCCGTCAGCAGCGAGGCGGTGGAAATCAGGCCGTCGTTCGCGCCCAATACGCTCGCGCGCAGCCAGTTGTTGCGGTTGCTGAAATGGCGTTCGTTGTGTTGTGAATACATGGCAGTGTTCCGACGGTGTTTTGCGTTATGGTAGCACCGTATCGGTTTATCGGGGCGGCGTAATCATGAGTTGGCACGCTGAAAATCCGGTCATACTTGATAATCATTGTCGCTTAAACGGGTTTGTGGTATAAATCTTAGAAATTTAGCTCTAAACTCTAATAACTGCCCGATTAACTGAGAATCATGATGACACACACCGAATCAAGCGCGCAGCCGTCAACTATGGACACGGCTGCTTTTTTAAAGCACATCGAATCCGCATTCCGCCGCATTTTTTCAGACGACCTCAACCTCATGCAATACCTGCCCGAAGACAAATGGCTTGCCTTGAAGCAGGCGGGTTTGCTGTTGCCCTTCCTCGACAAAAAACACGGCGGCCGCAAGGGCAGCCAGTTTGAAATCCAAGAAGTCCTGCGGATTGCGGGGCATTACGGCGTGCCCGTTACCCTGCGTACAGGCATCGAAGGCGCACTGGTGTTGCAGCCCCTGCAAGAGTTTGGCGACGAAGCGCAAGTCGCACAAGGTTTGGACATGATTTTCAAAGGCGAAGGCGGCGGTTTGGGCATTACCGAACCCGAAACCTCCGGCGCGGCGATTGCCCGCGAAATGCAGTCCTACTACGAATATATCGACGATCAAACCATTTACGTCAATGCCGCGAAATACTGGCAGGGCAACTCGCAAAGCGATTTCCTCCTCGTCGCCGCCAAAGAACGTAAAAACGGCAAACTCTCCAAAGTCATCAACCTGCTGCTCGTTCCCAAGGAATACATCCGCTACGAAGCCCTCACATCCGAAGGCTTGCGCGCCGTCCGTTATGCCGTCAACCGCATTGATGCCGAAATGCCTGCCGCCGCCGTCATGAAACTCTCTCAGAACGACGCCGCCGGTTTGCGCGCGTTCCAAAACATCTTCATCCGCAGCCGCCTGCAACTGATCGGCATGACGCACGGCATCATGGAATACATCCTTGAAAACTTGAACCAATACGTCCGCAACGACATCAAATTCGTCGATTACGAACGCCGCGAAATCCAGCGCCGTCATCAGGTTTCCGAAATCCTTTACCGCTATGTCTGCCATTCCGTTTTGCCCGTTGCACCCGTCGCCCATCAACTGATGGAGGCAAACATCATCAAAACCCTAGCCACGGAATACACTTACGCCGCAGCGCAAATGTTGCAAAAACTCTTAGGTGCGAAGGGTTTTGAACGCGGACACACCGCCAGCAATATCGCTATCGACATCCGCCCCTTCACGATTTTTGAAGGTCCGAACGATATGCTTTATGCCGAGATTTACGACCAGTTCGTCCGTGCCACCGCCGAAGAAAAAGAAGCGGGCATTAAGTTGGACAAAAACCAAACCCTGCTCGACCGCCTGCAAACCGATGCCCGCTTTGCCGCCGTTGCCCGCGACTACACTTTGCCCGAAGACATCCGCAGCTTCCTGCAGGAACACACACTGACCGACGCCTGCGCCTTGCAAAAAGTCTTTATCGGCAAAATCATCGCCCGACTCTTCGTTTTCGTACAGACGGAACACGAAGACACCGCAGCTTTCCTGCTGAACGACATCCGCAAAGATATATTGGATTGCCGATATTGTGGTTGATATTTTCAACAAAACATAAGAAATTAAATAAAGGGACTGCCCTAAATAACGAGGACAGTCCCAAGAACAACTCCGATTGAGTAATTTATTAAACTATTCTTTTAGTTGAAACAGAAAAACGTTGTAAAAAAAATCAGCCCGATGTATGCAATCATCGGGCTTCCATGCTCAAAAAGTCTTTTGAACCGCTTAAAAAACAAGTTTTTCTATTCTATTTTCATTCTTCACCCAATTGGTCAATAGCTTCTGCAATCCTGGTAAATCTTTGCGTTCTATCAATTCAATCTGAGCGCCTTTAGCCCTGTCTCGTATTGGATTGATATCACCAGGTTCACCAGTTTCACGGTAAGAAATTAGAGCAGCCCGCGTTTTCAGTCCCCCTAATTTTTTTAGCGTTTCCAGTTTATAAAGGGCGTTATCAGCTTCTTTTTTATTGCTTGAAAAATTAGCAGTTTTACATTCCAGTACATGCAAAACATTATTGGCTAACACTACTACATCTAATTCATTATGTTGATTAGTATTTTCATCTGAATTTTCAATCTGTACATTTAAAGCAACATCTTGAACCCCTGGAATTTTGCGGATGACATCAAATACATAATCTTCAAACCAACCTCCAGCAACATACTTCTTAGTCTCTAAATCTGGAAAATGTAATTTGCCGTTTTGTTGGGATAGCAATTCATTATCTTCCAAAAGATGTAATAAGTAATTGAAATTTTGTTGATGCTGATTTTCTACTTTTGGCATGTCTGTTGTTAAATCGTTTGAATGGGAAATAACATAATTCAATGCAGTCAAACCTTTTGCAAAATTATTGATTCCTTTTACCAATTTTTCCCATAACTCAGGCAGATTCCGTTGAGCCTGACGGTTAATCTTATAACCTTTTCGAACAGGATAGCCGTATAACTGCAAATAATCCTCAATTTTTATTTTTGAAGGCTGTAATACAAACTGCTCATTATTTTCTAAAAGTAAAATCCGATTATCCTTAGCTGTAAAATAAAATACGGGATAACCTTCATCACGAAACATGCCATAAGCCCCGATTGCCATTAATTTGGTGCCGCCTGTAACATTCAAAGCTACTTTTTGTTTATCAATGTTTAAGAGCAGGTTGAAAATCTCTTCACGTACACTCTGGATATCATATTCATCATGTAAATCAAATATTTGAACCTTAACACAGCAACGGTTTTTCATCACTTCGGCCAACGTTTCCGCCTTTTTTTTCATTGGTTCCGTAGCCAATAAAATAACCTCTTGAGGGCGAAAATCTTCCGCCAAAACCGGAATAAAATTCGGTAACGCTTGATCCGATACCAAGCATACATGTACATCAAACTTTTTCATCCTTATTATTCCTTTCATTTTTTCATATATACAATCAATCCCACGCCCGAACATCAAAACGACGCAGACATGCGCCCATTCTGTTCATTTCATCGGCAGAATATTCCGAACCCCGCAACTGTAATTTCTGCGGCAGTTGCAGAAAATAAAAAGCCGCACCCTTCACACATACCTCTGCCGCCAAGTGCAAAGGCAACGTTCCCAATACCACATCACCGGCCTCTACCTTTGCCGTATCCAAATGCGGCAGGAAGCAATCAACCCTCCACTCGGTTTGATGCTGAATCCACTCAACTGCGCCTTGATGGCGTGATACAAAATAAATCATATTTTATATTTAACTTAACTCAAACAAAACGAATCAGATTCTCATCCGTCGCCAACCGGTAAGACTTATGATTATATTCGCCTATACTTTCAATAAAAAACAACGCTGCGCGTCCTTGCAGTTTGTCTTCAAACCTCTTTTTCAAACGCGAACTGACTTCTTGGACAATTCTTTTATCAGATTGGAATTTTTTTAACTGCCGTTCAACTTCCGCTTTAGCTTCAGCAGATTCCGAACGCAATTTCGGCTTTACCTTCACTAAAAAATTTAATACCTCTTCCGCAAAATCCATATCATCTTGTTTAGCCCGACCCGTTAAATGCAAACAACGCTTTGGCTGATGTTTTTTAAAATGAGCGAAAGCCGCATAAATGGCAAAATCTTGATGAGCCAGCTGAAATTCAGCACCTCCGCAACAAATAGTGCGCTCCGCAACATTAATTTCCAAATCAAACTGCAAAAGATCGCGTTGCGTCAGCTCAACCGCTTCTAAGTAATTCCAATCATCTTTCAACAGCGGCGCAGATAAATTTTCACGCATCCGTACAAACGGAATATCTGCCAACATCACTTTAGCTTCAGCAGCATTCCTCATTCCCAATTTCGTATTTAGAAACCGGTCATCTTTATTCGGATAATAAAACTCAGGATGTTGTTCGAAAGCTTCCTCCACCAAAACATGCGATAAACGGTCTTGGCTTCTGCCAAACAAAGACAACGCATAGCCGATATAAAACCCCATTGATTTCCTACCGCCTGCAATCGATACATGCAATTCCGTTTCTTCATGGCTGCATAAATGATAAATAAACCGGACGATTTGATCGGCGGCCCAATCATTCTCTTCAGGAGTACGGATATCTGCCAAAGGAACATTCGATTTATCGGTAATGACCTGAACAGTATCTTCATCAAAACGAATGTCAGGCAGAGCATATTCCTCGCACAAACGATGGAAAAAACCATGTTTTCCCAAAAGATTATCAAAAATCTGCCTTTTGCCGATTGAAGTCGTCAACACCCAAACTTCATTAGGAATCCAGCTTTTCTGCCGATAGAGCGCAAATAGTGTTTCCGTGATAATTTGTGGCGACATTCCCGTAACGGCAACCAAAATCTTCTTTTTATCCAATTTCATACCCCAAATAACGAATCATCATCTACATAAAAACAAATCATATTCTGCCCTGCGGAAATTAGCCTTGCCCATAAATTTACAACACAAACGACAGGAATTTCGTACTCTAACTAATATGCAATGTCGATAACAGATTCGAACCATTATCGACACCCTAAAAACAACTAACTCTCCAACGCCTCCTTAATCACTTCAGCCACCTTCTCCACAACCACCGCTGCAACAGCCTTCCAAAGAACATCCCACATATCTTTTATCCTTTCTAAACACAACCAATAAAACAAGTATTCTTATCTACCTTCAAATACGGCACCAATCTATTTTCGGCATCAAGTCCGACTATTTCCGGCTTAAAATATCCCTGCCGGTTCAATAATCTATCAACCTCTCAACTTTATCCGTCTAACAGCATTTCTTGCCGTACTTTCGATGAAACGTATTATCCCGACAAGCCCGACTCCCCACATCAAGTACAAATTTGTTTTTCCATAAAAGCACGATAAAATACAGTCAAAGGGGAAATATCACATGAGTAAACGAACGCATTACGTCTTTGCTTACGACATAAGCAACTGCCGTCGGCAATATCAAATCCGAAAAATTCTGAAAGCCTATACTATCGGGCATCAGAAATCACTTTACGAATGCTGGCTGACCTCAAGCGAGTATCAAAATCTTTGTATAGCAATCAATAAAATCATTCGAAACCCAGACAAAATCCTGACGTTCAAAATGCCTGCAGCGGATTACAGCAAAATGTACGGCACTGCCACACGCTTATCTTACCAACCATTTCTTATCATTTAACAATATAGGACAAGAAAAAAATGACTACCTTATTTATAGACAAACGCAACCTTCAACTTAAAGTTGACAGCGAAGCACTCATTTTTACGACAGCAATACTGCTGAAAAGCTGGGGACAGTCCCTATCCGCTTGCTTGAAAGAATATGTATTCATGGAGATTTACAGCTGTCAGCTTCCGTATTGGGTAGATTAGGACAACACGGTATCGGCTTATTGGTATTAAACGGCCGAAAAAAAGAACCCGTATTGATGATGCCCAATTTGCAGGTCGATGCCAAACACAGGGCGGCACAATTCGGCGCAACCACAGATCAAACATTTTGCCTCGCACAAGCAAAATATTGGATACACGGCAAAGTAAACAACCAGTTTTCCATAGTGCAACAAGCCGCCGAAAAAAATCCCCACCTGCATCCACATGCGGAAACCTTGCAAAACATACTGACAAATATTGCCGACTGCCCTGATTTAGACAGCCTTCGCGGCTATGAAGGGGCTGCTTCCGCACATTACTTTACCGCCTGGCAACACATCCTGCCCGCCTCACTTAACTTCAAAGGCAGAAACAGGAGACCTCCTCGAGATCCTTTCAATACGGTACTCTCACTCGGCTACACCCTACTCCATTTCGAAATTGTCCGCCGTATTTACCTGATCGGCTTAGATCCGTTTGTAGGATTTTTCCATACCATCGCCCATAGCCGAGAATCCCTAGCATCAGACCTGCTCGAACCACTGCGCCCCAAATACGACCAATGGGCAGCGGAATGTTTTCATCAAAAAATACTCCGTCCCGAAGACTTTACCCAAAAACAAGAAGCCTGCCTAATGGGCAAAGCGGCCCGAATCCGATTTTATAGTGAAATCGAGCACTTCCTACAATATATACAACCTGAACTTATCCAAGCATCACGTCGGCTACTGGCAGAGTTGTGCCATCACGGCAGACAAGATCCGGCTGATTTTGACTACACTGAAACACACTGGGGACAAATACAATGAAATGGCTAATCGCATACGACATCTGTTGTCCCAAACGCCTGCAAAAAATTTACCGCATCCTGTGCAACCACGCCCTCCCCCTGCAAAACAGCGTTTTCCTGCTCAAAGGCAACGAAGCCGATTACCAGGCCTGTTATCAAGACCTGATTCAACAAATACGCTCCAAAGAAGACAACTTACGGATATACGTCTTATCCGAACACACACCCATAATCCATTTTGGCAAACGCCCCCTGCCCGAAGGCATCGTCTGGAGCGGCATGGACTTACAAATAACACCCATACCGACAGCATCCGACATAACCAAAGACACAAAATAAAGCCCATCCATCGAATTTCGGACAGGCTGACAAAACTGTCATCTTCAAACTTTCAGACGGAGACCTTTGCAATAACATAGGTTACTAAAATTTTATGCTCAATCTCATTTTCAAAATGCAAAACCTTTCTGATTTTTCCTACTTTTTGCTCAATATTAGGAAGGTTTTAGTCAATTGAAGATTTTTTGGCGCATTTTTATGCGTCAAATTTCGTTAATAGACTATTTTTGCAAAGGTCTCAGACGGCCTCCAATCACACAAGGCCGTCTGAAACTTTCATCCCCTAGTGATGGGGCTTTGTTTTTATCTTAACTTTTTAAAAAGGATAACATCATGAAAAGTCTTAATCCCCTAGTGATGGGGCTTTGTTTTTATCTTATTGACGAAGCGCATTTGGTTAGTCCCAATGAGGTCTTAATCTCCTAGTGATGGGGCTTTGTTTTTATCCTGCAAGCTGGGGCATCAGATTGTTTAAATGAGTCTTAATCCCCTAGTGATGGGGCTTTGTTTTTATCTGTGATAGCGATATAAAATTATGGAAACTTTTAAGTCTTAATCCCCTAGTGATGGGGCTTTGTTTTTATCTCACAATACGATGAAGAGGGGAAAGCTAAAATGGTCTTAATCCCCTAGTGATGGGGCTTTGTTTTTATCCTAAAGACCTTGTTAATGTGTACACCACTAATAAGTCTTAATCCCCTAGTGATGGGGCTTTGTTTTTATCGGTAGTTGAGCATAAATATGCAGGGTTTGGACGTCTTAATCCCCTAGTGATGGGGCTTTGTTTTTATCTCTCCACATGCATTAGATTAATTTTATTTTTATAAGTCTTAATCCCCTAGTGATGGGGCTTTGTTTTTATCCAAACAACGGTAATGGTTCTGGTGGTTCAGGTTCTGTCTTAATCCCCTAGTGATGGGGCTTTGTTTTTATCTTATTCAACCTAGAATTGTTGGAAAATCCTCTTGGTCTTAATCCCCTAGTGATGGGGCTTTGTTTTTATCAACGGAAGCAGCTGATGACAGCGAACCCACTAAGTCTTAATCCCCTAGTGATGGGGCTTTGTTTTTATCTGATGTGCGTATTGGATTCAACGTTGAGACTAACGTCTTAATCCCCTAGTGATGGGGCTTTGTTTTTATCATTAAAGAGCGGCTCAAAAAGAGCCAAAAACGAGGTCTTAATCCCCTAGTGATGGGGCTTTGTTTTTATCCCCTTGAGAATCAGAAGTTGCAAGAGCAGGCTAGTCTTAATCCCCTAGTGATGGGGCTTTGTTTTTATCGCAAAAATTTAACACTGGTGATACAGTACCGCCGTCTTAATCCCCTAGTGATGGGGCTTTGTTTTTATCAGATTCACGCGCTGGAATACTACACGGCGGGCAGGTCTTAATCCCCTAGTGATGGGGCTTTGTTTTTATCAACAACAGAAAGGAAAATCATGGAATTATTTTACGTCTTAATCCCCTAGTGATGGGGCTTTGTTTTTATCGTGGTTCTTCCGCGCAGACGTACAAATCGTGGGGGTCTTAATCCCCTAGTGATGGGGCTTTGTTTTTATCAGCAGGTCTGCATTTCTCCTTTTAAAGTCAATGAGTTGAAAATGTGGTTTCCAACACTCTTAAGGTTTACAAAGTTAAACATGGATTAACCTCTTTTATCTTGTAACGTCCGTAGCCGAATACGGTTTCTTTGCCTATGTGCAGCCATTGTCCGATGTGGAGCAACTGGCTGAATGGTAGCGGTAAGTCTTGAAATTGCCAAGTGCCTATGGCTCCGCCTAAGTTAATTTGCTGTTGCTGGCGGTTTGAGTAGCGGCTCCAGTCCAGCCATTGCAGTTGATGGCTGCTTTTGATGTGTGCCGCGGCCTGCATCAGGCTTGGGTAATCGGCTTCCAAGCTCTGCCAGTATAGGGTGGCGAGTGTGGATGTGCGCCTGACCAGTTGTTTGAGCAGGATTTCGGCGGTAAGGCGGTTGATGCCTAATACGCTGTTTTGCTGCTGCAGGCGCAAGGGGGTTTGGAAGGTAATTTCTATATCGGCGGGATAGGATGCGGGCAGGATTATGTCGTCGGTGTGGGGTTGGATTTGATTATTGTGGTAAACGGATTGCCAACAGCCATTGTTCTCTACGGCGATGTCTTCCAATGTGCCCGTCGTGTTGTTTTTTGTTATGCCGCGCTTGAAGGCTTGACCGAAGGCATAGGCAATGAGCGGAAGCTGTTGCCTGACCGGGCCGATCAATACGATATCGAATTGGTAAAGGCTGTCGGCGGGATGGTATCGGATGCCGTCTGAAAATGCTTCGATGATGTAGGGTTGCGGGGGGTTTTTGTGCTGGCTTTTATTTAGGAGGCTGCTGGACGGGGTGGCAAAAATCCGGCTGTACGGGCAGGTTTGCAGGAGGGAGCAGCCGCCGCATTCTTTTTGCCGTGTCATGCAGGCGGCTTTGCGTAGGGCGTGTCCGAATACGCCGCGCAGGGTGGAGCCTGCGTAGGGTGGGAGGCATAGGTTTTCGTTTAGGCGGAAGCTGAAGCGGTAGCGCGCGATGGGGAGTTCGGCGGGTAAATTGAGTGGGTTTGCTGGGTTCATCATGAAACGGGAAGCTAGCGGTTGTTGTGCTTTTTATAGTGGATTAAATTTAAATCAGGACAAGGCGACGAAGCCGCAGACAGTACAGATAGTACGGCAAGGCGAGGTAACGTCGTACTGGTTTAAAGTTAATCCACTATATCAGGTATTGATTGGGTATCAATCAAGGTTATTAAGACAGGCAGCAAAGGCGGGAGGTTTTTCGAGCGGGCGGCTAATGAAGCGGCCGCTCGCCGGATTTATTCTCCGCGTAATGGACGCAATAGTTCTTTGATTCTTTTCTCGCGTTTTCCTGCGAACAAACCGGGTTGCTGCTTGCTGATTTTGCCCCATGAGAAGGCTTCGGCGATGCGTTTTCGGGCTTCGGTATCAAAGTCTTGCGCTGCCTGTTGCAGGGCCTGGCTGAAGCCTTGGAACAGTTCGTTGTTGGCTTCCTGATTACGGCTGTCGAATGTGAATTCGGTCAGTTTTTGCTGCCATTGTGCAATCAGCCGCTCTTCGGGAGACATGGCGGCGAGCGCGGCGGCCTGCTCTGCGGCTTGGCGTTGCCTTTCGGCTTCGGCGGCTTGTTTTTCCTGCTCGATGCGCCGCCGCTCTTGCTCTTGCACCTGCTTGCGTTCTGTCGCCTGTTTGCGTCGTTGCGTTAATTGGGCGGCAATGGCGGTGGTATCGATCAGATGTTTGCCGTTATGTGCGCACCATTGTTTTAATGCGGGGTTGTCGCTTTGCGGGTCGATTTCAATCAGTGCCCAACCGAAAGGCAGCAGGCCGTGGGTTTCTTTGTCGGATTGGGCAGCAAGCCATATGGTTTTGGTTTGTTTTTCGTATTTTGCCTTCTGTCCTTTGCCCTGCATGATTTTTATTTGGGCAAACCTACTGATCGTTTTGCTTTCGGCTCCACCGTTTTTACCCAAACGCATCAGCATGATTGCACCTTGCTCAAGCTGGGGCTTTAGGTCGTCAATGAGTTGGCGGGTTTGTTGCAACCATTCGGGGTTTACGAGGTTGCGTTCTTCCAAAATTTGGTTTTCTTTGTGCCACTGTGGCAAATGGTAGGTGTTGACGTTGATGGCCAACTGTTTTAAGTCTATGGTCTGTAAATCGGTATTGGGTAGTTTTCGTTCCCGGTCTTTGATATAAGGTTGGTGTTCCAACGTTAGATGCTGTATGGCGCAGATCGTCTGAAAACGTCGGTATTGTGCATGCTGTATGGTTTCACGGCGGCCGGTAACTCCTTTGCCAGCCTGGATTTTTCCATTTCGTACAACGGCTTGTTTTTTATGGTTGACTGCATATTGTATCTGCGTGGATACGGTTTCAGACGACATGAAGTCTGCTGTTTTGAAAAGACGCATGATGTCGCCGGCAAAACTGCCGAGCTTTTCATTTTCGTATTTGGTTGCACTACGGCTGTTCGGCACTTCTGCTTTCGTGGGTTGGCCGGAAAGCGCATTCAATAAGGCGGTACGTACGCTTCCTTTAAACGCGCTGCCGGGAATATAGGGCTGATGGGTAAGCGGATTAACGGCCGTGCATTCGATGGTCAGCTGGTTATGGACTTTTTTGCCGCGACCTTCCTGCTGTACTGTTTCACCAAGTTTGTCGTTATATTCTTTCTCTAAAGTGCGGCTGACACCTATGGTTTTATAGGCGTAATCTTTAAAGGTTTCTGCATGTTTTTTGAAGTATTTTTGTATTTCAATGAAACTGCCCCGCTGCGCTACGTTCATCAGTTCGTCGTATTGCGCTTCGCTCAATATGGCTTGTGCGGGATCAAAAACATACAAGATGCCGTCTGAAATGACATATTCGGTTGGCTGATAGTCTTCACCCGTACCCAAATGTAGCGGCGACAAAGGGGTAAGGTAGAGATGATGTCGTTGTAAGAATGGTGCTGCCATGTTCTCTTCCGTTTCTATTTTTCAGACGACCTGTCGTGTCATTCAGGTCGTCTGAATATATATTATGGGTTGTTGCCGACGGGTTGAAACTGCAATACCGGGGCGTAGCCTTGATGTACGGTCTGCGGCTGGCTGGAGGAAATGCCGCCGATGCCTTGTCCGATAAAGTTTGCATCGCGTGTTGCTCTGCTAAATACGGCTCCAGTCTGTGCCATTAAAATCGGTTTTTTAAACGGGCTACCCGCGGTAGCTTGAATATTACCGTGCCGACCGAAGCGGGTTTGGATATTGTAAAAACTGTTTTCCGCATCAAAGCCTTGGTTTTGCGGGCAGCAAGGTGCTAATGTCCACACGGCTTCGCCGCCGGATTGCCGCTCAAATAAATCTGTGGTTTCCCATGCGCCGATGCTGAATTTACCCAAACCTGTGCTGGCATCGCGTCCGTAACCGCTGTAACCGATGTTTTGTATGACTTGTCGTAAATCTTCTGCTTTCAGACGACCTTCATCCAATAATAGGTAAATTTCCCATAAGTTGTCTGCCGCATACCAAATTTGCTCGCTTTCGAAAGGGGCAAATTGACTGCCTGCGCCAGTTGTATGGGTTTGGCGGTTAATGCTGTTGTGTGGTTGGGAGTGTTCGCTTTGCAAATTTGGGGCAATATCGCTGTTGCTTTTCGCCTGTTGCTGCCAGGTTTCGCAAGGCGTTTTGAGCGCAGATAAGGGCAGCCATCGGCGTTTTTTCAGCTTTTTACGGTCTGTTTCGCTACCTTCCTTCCAATAATAAGAGGGCAAAGTCGGCAACGGCAAATAACCTGCGGGAAAGGCATCAGAGACAATTAGAAACGGCTGGTGCGCGGTGTAGCCCTGAAGGCATTCCGCCAACACGGCCTCGCCGAATTGTTCAACAATGCCCCAGCAGATTTGCCCGAATAAGGTATCACCTACCAATGGCGTACCGAATGCGGTTTCGGGGCATAGTGTTAATTTGAATGCCTGCATGATTTAGTTTCCAAAAGGTTGGATTTGTGCAAAATGCTCACTGATGTCATCACCGTTGCGGGTAAGTTTACTGAATTTGACTTTGCCGTAGCCGCGCGAACCTGATCCGCCTAAGCTGTCCCATTCTAAAAGTTTCAACCCTTGCAATAAGGTATCCATCAATTCGGTACCATCGTTATCAAACTCTTTGATACTCAGTTTGAATTTAAATTCGGCTCCGGCCGGTACGCGCTCTGTTTGGCGCGGGTGTTCGGCTGTACCTGAAATACGGTTGATGCGGTTTTCGCTTTTTACTTCGGTAAACGGCAAATTATCATTGCGTAAATGTTCGGCATATTCAGGACAAAGGTTGCAATCCCAGAATGAAACACGGGTATGGCCGATTTCTTTTTGGAAACTTCCGTCCTGTGTATCGCCGCTCACGCCGAATAATTGCAGAATGTGTTTCACGGCTTGTTTTTGACTACCTTGCGAAGACTCGTATTCTTTTTTACTTAAAGGTGCTTCCTGTACCAAACCACTTTTCCATTCGAGCAGGCTGCGGATTTTGCCTTTCAGGCTGCTGCCGGGGATATAAGGTTCTCCGCTAATCGGATGTTTCATCACTGTATTGTCAATGCCGCCGATATGGATTTCTCCATCGCCCGCACCGATATGCAGACCGGTCTCTAAAACAAGCGTGGCTTCTAAAATGTGGATTTGTTTTAATTGCATGGTGGCTCTCCCTTATTTCTGTTCCTTGGCTTTGCGGAAACCTAAAACGGCTTCGAAAAACAATTTGGCGTGTTTTAAAGTTTCCGGACTTTTGATTTCGCTGATGATTTTGTTAAACACTTCGACAAAGTTTTGATCCACATGCCCGCGCCCTTGTGAATAAGCAACCTTGGCTCTCATCATATGGATAAATGGTGCAACTTGGCGGTAAGCTGCACCCCGATCGGTTGCATGGAAAACCTTATCGTGCCACATCACCAGTTCATCATAAAATTTACGAAGCTGGGTAGATTTGTTGGTATCTTCATATTTAGGGTTTCCTCTAGTGTCATATTTCGGTTTTCCAAGTTTATCTTTCTCTTGCTGCGGATGAATAAAATCTGCCGTTTGTTCGGCCACTTCGGAAAAAATATTCTCTTCCAGATCGTCCAGCTTAATTAATTCTAGATTCATCTCTATCTCGCTCTTAATAAATAAAAATGGTTAAACAAGGGAATACGGTATTTGCTGCCTAATTTTTCAATGCCGTTTTGATAAAAAGCTTCAGTAAGCTGGTTATACGCGTTTTGCTTGGCTTCTTTACCAATGATGTTTTTCTGCATATTCACATAACGACGCGCGCGGTAGGCAAAGCGGCTACGCCACATACCTGCTTCAATGTTGCCGTTTCGTTCCTGTTCCGCTGCCCGACAAAACTCCAACATGGCGTAAATATAGCCGGTACTTAAGCCGTAATCCGCTTTCAAACTGTTTATCTGCTCTTGTGCGGCCATAATATCGTTCCAGTCCGACCAAGCTAGGGTTTCATCATATACGGATATGGCATTTTTGCTGTGATTGGCACTTTGATAGGCTTTTGCCTGTTCCAAAGCTTCTTCGGCATAAGCAGACAATTTGCTTAAAGGCAGGCCTGGGTTACTGACAGCAATGCCTGCACTGAAAGTTATACCTTTGTTTTCGGCTACATAAACTTGAAATTTTTCCCGCATATCTGCTGCCAGTTTTTGTGTTTGCAGCCATGGTCCGATAAGGAAAAAATCATCACCTCCGGCAAAAACGGTATAAATATTTGGATATTCTTGAGCACAATAAGCAGGCAACCACAAACTGAAGAAATGGTTCATCTGTCGAGACAATGCTGCCATTTTGGCGAAGGTCGGTTCTTTTAAACCTTGTTGGAATATAGTGCCTAAATTGTCCACATCGCCTTTAAGGGTAGCAATGGCAATTTTGCCTATAAAATTCTGACCGTCTTCACTGTACCGCTCTTCGCAAGCCAAATGATTGAAGGTTTTGGGATTTTCTAATTTAATTTCAGATACATCATCAGCATCTTCCAGACTGCCATATTTACCCTCCAGACATTTGTCGCTTTCGCTAAAATGTGGCACATAAGCATTGATATAGCGACGGGCATAACCGTGCCATATAGGCTGATCAATTTTAGGTAAACTGAAATCCCAGCAACGCAGCAGCCTACCCGATTTCGCTTCTTCTCCAAATTTTCCGCTCAGTTGCTCCTCTTCAGTAAATGCAATGTAGAATCCGAAAATAGGTAACTTCAATTTACGGGTATACTCATCATCACGGATACTGTCCGCTTTGTTGAACACCATTAAACGGTCATATCTGGTAAGCAAACTGCCTAGTGTGATTTGGTCATCTGACAAGTTTGCCAATGCGATGTCATCTTTTATTCGATTAGCAGGCAAGTTCTGATTGTATTGGCACTCTTTAAAAGCCGAATAATCCGCCTGCAAAATACATGGCGCATTATCTGTCAGGGAGAAACGTTGCAGCTTTGCTTTTTCCAATACAGCAAATGATTTTTTTACCAATGTGGCAAAACGTTTTTTATCCACAAAGTCATTACAAGAGGCTTCTTGGGAGGCCAAACCTAATCCAACTTGTCCGTAAGTATGCTGTAAAAACCAATCGTTGATTTCACTACGAACTTTTTCCAAAGCGCGTTTTACGTCATCTGTATTGGGTGCGACAATCATAAATTTACCAGCTGCATTCAACACTTGTGAAATTGGAGGCAATTCACAAGCTTCTAAAATTTTTAAGGCAGCAAGTTCAGCAAACAACGATACTTGAAACGAGCGTCCGCGCAATAATTTAGCGGCACGTTTGTTAGTTTGACTACCAGAAGCAAAAATAAAATTCTGAATCCCGAAAAAATCACCTTGAATAAGTAGTATTTTTTGCTCTTCCCAATCGCTGCGATCCCTTAATTGCTCTGCATCAGAGGTGCCTGTTTTACCATGTACCTCATGCCAGCGCCAAAGTGCCGCTGCTAAAGCCGCTGTGGTTTTGCTATGGTCATAAATCGATACTTCCGGCTTCTTACCGAAACCAGTTACTGATGGAACAGCTTGAGTATAGTTTTGCCAAAGTGTATCAAAATGATCTAGCCACAAATGCCAATTTTTACGATGAGATTGAGGAATTTTGGTAAGGCCACTTTGAATAAAATCCTGCCACAGTTTACGGTACTCATCTTCTACGGATTCATTTTTGACAGGCTCAAATTCCAAACGCTTTATTGGAAAAATATTTTTGGCAGATAAAGGCTTAAGCGGATAACACCATTGTAATTGGTTAGTATTATCTACTGCTAAGCCTTGATTATGAATATCGATTTGTTCGAATAGGGTCAGTAAATGGTTTGGGTAATGTTTTTCACCAGTTTGCCATTGCTCTCTTTCTTTGCTGACTTGGTTACAATCTTCAAACTTTTCACACTCAAAACCTGAAGCAACACAATCTGCAGTAGCAATAATCCACTGTAAGAATGTTTCCGGTTTATAAATAACGGCAGAAGTATTTAGTAAAAATTCGGCTGTATCCTTACCACTTCCACCATCTGAAAACGGATTATCGCCTTTTATTAAATCAGGTACATCCAGTTTTGCCTGCTCGGCAAACTTCCCCAAATCATGCAGATAAGCAGCGAATGCTACTTTAGCTGTTGAATCTCTCATGAATCCTCCGTTTGTATCCAATTTTCACGCTTAACATAAATATAACAAAAACAACAAAAAGCAAACACAAAAACAAATTTGTTTTATGCTTGTAGTAATTGGCAATTTAATCATCATATCTATTAATATGATTTATTAATATGATTTATTAATATGATTTTTTGTTATTATTTCCCGCAATAAAAATATATATATGTTTTTATTGATTATTTTCAAAAAAACGTATGTAGATATTAGAGACTAAAGCTAATTAGACCTAAAAATCACACTAAAGCCTCTGGAAGTTTTAGCTGCTATTTTGGTTCTTCAAAGCAAACAAAACTAACATTTCTTTAAGAATAAGTAAAAAGCTCTACGATTAATCTCGTTGCTTATTGACCAACTTCTTCAACGACCTGCCCAAATTCACAGAAAGCCTCGTCCGCGCCAAAGGCGTGTTCCAAGTGCTCGGTACATGGGTGTGGCTCAACTGGGTGGATGGACAATGGGGCGCAAACCAAGTCTCATGGTGGCGCGACTCGCGCTTCGAGCTGATTGCCAAATCGTTTGATGCGGATTTGATTGA
>ERZ772974.629-NODE-629-length-25141-cov-4.093558_pt1 | contig 25141 bp, 14 predicted proteins | sample MGYA00580671_ERZ772974 | MGnify/ENA primary metagenome ERZ772974 (study PRJEB29015, sample SAMEA2738065) | human oral metagenome | biome: human oral; feature: human-associated habitat; material: saliva | place: China | collected 2218 ... | reverse complement strand
TGGTTGCTATGACTAAGTATGAAGCAATCTCATTGATTATTTCTATTACTAGTTTAGTAATTCAGCTCATTGATCTAGTAATATAGACAATGAAAAAGCCTAACGTATAAGGTCTTATACACCTTAGCACGTTAGGCCATTTCTTATTTGTAATTCCCAGAGATGAGCCTAACGCTAGCAGACGTTGATGGCTCTTCTTTTATTGACTTAATTATAGCATAGGTTATAGGTATAATACAATCGTCATTTGTTCCGCTATGCAGGCTTGTGGCGTTCGTAACTGAATAAGGCAAAGGGAAGCCCGCAACAGACTCCTTCTCAAACTGATACAGTGGTTAGGTTTGTTCAGGAGCATGTTGCGGTCTTTTGCGTTTGTATGATTTAGGTAAAAAGGAACGCCACAAAGGCTGCTACTCATAACGGCATTCTTAAGGGAAGATAATAATTGTTTTCTCTAGTTATACTATATAAATACACAGTTTTTTGAATGCAATATACAATATATTGTGTAAATTTTAATCGTGTAAATTGATGAAGAAATTTCAGCAAAATAGAAACATAATATCTAAATTCTTCTACAATAATATACACAATAATTCAATTATAAACATTTTGAATAAATGGTGTAAAATTGTTGGATTGGGATGTAATAATACATATCTGTTGATGCCTAATTTTATTTAGGAATAAAAATGCTAACTATTGCTTAAAATTGATTATTTATACATAAAATTAAAACTTAAATGAATTAATATGTAATAAATGAATAGTATATGAAGATAATGGTAGATAGTAAGAATATTGTTATTCTATAGATTACAGATAAATTGTGAAAGTTTTTTAAATTAGTTGTTGATAATGTATATAAATTCATGTATAATGATATCGAAATAATTTGAACTAGATTTACACAACAGATTATTTGCTAGGTCGTGGCTAACAAGTATATGTAGAGTGTATGGTTCGTGTATAAATATTGCTTTCCACGAAAAAACCTTTAGGAAATTGAAGGTTTATTTTGATAGTAGAAGAATACTGGGTGAGAGGAATATAAGTTATTCTATAGTAGTCGATGTATAGGACTTAGTTTATAAGTAATGTTGTAAAGGAGATTTATATGGGATTAAATCGGATTTATAAAGTAGTTTGGAATAAAACTAAGGGATGCTATGTAGTAGTGTCTGAATTAGCAAAGCGTGTAGGTCGTAATAAAGCCAAAGCGATTGTGATGAGTACAGCAGCGATGGCTATGGCAGTAAGCCCTATTTTAACAAGTACAGTAGGTGCAGCTCTGAATCAGGCTGGTACAGGTTCTGATAACGCTGTAGCCCTTGGTGAAGCGGCAAATGCGAATCAGGCACGAGCTGTCGCTATAGGTAAAGGGGCAACAATTAGTAGTGGCCAAGATACAATTGCGATTGGTAGTGATACTAATGCAAAAGGTCACACTAGTATTGTCATTGGTAAAAATGCTAAAACTACAAATGATGCGGAAGGTACTGTGGTTATCGGCCGTGATGCATTCAGTGAAGGATCTGGTAATGGGGGGCGCCCTAACACAGTGGTTGGTCGTGGTGCCTACACAGCATTTGGTCAAAATGGGACGTATCGTTTGAATGCGGCTACGGCTTTTGGTTTCCAAGCTGGTGCGGGTCTTCGTACAGATCCTGGCAATGGTAATAAATTAGTTAGCAATGAAACCAATGCGGACAATAATGCAGAGGTACTTGTAAAAGCTGGTTATGGTTTAGATGCGAACGCTCCTGCAGATACGAAAGCAGCATTACAAGGGGGTAATGTAAATAATAATTTAACCTTCTATCGTAAAAATCATATCAATGAAGCGACTGCCCTAGGTGCAGAGGCTCGTGCCATTGGTGACCAATCTATCGCTATCGGCGGTCAAGTTGTGGCTGGTGACGGTGTTGTTGCCTTAGGTGGTAATGATACAGATGCATTGCGTGGCAATAAATACCAAGTGGTAACAGACGATGCGGTGAGAAGAACGAATGTAAATACCGTTGATGACTATAATTTAGCCTATACTGAAAGTACAAGAACAGTAGCAGACCAGTATAACAAACTAGTAGGTCGTGGTATGCCAACTGCATATAAATCTACCTATGGTCAATCTGGTTCCGTAGTTATCGGTATGGAAGCCCATTCCACTACGGCTTTGGGTACAGCTATCGGTACTAACTCCGTAGTACGTATGGGTGCTTTCGGTGCTACAGCTATCGGTGCTGGTTCTACGGTACAACCAAATGCAGAAGCTGCAGTTGCAATCGGTATGGGTTCCGTAGCGAATGGTGCTTATGCCTTAGCAGGTGGTACAGCATCTTGGGCGGATTATGGTGATATTGCCTTAGGCTACCAAGCGAAAGCTACTGGTAAAGATGGCGCCATTGCTATGGGTCGTGCTACGAATGCACAAGGTGACTCCTCCATCATGATCGGTGGTGCGAATATCGCCTCTGCAGCGGCTCAAACTACAAAGTTCCAAAAAGATAATGGACAGGTTGTGAAAAAAACCGTAACTGAAAAAATCAATGGTAAACCGGTAAACCGGGAATATAGTTTTGCTGGTACGACTCCAACTACAGGAACAGTAGCTGATGCGTATGAAGTGTTGACTGGTCTTCCTATGGACACAGCTCCAGTTGATTTTGCTAAAAATAAAAATGGTCACGCCTCCACATCCTTAGGTGTGCATGCATTATCTAAAGGTGATTTAAGTACAGCTATTGGTGCAGGGGCTCGTTCTAATGAAATTGGATCTGTAGCCTTAGGTGTAGGTGCTCATGCAACACGTCAAAATGCGGTGGCTATTGGTACTGGTTCTACTACTGATTTAGTAGGTACACGTCAATTAAGTGTAAGCTACGATAAAGAAGGCAATATTGTTGACGATAACTCACCAAATAAGGCATATACGTTCAACTGGGCTGGTGGTACCAATACAGCTGAAGGTGACGTGGTATCCTTTGGTAGTTCTGGGGCAGAACGTCAATTGAAAAACGTAGCAGCTGGTCGTGTAGCAGATGATTCTACAGATGCTATCAATGGTTCTCAGTTAAATTCTATTTCTAAAAAATTAGCTACAGGCTGGAATATTGCTGGTGATCCTAAAACTAAAGTGGCTGGTATTGGTACAGACGACCAAGTAAACTTTGTAAATGGTAATGGTACTACTGTGACTGTTACGAAACAAGAAGAAGTAAAAAATGGTAATACTGTAACCACAGCTAAAGGTGCGAATGTAAAATTCGATGTTAAAGCTGCAGATGGATCTATTACATCAGATGCAAATGGTATTTCCGTGAATACAGATGGTGATACCATTGGCAAAACAACAGATGGCAAACTAAAAGCTAATACTGGTACTATTAATACTGGTAATGATGGAAAAGCAGCTCCTAATACAGGAGATGGAAATAAATTAGCCACTGTAGATACAGTGGTAAATGCTGTGAATAATGCTGCTTGGAAAGCAACTGCTGGAAGCGTTGATTCTGGTACAGAAACAGGTAAATCAGAAGAAAAAATTAAAGCTGGCGACTTAGTTACTTTCAAAGCTGGTGACAATCTTGCTATTAAACAAGATGGTAAAAACTTTATCTATTCCCTAAAACCTGAATTGACAGGTTTAACGAGTGCTGGTTTCAAAAATGCTGCTGGTGATACAACTGTAATCAATGGCAATGGTATGACAATCACTCCAAAAGATGCGCCAGCAAACCCAGTATCTTTAACAAAAGATGGCTTAGATAATGGTGGCAAAACAATTAAAAATGTTACATCTGGTTTGACAAATTATGATCCTGGAACACCAAAAGCAGGTCTTGTAGATTTAAGTAAACCAGCTACAGGTACTCCAGTTCCTGATACTACAGCAGCTACTGTAGGCGATTTACGTAATATGGGTTGGGTTGTATCTTCGGACAAAACGACAGGTGAATTAACAAAAGCCTACACAGAACAAGTAAAAAATGCTGACGAAGTAAAATTCGTAGGAGAAGGTGGCGTTACTGTATCTGGTAAAACAGAGAATGGTGTTCGTACGATTACTGTGAAAGCAGAGGCTCAAGAAATGCCTGAGCAACCTGTAAGTTATACAACTGCAGATGGTACAAAAGTATATCCTAAGACGGTAACAAAACCAGATGGAACTAAAGAAGTTAAATACTATTCTGAGCCAAATGGAAAAGGCACTGAGATCCCTAAAGAGAATGTAATTGCATCTATCAATGGTCCAGAAGGTACTAAGGCACCAACTACATTATCCAATGTAGCAGGTAACTTGGATGGTGCTAAAAAAGATACAAAAGCGCCAACTACTGAACATGCTCCTGTTAATACAACAGATGCAGCAGCTCCTAACTATGTAAATCCTAATAATGCGGCTACTGTAGGTGACGTATTAAATGCAGGTTGGAATTTACAAAATAATGGCACTGCGAAAGATTTTGTAAAACCATATGACACTGTAAACTTCGTGAATGGTGCTAATACAACAGCAGTAGTAACTACATCTGCAGATGGCACAACAAGTAATGTTACGTACAATGTAACAGGATTGCCTGTGACATATACAGATGCAGAAGGTAACCCAGTAGCAAAAGTAGGCGACAAGTATTACAAAGTAAATAATCAAGGTCAACCAGTAGATGCTGATGGTAATCTAAGTACTAAAGTGAATGACAAAGGTCAACCATTAGATGCACAAGGCAATGTAATTGACCCTGTTGATACAACAAAACCGTTAAAAACAGCTTTAGTAAATCCAACTCCAGCAGGAGATAAAACAAATACAACAGATCCAACAGCATTAAATAATGTAACATCTGGTTTGAATAAATATGGTGATACAGTTGATGGTGCACAAGTACCAGGATCTACACCTGCGAATAATGGATTAGTAGATTTATCTAAACCAGCAGATGGTAGTGAGCCAAAAGTTAGCGATAACACAGCGGCTACTGTAGGTGATTTACGTAATATGGGTTGGATTGTATCTTCTGATAAAACAACAGGTGACTTAGGAAATCCTTACTCTGAGGCTGTGAAAAATGCTAACGAAGTGAAATTCGTAGGAGAAGGTACAGCCACAGTATCTGGTAAAACAGATGAGAAAGGTGTACGTACTATCACTGTAAAAGTGGATGATCAAGCATCTGCAAATAATGCGGTATCTCCTGTAGTATACACAGATGAAAATGGTGATCGTGTATATCCTACTGGTGAAAAAGATCCACAAGGTAACCCAATCTTCAAGAAAAATCCAGATGGTACTGGCGATACTGTAACTGGTCCAGTGAAAACAAGCATTAACGGACCAAAAGGTACAAAAACTCCAGCTACTTTGGACAATGTGAAACATAATTTACCAACTGTAAATGATGCTGATAAAAAAGCATCTGATGTAGATGGTAATCCAATCGATGGCAAAAACAATACAGCAGCTCCTATTACAGCAGCAGATGCAGCTGATTTATTGAACCCAACAAAAGATGGAAAACCAAATCCTAAATTTGCTGGTAACAATGCAGCTACAGTATCTGATGTATTGAATGCAGGTTGGAACTTACAAAACAATGGCGAAGCTCGTGATTTTGTAAAACCATATGATACTGTAAACTTCGTGAATGGTGCTAATACAACAGCAGTAGTAACTACTAATGAAGATGGTACAACAAGCAATGTTACATACAATGTAACAGGATTACCTGTGACGTTCACAGATAAAGATGGTAAACCAGTATCTAAAATTGGTGATAAATACTATCCAGTGAATGAAAAAGGTCAACCAGTTACTCCAGATGGTAAACCAGCTGTAAAAACTAATGCAGAAGGTAAACCAGTTACAGAAGATGGTACTGTTATTGAACCAATCGATACAAAAGCAAATCCATTACAATCCAATTTGGTGAACCCTAATGTAGAAAATACAAAAGAGAAACCAAATAACCAAACTACAAGTCCAACACAATTGGGTAATGTAGCGAATGGTGCGGAAACTTTCAAACCTGCAGATGATGTAAAATTAGCGAATGATGGTAAATGGTATCCAGCAGATCAAGTAGAGCCTAATGGTAAACCGAAAAAGGATGCTACACCTGTTGCTAGCCCATTGGTAGCAAAAAATAAAGCTGGTGATGTTCTTGAAAAAGGTAATGATGGTAACTGGTATAAAGCTAGTGATTTAGAAAAAGGTGAACCTAAGCCTAATGCAGAGGAACAATTCCCAGAGGAAAAACCAGAAAATGCTGATAAAGCAGGATTGATTAACTTTGAAAACTCTAACCCTAACAACGCAGCTACTGTGGGAGATTTACAAAACATGGGCTTTGTTGTATCTGCCAAAGATAATGGCTATACAGAGCAAATGCGTAATGCCAATAAAGTAGAGTTCAAAGGTGATAATGGTGTACAAGTAACTGGTAAAACATTAGCTGATGGTACTCGTGAAATTACTGTAGCTTTAAAAGAAGGCCGTGTAACAAATAATGTGATCATTACTGATGCAGATGGTAAAGAAGTTAAGGCTGTACGTGGTGAAGATGGTAAAATCTATAAAAAAGACCCTAAAACTGGCAAAGCTATGAAAGAAGAGTTTCCAATCAAACCAACAGACACAGTAAGAAACGATGGTGATGGGTATGTAACAGGTAACTCTGTAGCTACAGCTATCCAAAAATCTGGCTGGAATATTGGTATTGGCTCTACAGATAAAGCTTTCAGTGAAGAGGCTAAAACATATGAAAGAGTTAATCCTAAGGATAACGTAAAATATGTGAATGGTGCGAATACAACAGTATCTATGGTAGTGGATGCAGCGGAAGATAAAGATGGTGCTACAGTAACAACTACGTATGTAAAAGTAGATGTAAACCGTGACCTTCATATCGACAGTGTAACAACTGGTGGTCCTGCAAAAGATAAAGCTGGTAACCCATTGAAACAAGTTAATGGGGAATACTATCCAGAAAATGCATTAGTAAATGATGGAAAAGTATATCCAGCAGGTACAGTGATGATCGATGGCAAACCATATCCAGCAGGTTCTGCAAAAGACCCTAAAACAAAAACGGTTCTTAAAGATGGTAAACCAGCTCCAGAAGCACAACCATTAAGAGCAACTCCAAAAGATCAGTTAGCAGATGGTAAAGACGGTGCTATGACTGTGAAAGACGCTAAAGGTAACGATGGCGTATCTGCTACAGCTAAAGATGGTAAAGGTACTTTAACATTGAAAGATGCTGGCAAAGATGGTAAAGATGCTTCTCAAGTAGATATTTCTACAGCAAAAGCACCTGCTGATTTGGAAAATACACCAAAAGATGCAGTTCGTGCTAATGATGGTAACTGGTATGCACCGGCAGATGTTACAGTAGAAGTAAAAGATGGAAAAACTGTAGTAACACCAAAAGTAGGTAAAACTCCGATTCCAAATGCACCAACTATGGATCGTATCCAATACACAGGTACAGATGGTAAACCTCGTAATGTAGCTACTATGGATGATGGCCTTCGTTTTGTAGGTGATGATGGACAAACTATCAGTAAACCGTTGAATTCTACTATGGAATTTACAGGTGGTAACCGTGAAAATGGTAAGCCAGTGGCGAAAGCAGATACAACAACAGGCAATATTGGCGTATTCCATGACAATGGTAAATTATCTATTCAATTAGCAAAAGATTTAGAGAAAATGAGTTCTGCTAATTTTGAGAACCCAGATGGAACTTCTACTAAGATTACTGGTAATGGCTTATCCATCACTCCTGAAACAGCTAAATTGAAAGATCCAAAAACTGGAAAACCAATCCTTGATAAAGATGGTAATCCAAAAGTAGATCCTACAAAAGTAGTATCCTTCGGAGCTCCAACTGCTGTGACTGATCCAAAAACTGGAAGACCTATGGTAGATCCAGCGACTGGAAAACCAGTGATGAAATCCGGTATTTCTGCTGGCGGCCAAGTGATGTCTAATGTAGCGCCAGGTGTGGCAGATACAGATGCAGTGAACGTATCTCAATTAAAAGGTGTAGCCAATAACATCAATATGCGTATGAACCGTATGGGTGCGCAAGCTGCAGCTATGGGTGCATTACGTCACTTACAATATGATCCATTAGAGCCAACAACAATTATGGCTGGCGTGGGTGCATATAAAGGTGAAGCTGCCTTAGCATTAGGTATTGCACATTACAAAAATGAGTCTACTTTATTCCATGCAGGAGCATCTATCGGTAGCCGTGGTGATGAATTAATGGCGAACGCAGGTGTGAGCTGGAAATTTGGATCCCGTGCAGATGAAACGGCAGTAAAAGACACATTCCGTCAAGGTCCTATCAGTTCTTCCTATACTTTACAAGATAAAGTATCAGCCTTAGAAGCACAAAACCAAGTGCAAAAAGATGAAATTAATAACTTAAAAGCACAATTAGCGGAAGTGCTTCAATATGTTAAGAAAGGCTAATCTTTCTTACAGAGGTATATTTCTTAGAAGAATGATATAGAAATCTGTGACTAAGATAAAAGGGCTGCAATGGATATGTAATGACATATTGTATTGCAGCTCTTTATCGATTTTGCATAATTAACGTAATTTATTGATAAAATATTAGTGTATATCGAAAATTATAGTATACAAAAGATATTGATATGGTGTATAATATGTATTATTGACTTACACTTATACTAAACTAGAATTATATTATGTAATGTTTGAAATGGGAGAATAACATTGAAAAAAGCAATTTTAACAGCAGCGTTATTAGTAACAGTAGGCTCTAGCTTTGCTATGAGCGATGAATTGTATAGCCAAAAGAATCCAGCAAACGTAACAGGCGTAGCTGTTGGCTATGAATTAGTAGCACCAATGCAAGAAACAGTAGTAGCTGTAGAAGATTTAGGTAAAGTATTGGAACGTGCTCATGAAGTTCGTCAAGATTTGGTAAAACGCCAAGTAGCTGGTGAACGTTTGACAGATCGTCAAGATCGTTTTGTTAAACATGATGTAAACCAAGACTTCCTTACTGTATTAGATCGTAATTTAACTAACCGTGTGGAATTCTTCAAACGTGCTCATAACTGGAATGGTGATAACAAATACGAACATTCTGGTAACTATGAAACATTCCTTAATAAAGATAATGAAAAGGCTACAGAAGCTGTAAATGGTTATAGCAATAGCTATGGTTGGAATGTGTTACGCAATGTGCGTCAAGATGCATTATCCAATGTAAAAGCAGTATTGGATCAACAAGGTGAAACTGTTCGTGGCGAAGATATTGCAAAAGCAATTCTTGCTGCAGCAAGCAATAATGCAATGACTGTAAATAACGAAGAACTTCGTTACTACATTAACGAACTTGTTTGGTACACTGCAAAACAAACAGTAAAAGAAACAAATAAAGAATTATCTCATGTTTTAAAATAATTGAGAGATTCATAGGGTTGTAGTATCCTATTTGAAATGATAGAGAATGATTTGTCAGAAGGCAATCATTCTCTATTTTTATATTGGATACATGTGTTATCCTATAGCATTCATTATAAAAACTACCTGCTATAGTACTAAGGAAAGCTATATAAATCGTTAGAGGAATAGTGTATACTATATGTATGATATGAAATACTTGGAAAATTGCAAGCACTTTCGTTCTACGAAAGATGATGTGTTATAACACTATACTATATACTGTTGTATACGTTATATAAGTATAAGAAAGGATACCTATGCAAGAAATTGTAGTAGGCGGTTTATATCGTCATTTTAAAGGCATGTTATATTATGTGATTGATATTGCTATTCATTCTGAAACAGATGAACCTCATGTGGTGTACCAACAGTTGTATGGTGAGCGCAAAACGTTCGTACGTCCCCTAGTGATGTTTGCCAGTGAAGTGGACCATGAAAAATATCCTGATGTGGAGCAGAAAGATCGCTTTCAGTTGGTCAATGGTTGGGATGTAGAACAGCAATTGCGGTAAGGAGGTTCTGTGAATAGGAAATATTTTTTCTTTGATATTGATAATACACTAGCGGTATGGCCTGATGGAACGATTCCTGAAAGTGCGCAATACTCCTTGCAGTATTTGCAGGATACAGGGCATCACGTGGCGCTTGCTACAGGCCGTTTACAGTCAGATGCTATGCGATTTGCCAAGATGGCAAAGACCCCAAATTTTGTGGCTGATGGAGGCTATAGCATTACAGAAAATTATGAAGTGCAATGGATGCAGGGCATGGACCGGGACCGCTGCGTGCAGTATCTTAAGTATTTAACAAGCCATAATGTGCCTTGGGGGGTCACACATAAAAACGAATTTGTTCGCATTACTCCTTATGAAAGTGTCCTAGCATGGGATCCGAAGTGGGAGATGATAAAAAATGAAGTCGTACCAGACTTGGTACCTGAGGATATCGAGCATTTTTACAAGGTCTATGCGTTCATCACAGAAGAAGAGGAACAGCGCCGTGGTATTGTGCACATGACGAAGGATTTAATTCGCTATGGGGAAGGATGCATTTTATTTGAACCTATGGATAAGGCTTATGGCATTCGGAAAATGATCGATGGTTTTGGTGCATCTTATCAAGATGTCATCGTATTCGGCGACGGCTATAATGACCTGTCCATGTTCCGAGCAGATTGGCTGAACATTGCCATGGGGAATGGCCGTGATGCTCTGAAAGAAAAAGCTGACTATGTGACTGCATCTTGCTATGATGATGGAATTTATAAAGCATTGCAACATTTTGGTTTCATACCGAAGCAGTTTTAGTATGAATGAAGTAGATAGTATACTTTCATCATAACTATATGAAGCGGTTTGAACATCAAAATTAGTTATAGTATAATAAAGCGTAGATATATCGAAATGGGTCTTAAAAGGAGGACATACCATGGATTTAATTCAAAGTTTAAAAGAGCAAGCAAAAGGCTTGGGTAAAAAAATTGTATTGCCAGAATTCGAAGATAGCCGTGTCATCGAAGCAGCGGCTGCGATTTTGAAAGAAGGTTTCTGCGTGCCTGTATTGGTTGGTGCAGAAGATAAAATTCAAGCGGCAGCTACAGCAGCTGGTGTATCTTTGGAAGGTGCTGAAATCATCAACCCAGCTACATTCGGCGAATTAAACAAAATGGTAGATACATTTGTAGAATTGCGCGCGAAAAAAGGCATGACACCTGAAAAAGCACACGCTACTATGACTGGCGATGCGTTATTCTTCGGTGCTATGTTAGTTCGTTTAGGCTTGGCTGACGGCATGGTAGCAGGTTCTGCAAGCCCTACTGCAAACGTACTTCGTGCAGCTATCCAAGTAGTAGGTACACAAGCTGGTTTGAAAACTGTATCTAGCTCTATGCTTGTGATCACTGATAAAAAAGAGTATGGCGATGATGGCCTATTAATCTTCTCCGATTGCGGTGTTATTCCTAACCCAACATCTGAACAATTAGCTGATATCGCTGAGTCTAGTGTTGGTAAAGCTCGTTCCGTGGCAGGTATGAAAGAACCTCGCGTATCCTTCTTGTCTTTCTCCACAAAAGGATCTGCTTCTTCTCCAGAAGTTGATAAAGTGGTAGCAGCTGTAGAAGACTTGAAAGGCCGTAATGTAGACTTCGCATTTGATGGGGAATTGCAACTAGATGCGTCCATTGTTCCATCCGTAGCAGAACGTAAAGCTCCAGGATCTCAAGTAGCTGGTAAAGCTAACATCTTGATTTTCCCTGACTTACAAGCTGCGAACATTGGTTATAAATTAGTACAACGCTTTGCTGGCGCTACTGCCATTGGACCAATCATCCAAGGTTTGGCAAAACCAATCCATGACCTTAGCCGTGGTTGCTCCGTAAGCGATATCGTTGACCTTTGTGCGATTGCTGCAGTGGAAGCAAAATAAGTCGTCTCTTGCTACGTTATGTAGCCTGTGGGTCGTCTTTGGTTGCCCTATGTAATCTTGTGGCTAACCTTGTTAACTAAATAGAAAGACGTGGCACATTCCTTCGCAAACGGTATTTCATAATGTTTGCTCAGGGACATGCCACGTCTTTTTTTGTTTATGCAATTTAGGCAGTAAAGGGTGCCACAAGATTTGCTACGTACAACTGTATTCCTCAGTGAAGAGCACGACACATTCCTCCGCAAACTGATCCTGCGGTAGGTTTGCTCCGGAACATGTCGTGCTCTTCTTGCGTTTATGTGATTCGGTCTGTAAAAGCGTCACAAGGCTACTACACCTAATGGCGTTCCTCAGAGAAAGAAGTCCTAAAATGCTTATGGCTCACATGGGTATTAAATAATAGAAGCAATTCTATTCCCCACAACGAAAGTTCATAGACTTTCATAAGAAAACCCTCCTGAGGTGCATACCTTGGGAGGGTTTTTCTAATTTGTGCTTTTAGTGTTACCTGACATGTGATATAATGGGAATATAAAAAGAGAGCCAATAACGTGGTGGTAGCGTTAGGCTCATCTGGGATATAGAATGGGCCTAACGTGCATAAGTAGTAGGAATACTTATTATAGCGTTAGGCTTTTCACATATTTAAAGATTATTTCTTCAAATAAGTGAGTAATGCTAATACGAACATAGCGAATAAAATCATGATAGAAATTGCTTCAAATACGGTCATATTACTCACCTCCCTTACTAAGTAAGAAAGATGAACCTAACTCACGTTAGAGACTCTCATGGCTATAGTATATTATAATAATATTCGTAATGTGAAAAATAAAGTAATTACTAATAAAAGGGCAATCCGTTTTCTAATCTTTTGTAGGTTGATTGGGCGTGACAGATTGCCTTTTTATATATGTGAAAAGGAAAATATGTTATAATGAAGGTAATCAATAAAATTATCAATTAGGAGTTAATATGAAAGTTACCTATTTAGAGCATAGTGGTTTTGTCATCGAAGATGGCAAGCGGGCCTATGTATTTGATTACTGGAAAGATCCAGCCGGAGTGATAGATACATTAGTAGCACAAGGCTACGAGTTACATGTTTTTGTATCCCATATCCATCATGACCATTACGTGAAATCAATTTTCAAATATTTACCATATATACACAGTGTTTGGTACCATGAAGATGTGCTAGCTTTGCGAGATATTTTCAAGGAATTGCAGGAGACAGCAGAGGCTAAGCAAGATGCTGAGAAAGCTAGTTTGGTGTTAGAAAGAATCAAACAAGGGTGTTCTAATCAAGGCCAAAATATGACAGAGGAACATCTGACAGAAGAGTTGGTACAACAAGTGTTTTCTTTGCACTCCATGAAAGTAGGCGACACATTAGAATCGGACAATCTGACTGTCACCATGTTTGGTTCCACTGATGAAGGCGGTTCATTCTTGGTGGATACAGGTACGCATCGCATCTTTCACGCAGGAGATTTAAACTGGTGGCATTGGTCTGGAGATACGCCTGAAAATATTGCAGAGGCAAAAGCGTTAAAGGAGAAAGAATTTGCACCTCTAATAGGTTTGTCTGTGGATATTATGATGTTTCCTGTAGATGCTCGATTAGAAGTAGCTCGTGAGTGGGGAGCCTTAGAAGTGTTAGGTATAATGAACACGAAACTATTTATTCCTATGCATGCCAATGGATCTGTTTGGGTGCCCTCGGAAACATTCCGCCACACATACCCAAACCAACGTTGCTGGATTCCGGAACAACCGGGTGATGTAATAGAGGATGTGAACTAAATGACAGTGTGGTTACAACGTCATGGAGCAACGGCGTTACTAGTACTAATGAGTGTCATATTTTTAGTGTCTTATCCCTTGCATAGAGATCCTTTCTGGGGTCTCATCACGCATATTTCAGGGGCCGCCATGATTGGTGGCTTAGCTGACTGGTATGCGGTGACGGCACTGTTTACGAAACCCTTGGGGATTCCTTTCAAAACGGCGCTCATCCCTAGGAATAAGGAACGGTTTGTGGAAATGGCACGGCACATGATGGTAGACGAACTCCTTCGGGTGTCCCACATGTACGAGGTGCTGAAACAGGAACGTGTACCGCAGCGGATTGTGTCGTTTATGAATAGTGCCACTGGTCGGGGGTATGTTCATGTGTGTTTTGAGGAACTGAAAGACCATGTGTTGCCCCATGTGAAAGAAAATTTACTGCAAGAACAATTGCTAGGGCATATCAAGAATGGTGTGGAATCTTGGCGAGTGACACCTTTTGTGGTTAGTTTGTGTCGTCAACTGTTAGAACGAGAACGAGCAGAGGTGCTATGGATGCACATCAACCGCATGCTCCAACGATTGCTTGCAGCAGAGGGGATTCGTCCCTATGTATTAGGGATGGTGTCATCTGTGATGAACCGTTATGCAGACAATTCTTTCTTACGAGAATTGGCTCTAGCATTGGGCGGAGAGTCGCTTTCACCGGAATACATTACGCACATGATACAGGTGAAAGGCTGCGCCTATTTGATGAGCCAAGAATCCTTGCAGTCGCCCTTGGGGTCTGCGGTATACACGAAGGCTCGGTGGGCTGTGGATGAACTAGCACAGAATGGACAGTGGCAACGGAAATTAGAAGATAAAAAGAATGCTTGGTTCCGAGAGTTTATTGAGGACGGCTATGTGTTGGAAGATACCTTAGACTTAGCGCGCTATGTAGGGCAAGGGGAAGCGGAATTATATTATTTCTTTGAGCGCTTGGAAACGAATGCTGTGAAAGGTCGTAAGGCAGAGCGATTTATTCTATTCCAATTGTTGCATGTCTTAAATTACGTACGCCCTTGGATTGAACAGATCGTCGTGCGCGAGATGAATCGATTCACGGCAGAGGAAATTACCCGCATATTACAATCTAAATTGGGCTATGATTTACAGATGATACGCATTAATGGGTCCTTGGTAGGTGCTATTTTAGGCGGTCTCTTCTACGGATTGACCTTGCTGAAAGGAGGGATCCTATGAGCCCTCGTATGATAGAAACTACTAGGAATCCTTATACAACCTATGCAAATCGATTGCTAATTACCATGGCGGGGTTGTTTGCTTTTGTGTGGTGGGGTCAGTGGTACATCACGGCTCCTTGGTATGATGGTTTGTATTGGTTTGTCCAATCCGCCCTCATCGGTAGTGTAGCGGATTGGTTCGCCGTAACGGCTTTATTTCGGAAACCTTTGGGAGTGTCCTTTCATACAGAGCTGATTCCACGAAATAAGAATCGGCTCATTGAGGGGATTATCCGCATGGTGAATACGAAACTTCTCACCTATGATCAATGTAAAAGGGCTATTGAACGGGTACAGTTTGTACCGTTTATAGACCAATATATCCGCAGTGATGTAGGGCGGAATACGGTGCGCCTAGGGATTGCCACCGTGTTGTCGGAGTTGTGGGAGCGACGTAGTGATCGGGAGTGGGCCCAATGGGGTGCACAACGGTTGCGGAAATTTTTGCATAATCAGTCTTTTATCGGTCCTATGCAACAGACTTTACTACATGTGTGTGAGCACAATCGTTATGAAAGTGTGGTCATTCGCGGCATCGACTATTTGCAGAGGGCTCTGTATACACCGAAGGCACAGCAATGGCTAGAAGCGGTTATTGAGGAAGAAATCGAAAAGCGCAAGAAAGATGTAGTGTCTGCCATGCTCATTGGACTTTCAGAAGGATTGAACATCGTGAACGTCCAAGAAATGGCACGGGCCATCATCGAAGAAGTGCATCAAATGTTGGAGCGCTGGAAACAGCCGAACAGTACGGAACGCCTCGTGTGGTTGCATCAATGGGTAGGACCTTTGCAACATATGGCGTCGAACCGAAGCATCACAAAGACCTTGGACGATGCTATTCAACAGTGGATCGATGTGCAAGATTGGGAACTCATGTTAGAAGAGTATGTATGCCCACGGATTCGTGAAGGCATGGTATCTGCGGATGGGACATCGCCAATGGCCATTGCGTTGGAATCGAGCTTTCAAGAGTTGTGGAATCATTACTGTGAAGAGCCGGGCATGGTGGAACGGTTAGAAGAAGCCTTAACTCATATTATGCTGCACATTGCTTCGAAGAGCCATGGGTTTATCGGTATCATCATCCGTGAAGTACTACAAAGCTTAAGTACAGAACGGTTCATCCATTTTATTGAAAGTAAGGTGGAAGAAGACCTTGCTTGGATCCGCATTAACGGTGCCCTCGTAGGCGGCGTAGCAGGATTGGGGACCTGGTTGTTCTTGTATTATGTGTATGAGCCAGTGTTGCATGGACTAGGAATACTATAATTTCTAGAAAATATTTTATAGTGTAAGCGGAGTGCAGTTCTATAGTGTGGATGTATTTCGATTGGAATAGAATGTATATGGCTGTTTTCTGATTGGATTAATAGTATATAGGATACACGTTCTGTGATGCGCATTGTTTAGCAAATCGAATATATATTAAAAAACAGGGGACCCAGATTCGATGGAATCGGGTCCCCTGTTCTCATTTGAAAGTTCTATATGGTTGCAGCTCTCTAATTGAGACATATAGGTAATGAAAAGTTTCGTTGTTACAGTGATAGGATTATGCTTCTTGCACGGTGTTAAGGTTGAGCTCCAAGTCTTTGATCATTTGTAGATCATCTAATGGAGAGCGACCAGCTGTTGTTAGGTAACCACCCACCATAATACCGTTCAAACCACCTTTTAATGCGTAAGATTGTAAGTCACGAAGGTTCACTTCACGACCGCCAGCCGTACGAATCAAAGCCTTTGGCAATACGAAGCGGAACACAGCAAAGGTTCGAAGAATTTCCAATGGAGGAATTGGTTTATTGTTTTCGAATGGTGTGTTCTTGATAGGGTTAAGAATGTTCAAAGGAACGGAGTCTACCCCTAATCGTTTTAACTCGAATGCCATTTCAACACGTTGCTCTTTGGTTTCATTCAATCCCAAGATGCCGCCGGAGCAAACACGAATGCCTGCCTTTTGTGCATTGGAGATAGTGAACATTTTATCTTCATAAGAGTGTGTTGTACAAATGTCTGGGAAATGGCTTGGTGCTGTTTCGATGTTGGAGTGATAACGTGTCACACCAATTTCTTTTAATTGCACGGCTTGCTCGTAGGTCAATAAACCAAGGGAGCAACAAATCTCTAACCCAGTTTCTTTACGAATACGAGTGAGAGCGCTCAAGATTTGCTCGAACTCTTTTGGGTTGTTTGTGTTACGGCCACTTGTAACGATGGAGAAGCGGATAGCGCCAGCTTCTTTCGCTTTTTTAGCAGCGTTAACGATTTCATCCTCTTCCATGAAAGGATACACAGTAACACCAGTGTCATGATGGGCGGATTGAGCACAGAATTTACAGTTTTCTGGGCATTTACCGGAACGGGCGTTCACGATGGCACATAGGTCTACTGTATCGTCATTGAACTTTTGACGGATTTTATCAGCCATAGCTAAAAGAATCATAGTGTCTTCGTCAGATGTGTGAATCAGCTGCTCTGCCTCTTCACGAGTGATCTCGCCACCATCTAATACTTTTTGCGCATAGGCTATGATTGTTTCATAGGAAATAGATTTGGATACAGTTTCCATAATTACACCTCGTAATAGTTGTTTGATTTTAATGACTACATCATAATGACTACATTATATAATTATTGTTAACTTACGTCAATAGCATAAGAGTTAACAGAGAGTGCCGATTAAGTATCAATGCCCCTCAAAAGAAATTCATGCTTTTGGTGTAGTCATTTTTCGTGTTTACTTTTATAATAGAGAGTAAGAATATATTTTAGAAATAATAGTTCAATTTTTGGGGATGATGGAGTAATTAAAGGAACCGCCCAAGAACTGAGAGTTAAAGATAGATATATACATGTAAGGGCGTAAGGTGTGTTATTCTGGAGGACCTAGATGATTGTCCTAGATGCAAATGCAGGGATTCCCATGTACGAGCAGGTATATGAGGCTGTAAAAGTACATATTGAGCAGGGCTTATACCGTCCAGGGGAACGGCTTCCTTCTATACGATCCATGGCGGCACAGTTAGGGGTCAGTAAGATTACGGTGGAACAAGCCTATCTACAACTGGCTACGGAAGGATATATTCAAGCTCATAAAAAGGCCCCTTATGAGGTATTGGAGATTGTGCAGCCTCTAGGTGGCGACTGTGATACTATGATGCAGAATTATCCTACATGGAATATGTCCTGTGAAGGAAGTCTTTCACCAGTGAAATCTCCGATTCTTTACAATTTTGCTACCGGTGCCATGGATCCAGAAGGATTTGACTTTAAGCGATGGAAACGTTTTATTGGATATGCCTTACGAGATACGAAACGTCTTATGACCTATGGTCAATTAGAAGGGGAACCAGAACTGCGGAGTGCGTTGAATCAATATTTGCAGCAGGCACGAGGTGTAAGAGCTACAGTAGATCGTATTCTTGTGACTAGTGGTACTCTTAATTCTTTGCAAATGATCGTCTCTTTATTGCAACGTCAAGGAAAATCTAAGGTGGCTTTGGATCGTCAAAGTCCTAGTTTTGCGAAAGCAGTTTGGAAGGACTATGGATTTTCTGTGCTAGAACTAGATATGCGTTCTCCGGGGCGAATCCATACTCTTCAAAAAGCGCAGATAGATGTGGTCTATTGTATGCCATCTCATGGAGATAGTATGGGACGCATCATGACGATACAAGAACGAATGGAATTGTTACGATGGGCTCAGCATAAAGAGGCATATATTATCGAGGATGACTATGATAGTGAACTTCGTTATTATGGGAAGCCTGTATTATCCTTACAAGGAATGGATAGAAATGATTGCGTGATTTACATGGGCACACCATCGAAGGTATTACCACCTTCTATTCGATTAAGCTATCTTGTATTGCCAATCACTTTGTATAAAGACTTTCATAGTCATCGTAAAGATTACGGGCAAAGTGCTAGTGTCCTAGAACAGTTGGCATGGGCTATGTATATGAATGCAGGGGAATGGAATAAACAAATTCGTCGGCTTCGAAAACACTATTTAGAAAAAAGTAAGTATTTTACTAGTTTATTGCGACGCTATTTGGGTGATACTTATGAAGTGGTTGCTCCTGAAGGAGGAGTCTATGCAGGGGTGCGACTCAGGTATGTGGATGGAGAACAGTTGGCATTACGAGCCTTAGCATCGGCTTGTGATGTTAAGGTGTTAGATACAGTGGACACCGATATGGTGGAGGTTTTATTGTCTTTTAGCGGTATTCCTACCTGTGAATTAGAACGGGCAGTACAGGTATTAGCAAAGGCATGGAAAGGGTTATAATATGGGTATACCATTTAGATTTATACAATGTGGGGATCTCCATTTAGGGGCGCCTTTTCGCTATTTAAAATCATTTGGCAGATCCTTAGATGCAGCCATGGTACGTGCTACCTATACATCCTTTCAGAATATTGTAAATCTAGCTATTCGTCAGCGTGTAGCAGCAGTTCTGGTTACAGGTGATGTATATGATGGAGTAGACCATCCTTTAGAAGCAGAGATGCATTTTGTACGTGGATGTGAAAGTTTGGACAAGGAACAGATTGCTGTTTATATAGTACAAGGTAATCATGATCCTGCTGATAGTTGGAAGCGACATATGCCGTTGCCAAAGAATGTGCATATCTTTTCATCTGAACGGGTGGAACGGTTTCCGCTTCTAGTGCGAGGACAAGAGGTAGCGGGTCTGTATGGCCGGAGTATTGACCATAGTACTCAATATGAAGATATGGCCTCTACTATTCATCCGTTACGGAGCGATCCTTTTTCCATTGCCCTTGTGCATGGTACGGTAGGCATACATGAAGGGCATGATCAGACAGGACCTTGTACACTGGAATCCTTGCGTAGTATTCCTATTCAATATTGGGCTTTTGGGCATGTTCATAAGCGTCAAATTATTAGCGATCATCCATATATTGTGTATGCAGGAAACACACAAGGATTGCATCGTGGTGAAAGTGGGCCGAAAGGTTGCTATGTAGTGGATGTATCTAGTCGTGGTACTGTAGAAACGCAATTTTATGAGACGAATGCCATCCGTTTTGCTGAAGAGACTATTGATTTAGGACAAGTAAAATCTGTATTGGAGATGTTAGAAATGTTGCGTCACAAAAAAGAGATGTTACGGAAATCTAATATATCTATTTTGTTATCGATTCGCTTGATAGGAGCAGGACCTTTATCAGAGATGGCACGAGATAGCAAGGTTCGAGCTACTTGGATAGAGGAATCTCATGCTGAAGAGACAGGTAAATATGGAGTGTATATTATCGGTATCGATTGTGAATTAGGCAGTATTAGTCATCCAAGTATAGCACCGGGGATGATTAGGGATTATGTGAAAGCTATCGATTCCATGCATACGGGGATAGGAGCACTGGAAATGATTGTAAAAGCTCGCCCAGAATGGAAGCGATTAGGAACGCATAGTCGACTAGTGACAGAGGCTATGTTGCAATCTGCCTATGAAAAGGCGAGACGTGATGGAGTCCGTTTATTACAGGGGAATGATCATGAAGATTAAAGAGATATATATAGAACAATATGGCCCCTATACTAAGTGGAGATTTCAGCCCCATGATACAGGATTACATGTGTTATATGGACCGAACGGGAGCGGAAAAACTACATTGCTCCAAGCCTTTCGTGGTATTTTACTGGGAACAAAGAGGAAAGAAGAGCCTGTAGATGGATATATTCTAGTGGAGCGAGAAGGTCACACATACCATGTTGGGCGTAAAGGAAAAGAACTAGACTTTTACGAGGTAGGAGGAGAGCGCTATACCGTAGAGCCAGCAGAATTATGGTGGCAAGGACTAGATAAAAAGACGTACGATCGCATTTTTGCTATTACCTTAGATGATCTACAAGGGGTAGACATCATACAGGAAGTAGACGTGAGAACTCGGTTTTTTGGTGCTGAGGGCGGAGAATCTCTGGGTACACTTGTGAAAGATGTAGATGAATTAGCCAGTCAGTTATTAGTAGCATCACCTACTGGTAAGCGAACCATTAATGCTTTGTTGGACCGTTTGCAAGAGTCAGAACAGGAAATCCGTAAACTTCAGCAAGGCGAACAGGAGTATTATACATGGCAAGCTTCTTTAGTAGAGCTAGAACAGAAAGAAGCTACATTGCAAGAGCAACGGCAAGAGCGCAAGGAGTATCTACAAGAAGTGGAACGTGTTTTGCGTGCTTGGGATACGTATAAACGGGCAGAAGAAGCAAAACAACATATGCATCAATTCCATGTGAATGAGCCTTTAGAACGAGAAACGTTTTTAGCGTTAGATGAAGAAATTCGTCGCTGCCAAGAGTATATGCGTGTGTGGCGTGGTAAAGAGGAAGGGCTAGTACCAGATAACTTTGATCCCGAAGATAGGCTTGGAATGTATGAGCAAGAAATTGAAAGTTTGTACCAAGAGATATCTAAGTGGACACAGTTAGAAAAAGAATGCCGTGAAGGAGATCTCTATCTAGAAAAAGTACAGGCGCAACTGGCAATCATAGGAAAATCTCATAAGTATTGGCGTGATGTAGAAGAGTTTCCTAGAGATGTGAATTGGCATGATGGGGAACAAGCAGCACGGCAATTACGAAGTGCTCGTGAAGCCTATGAGGCATGGCAACGTCGAGATCCGTTTCCACAGGATGATAGAGCCCTTCAGGTAGCTGATGCAGTGAGAGGGCTAGAAGAAAAACAAACTGCCCTAGAAGCTCTCAAGAATGCATACCTATTAGGACAACAGGCTGAGCCTGAGGTAATAGTGAAATCGGGACGAGCTTACTATATAGGTGGAACAGTATTAGTAGTGTTAGGTATAATCCTATTAGCTTGGCATATGACTTATGCAGATGTGTTTGGTACACAGGCTATAGCGGGCATCCTAGGGGTATTGCTAGGCGTGGCTCTAATAGTTCAAAAATATAAGGCGAAAAAAATAGATTCAGTAGATGCGAACACATCTGTTAAAGACTTCTCAAGTTTGGAAGAGATAGCTAAACGAACTATGCCAACTACGGAAGAGGAGTATGAAAGTTTACTTTCAGATATACAGGAAGTAGCGGAACAAATCAAAGGCTATGAAGAGGATGTAAGCCATTTTAAAGCTTACGAAGTAATGAAAGCGCAGTGGGTGATGGAAGGTAAAACCTTGGAAGCGGCAGGCACTGAGGCCATGGATGTCTGGGAAGCCTGGTTGCCAAAGGCGGCCAAACAGACGAACCGAGATGATGCATTCTATGGCATGAAAGAAGAATATCAAGCGTATCATGAGCGATTACGTGAGTTTGAGGGCTACCAAAAGCAAGTGGGCTTGCATCATGAACAATTGGATGCGATTGTGAATCGGTGTCGAAAATTGTGGAGCTCCTTGCAGTTGCAGACATTGCCATCTATCGTAGAGCTGCGTGTAGTCTATCATCAATTGCAATTACATAAGCAGAATCGTGTGCGGTGGGAGCAAAAGGAAAGCCAGCGTAAAAACTATCGTGAAGAATATGCTACGTGGAGCAAGAAAGAAAAAGAGTTATTCTTAGCCCAAGAAGAGTTGATTCAAAAAGGTGGTGCTAAGAGTGCGGCAGAATATCGTCAGCGCTTATTGGAACAGGATCAATATAAGCAGTGGGAGACGATTTATCGGCAAAGTCAGCGACAATTGGATTTGTTGGCACCGAAAGAATTTCATAAGGATGTGTGGTATCGTCGTTTACAAGGCAATGATAAAGGGAAATGGGAATTAGAGTACTCCCGCAGTGAAACGGAATTAGCGAATATTGAATCATCCTTACAGGCATTGTATGAAGAGCGGGGGACCTTGCAGGAATCTATGCGCCACTTGAGCACATCTCATGCAGTGTCCGAAGCATTGTTGAAAAAAGAACAGCTAGAAGCGGAGCTTCGAGAAGCTTTAGAAGAGTGGATGACTTATGTATTCATCAACCATGGCATGGAACTAGCACAACAAGAATACGAAACAGATCGGCAACCGGCGATGCTGGCGAGAGCGTCTGCCTATGTGAAAGCCATGACAGGTGGTATCTATACTCTGCATATGGATGATGCACATAAAGGGGCATATGTAAAAGATACAACGGGACGAGAGATTCCTTTAGGCAAATGGAGTAGTGGACTGGGAGATCAAGTGTATTTGGCATTGCGACTTAGCTTGGCGGAGTCATTTGCTGAAAAAGTAGAATCTTTACCGTTACTGTTAGATGATGTGTTAGTTAGATTTGATTTAGAACGGCAAAAGTTGACGTTACAGGTAATAGAAAGAATTAGTGAACATACACAAGTATTTTTATTTACTTGCCATGAGACGACGAGCCAGTTAGCTAGCGAAAATGCGCATACATATAATCTTGAGTCTATAGGTATGGGCATCACTTCTAACGCTATATAAGTCGTCACTTGTAACGTTATGTAGCCTGTGGCGGGGTTAACTAAATAGGGTAAAGGGAAACGAGCAACACATTCCTTCACAAACGGTACTACGTAATGTTTGTTCAGGAACATGTTGCTCGTTTCTGTGTTTCGTATATTTAGTGAGTAAAGGCGGCCACAGGCTACTACACGTGACGGCGTTCCTCAGGGGGATCTTTTTTGTTGCTTCAATAGTTAATAGTACAACTCATTGATTTGTTTAAGTAATTAATGAGAAAGCCTAACGTAAAACGTAAGTATTGAGAGTACTTACACACGTTAGGCCGTCCATTTTGATGTTCTTGAGATGAGCCTAACGCCAATCACACGTTGATGGCTCTTCTTTTGTTGCTTTCATTATAGCACGGTTTATAGATGCATTACAAGGTTGCTATGTATAACGGGTCACCTTAGGGTCTAAGGCCTTGATGTTGTATGTGGAGGTGACATCTGTATATAATTGCTATATACTATGGTAAAATAAACCTACAAATAATTACTCGGTGATATAAAAATATGCGTGGGGGTGTATTATGAAGTTAGGTAAGCTTTCAGAGGTAGATATTAGAAATCTTTGGAAACATGAACAATATGATTTTTCGGAGTGGCTATCTAAGGAAGAAAATATAGAGATACTAGGAGATGAAATAGGATTAACGTTAACTGATATTGATAAGGAAGTGTACGTCGGGTCTTATCGATGTGATTTGGTGGCCCATGATGAAACTACGGGAATCAAGGTAATTATTGAAAATCAGTTAGAAACAACAAATCATGATCATTTAGGAAAGATTATTACCTACGCATCTGGATTAGATGCAGATGTAGTAATTTGGATTGTGAAAGAAGCTAAAGAGGAACACCGGAGCGCGGTTGAATGGTTAAATAATAAGACCACGAAAGATGTATCTTTCTTTTTAATTGAAATTTCCATGGCTTTTCCTCCTTTAATTGTCAACGATAGGTGAATAGGAGAGAAAATTTTAAAATCCTTACCTTGTTTTACTTCCATAGGAGTACAATTATGATATTTTTTAAAAGCAAGTGAAAAAGAATCAGGAGATTCATATTGATATTTAAAGGCAATATCGATAACTTTTTCTTCATTTTCTCTTAAGTCAAATGCTGCTTTTGTTAATCTTCTTAAACGAATATACTCACTTAATGAATAATTAGTTAATATAGAAAAAATTCTACTAAACATAGGATATGAATATCCAGATAATTGAACTATTTTTTTCTCATCAATCTTGTCTTCTAGGGTTGTTTCAATATAGTCTATGGTCTGATTAAAGAATTTAATAATATTCATCTTCCTCCACCTTTCTTAAAACAATTATATATTTTTGGAGAAATAATTTCCCTATATTTCTTGTACAAATTTATTAGGATTTTTTAATTTGTTTATAGACAAGTCCAACCCCATCAGAAATAGGTAGTAAGACAAAATCAAAATTTTCATAAAGGTAGTTTACAAATTCATCTAGTCTTTTAACTATTGTTTTAAATCTTTTAGGACTTTCTTTATATAAGTAACCTCTAAATAATATATTATCAATAAATACTATACCACCTTCATTTAAAAGCTTGTAAGAATCTTCAAAAAATTTCTTATATTGCCCCTTAGCTGCATCTATAAAAATAAAATCAAAATTTTTATCTAATTTTTCAATTTTTTCTGTTGCATCTCCAAAAATTTGCTCTATTCC
>ERZ772974.618-NODE-618-length-25363-cov-4.429232_pt1 | contig 25363 bp, 20 predicted proteins | sample MGYA00580671_ERZ772974 | MGnify/ENA primary metagenome ERZ772974 (study PRJEB29015, sample SAMEA2738065) | human oral metagenome | biome: human oral; feature: human-associated habitat; material: saliva | place: China | collected 2218 ... | reverse complement strand
CGAATTATCGTGGATCAGGCTGTTCGTTTAGGTATTGCCGGCGATGACTTGGCCGGTATCTATCCACATTGGGCAGAAATTAACGATTACGGCGCAGAAGTTCAGGCGCATATTATTGATAAATATTAAAAGTGCGGTCGAAAATCCACGCGTTTTTTGAGTCGTATTTCGCTACCGCATAAATAAGACAATAACAGAGCAATTCAGTTAGAGAAAAAAATAATGACAGACAACCTTCAAGATGTAATTTCACCGAAATTGGCAGCTGCTATTGCCAATCCGTTATTTCCGGCTGTGGACAGCCAGTTGCGTTCCGGTAAGCATATTAGTACGGAACATTTGGATAACCACGCTTTTTTACTTGATTTTCAAATGGAACTGGATTTGTTCTACCGTCGTTATAATGTGGAATTGATTCGCGCACCGGAAGGTTTTTTCTATTTACGCCCGAAAGCGACAACACTCATTGCCCGTTCTGTGTTAACTGAATTGGAAATGTTAGTGGGCAAAGTGTTGTGTTATTTGTATTTAAGCCCGGAGCGACTAGCTCAACAAGGCATTTTTAGTACTCAGGAAGTGTATGACGAATTGCTGAATTTAGCGGATGAAGGCAAGTTGTTGAAAGCAGTCAATCAACGTTCCAGCGGTTCGGATTTGGATAAACAAAAATTAGCTGAAAAAGTGCGTGCTGCGATCGGTCGTTTACGCCGTTTAGGTATGATTCATACCGTGGGTGAACAACACAGCGGTAAATTTACTATTTCAGAATCAGTTTTCCGTTTTGGGGCTGAAGTGCGTTCCGGTGATGATCCGCTAGAAGCGCAAGCCCGCTTAATTCGTGATGGGGAAGCGGCAACACCACAATCTCTCGAATTGGAAAAACAAGCAAAAGCGGCAAATCATGCTGATGATCTCGATGATGAAGAAAGTGCGGTCGAAATTGATGAAGAATTTGATGATGCAGGAGAACAAGAATAATGTCTGATGTATTAGAACTTGAAAACGAAATCTATCAAGACGAACCTGAGCAATCAACTGAACAGGTTGAAGAAGAATTTATTGCTCCTGTATTAAACCAACATAATGGGGTAGAACGTGGTAAATTCCGTTCACTAACCTTAATTAACTGGAATGGTTTCTTTGCCCGTACCTTTGATTTGGATGAATTGGTGACCACACTTTCCGGTGGTAACGGTGCCGGTAAATCAACAACCATGGCGGGTTTTGTCACAGCATTAATTCCAGACTTAACCTTATTGCATTTCCGTAATACCACTGAGGCAGGTTCAACAGGCGGCTCTCGTGATAAAGGCTTACACGGTAAATTGCGTCCAGGTGTGTGTTATGCGGTATTAGATACCATCAATTCTCGCCATCAACGAATTCTCGTGGGCGTACGTCTGCAACAAATCGCTGGTCGTGATAAGAAAGTGGATTTAAAAACATTCTCGATTCAAGGTGTAGAATTATCCTTAAATCCGACCGCACTTTTCACCGAAACAGTCGGTGAACGTCAAGCGCGTGTACTCAATTTAAATGAATTAAAAGACAAAATTGAAAATCTTGGTGCGCAATTCAAGCAATATCATTCCATCACCGATTATCACGGCATGATGTTTGATTTGGGCATTATTCCAAAACGCTTACGTAGTGCCTCAGACCGTAGCAAATTCTATAAATTAATCGAAGCTTCTTTATACGGTGGTATTTCCAGCGCTATTACCCGTTCTTTACGTGATTACTTATTGCCAGAAAACCTTGGTGTACGCAAAGCTTTCCAGGATATGGAAAGTGCGTTACGTGAAAACCGCATGACCCTTGAAGCAATTAAAGTTACCCAATCTGACCGTGATTTATTCAAACATTTAATCACCGAAACCACTAATTATGTGGCATCAGATTATATGCGTAATGCCAATGAACGCCGAGGCAATATTGAAGCGGCTCTAGGTTTCCGTCGTGATTGGTATAAAGCAAAAGCTGAGCAAGAGTTATCACAACATCGCTTAATTGACTTAAGCCGTGAAGCTGCAGAATTGGCAGAAAATGAACGTACTTTAGAAGTAGATCACCAAAGTGCGGCAGACCATCTAAACTTGGTATTAAATGCGTTACGTCATCAAGAAAAAGTATCGCGCTATCAAGAAGACGTAGCTGAGCTTACAGAAAAATTAGAAGAACAAAAAATGGTTGTGGAAACCGCAACCGAACAGCTTGAAGAAAGCCAAGCACAATTTGAGCAAACTGAACTTGAAATTGACCAAGTACGTGCGCAACTTGCGGATTATCAACAAGCATTAGATGCACAACAAACCCGTGCATTGCAATATCAACAAGCAATTGCCGCGCTTGAAAAAGCGAAAACCTTATGTGGTTTAGCGGATTTAAGCGTGAAAAATGCGGAAGATTACCATGCGGAATTTGCTGCCCATGCAGAAAGTCTTACCGAGCAAGTGCTTGAGTTAGAACATAAAATGTCTATTTCTGAAGCGGCTAAATCGCAATTTGATAAAGCCTATCAGTTGGTGTGCAAAATTGCTGGCGATATGCCACGTTCAAGTGCTTGGGAAAGTGCTAAAGAATTATTGCGTGAATATCCAACACAAAAAATTCAGGCGCAACAAACACCTCAATTACGTGCGAAATTACATGAGTTAGAGCAGCGCTATGCTCAACAACAAAGTGCGGTTAAATTATTGGCTGATTTTAATCAACGTGCTGATTTATCTTTAGAAACCGCTGATGAACTCGAAGCATACCACGCTGAACAAGAAGAACTCATTGAAAGTTTGAATGAAGAACTTGCTGAGCAAGTAGAAAACCGTTCAACCTTGCGTCAAAAACGTGAAAGTTTGACCGCACTTTACGAAGAAAATGCTCGTAAAGCACCGGCTTGGTTAACTGCTCAAGCCGCTTTAGAACGCTTACAAGAGCAAAGTGGTGAAACCTTCGAGCATAGCCAAGATGTAATGCATTTTATGCAATCACAATTGGTGAAAGAACGTGAGCTGACTATTCAACGTGACAATTTAGAGAAACAACGTCAACAATTAGACGAGCAAATTTCTCGTTTAAGCCAACCAGATGGTTCTGAAGATGCTCGTTTAAATGTGCTTGCAGAACGTTTTGGTGGGGTATTGCTTTCTGAATTATATGATGATGTACCAATTGAAGATGCACCTTATTTCTCGGCACTTTATGGTCCTGCCCGTCATGCTATTGTTGTGCGTGATCTCAACACGGTACGCGAACAATTAGCCAATTTAGAAGATTGTCCAGACGATTTATATTTAATCGAAGGTGACCCAAATGCCTTTGATGACAGCGTACTTTCAGCCCAAGAGCTTGAAATGGGCGTTGTGGTGCAAGTGTCTGATCGTGAATTGCGTTATTCAAAATTCCCGCAAATTCCATTATTCGGCCGAGCAGCACGTGAAAAACATTTAGAAGAATTACAAGCTAAACGTGATGAAATTGCGGAAGAATACGCACAAATCGCCTTTGATGTACAAAAATGTCAACGTTTACACGAACACTTTAGTCAATTTGTTGGCTTACATCTAGCCCTTGCGTTCCAACCAAACCCAGAAGAGGTGATGGCGGAAATCAATCAAGAACGCAATGAAATTGATCGCGAGCTCAATCAATTCTCAAGCACTGAACAACAAATTCGCATTAAATTGGATAATGCCAAAGAAAAAATGCAATTGTTGAATAAGTTAATGCCGCAGCTTAACTTGCTTGCTGATGAAGAATTACTTGATCGCATTGAAGAGTGCCATGAACAACTAGATATTGCAGAGCAAGATGAAAGCTTTATTCGTCAACATGGCGTTGCGTTGTCACAATTAGAGCCGATTGCAAATACCTTACAAAGCGATCCAGAAAACTATGAACGCTTAAAAGCTGATTTAACCCAAGCGATTGAACGCCAAAAACAAGTACAACAACGTGTATTTGCTTTAGCGGATGTGGTGCAACGCAAAAATCACTTTAGTTATGAAGATGCAGGGCAAGCGGAAACCTCAGAGCTTAATGAGCAACTTCGTCAACGTTTGGAACAATTGCAGTCACAACGTGATGCTCAACGTGAACAATTACGTCAAAAACAAAGCCAATTTGCACAATACAACCAAGTATTTATTCAATTGCAAAGTTCTTATGACAGTAAAAATCAATTGTTAAAAGAATTAATTGCTGAGATTGGTGAATTGGGCGTGCGTGCTGATGAAGGGGCAGAGGAACGTGCAAGAAATCGCCGTGATGAGTTGTATCAACAACTTTCAACCAGTCGTCAACGTCGTTCTTATGTTGAAAAACAATTAACACTCATTGAAAGCGAAGCGGAGAACTTAAATAAACGCATTCGCAAAGCGGAACGTGATTACAAAACTCAACGTGAATTGGTTGTAGCCGCAAAAGTCAGCTGGTGCGTGGTTCTGCGTTTATCTCGCAATTCTGATGTGGAAAAACGACTCAATCGTCGTGAGTTAGCTTATTTATCTGCTGATGAACTACGTTCAATGTCGGATAAAGCCTTAGGTGCGTTACGTACTGCGGTGGCAGATAATGAATATCTCCGCGATGCATTGCGTATTTCTGAAGATAGCCGTAAACCGGAAAATAAAGTTCGCTTCTTTATTGCCGTGTATCAACATCTTCGTGAACGTATTCGTCAGGATATTATTAAAACGGATGATCCGATTGATGCAATTGAGCAAATGGAAATTGAGCTTAATCGCTTAACAGAAGAATTGACTGGCCGTGAGAAAAAATTGGCGATCAGTTCTGAAAGTGTGGCGAATATTATGCGTAAAACCATTCAACGTGAACAAAATCGTATTCGTATGTTGAACCAAGGTCTACAAAATATTGCCTTCGGTCAGGTGAAATCAGTACGTTTAGTGGTCAATATTCGCGATACACATGCGATGTTGCTTGATGCGCTGTCAGGTAAACAGGAAGAATATCAAGATTTATTCAGTGATAATCGTATTACCTTCTCTGAAGCCATTGCGAAACTTTATCAACGCATTAACCCGCATATTGATATGGGCCAACGCACAGCACAAACTATCGGTGAAGAATTATTAGATTACCGTAATTACCTCGAGTTAGAAGTTGAAGTCTTCCGTGGTGCAGATGGCTGGTTACGTGCTGAAAGTGGCGCATTATCAACAGGTGAAGCGATCGGTACGGGTATGTCAATCCTATTAATGGTTGTACAAAGCTGGGAAGAGGAAAGCCGCCGTATTCGCGGTAAAGACATCGTACCATGTCGTTTGCTATTCTTGGATGAAGCTGCACGTTTGGATGGTAAATCCATTTCCACCTTGTTCGAACTTTGCGAACGTTTGGATATGCAATTACTTATCGCAGCACCGGAGAATATTAGCCCTGAAAAAGGGACAACCTATAAACTGGTGCGTAAAATCGCCGGCAACCAAGAACAAGTTCATGTGGTTGGTTTGCGTGGCTTTGGCGCAACAGAGTAGTTTTTTAAAGCGGTCAAAGCAATTGGCCGCTTTTTTCATTGTTATTTTTATGAGAATTTAGGACGAATTATGCACAACCTTATTTTTGCCATTCTATGTAGTGTTGCCGTATCGGTGTTACTCAAAGTTGCGCGCAAGAAAAATATCATTATTGAACAAGCCATTGCGTTTAACTATATTGTCGCCATTTCATTAAGCTATTTCTTACTCAAACCTGATTTTAAAGGATTAGAATTTACCGAATATTTGGCACAAAGTGATAGCACGCCTATCTTCCTAGCATTAGGTATTTTATTACCAACCGTATTTATCATTATGTCTAAAGCCGTTGAATTTGCGGGTATCGTGCGTTCAGATGCAGCACAACGCTTATCGTTATTTCTACCGATTGTTGCCTCTTTTATTATCTTCCATGAAACATTAAGTCAGCCCAAAATTGTTGGCATTATTTTAGCATTCATCGGTTTATTCTGTATTTTGAATAAATCAAATGAACAAAGTGCGGTCACTTTTAAAGGCATTTTAGGCTTAATCGGTGTTTGGTTTGGCTATGGCACCATTGATATTTTATTCAAACAAGTAGCCAAAAGCGGGGGAGCATTCCCAACTACATTATTCATCGCTTTCTCATTAGCCGCTTGTGTCATGTTCCTATATTTATTCCTAAAACGCACTCAATGGACTGTGCCAAGCTTTATTGGTGGAATCACTTTAGGTGTATTGAATTTCTTCAACATCCTGTTTTACATTAAAGCACACCAAAGTTTCGGACAAAACCCAACCTTAGTTTTTGCGGGAATGAATATTGGTGTTATTTGTTTAGGCACCATCACCGGCGCATTTTTCTTCAAAGAAAAAATCAGCAAAATCAACTGGTTTGGTGTGCTTATCAGCCTTTCAGCAATTTTCTGTTTATATTATTTAGATAAAATTTTGGCTTAATTATGGCAAACAATTTTAGTTTTTTTATCTACGATTACGAAAGTTTTGGTATCAATCCGGCAAGTGATCGTCCTGCTCAATTTGCTGGTATTCGTACCGATGCAGATTTCAATATCATTGGTGAGCCTATTATGTTGTATTGCAAGCAAACCAATGATTATTTGCCCGCCCCGGAAGCCGTAATGGTCACAGGAATTACGCCACAAGAATGTAATGAAAAGGGGATTCCTGAACCTGAATTTGCCGCAAAAATTCTAGCTGAATTTTCACAACCTAATACTTGTGTGATGGGTTACAACAACATTCGTTATGACGATGAAATGACTCGTTATACCTTTTACCGTAACTTCATTGATCCCTATGAATATAGTTGGAAAAATGGTAATTCTCGTTGGGATTTACTGGATTTAGTGCGCGCCTGTTATGCTTTGCGTCCTGAAGGCATTAATTGGGCCTATGACGATGATGGAATGCCAAGCTTCCGCTTAGAAAAACTAACCAAAGCAAATGGCATTGAGCATGAAAATGCCCATGATGCGATGGCTGATGTGTATGCAACCATCGCCATGGCTAAATTAATCAAAGAAAAGCAGCCTAAATTATTTCAATTCTTCTTTGAGCATAGAGGTAAAAAGGAAATTGAGAAACTGATCGACACCGCAGAAATGACACCATTAGTGCACGTTTCGGGCATGCTAGGGAATTATCGCGGCAATTGTGCTTGGGTGGCACCATTAGCATGGCATCCAACTAATCAAAATGCCGTAATCGTCTGTGATTTATCAGGTGATATTGATAATTTACTCAGTAAAAGTGCGGTTGATTTGCGACAAGATTTATATACCAAGAAAAGCGAGCTAGAAGAAAGGGGAGTTTCATCAGTTCCATTGAAATTGGTTCATATTAATAAATGCCCAATTTTGGCTCCTGCAAAAACCTTACAGCCAGAAAATGCAGCTCGTTTAGGTATAGACAGACAACAATGCTTAGATAATTTAGCAAAATTGCGCCAATCCTTAGATATTCGCGAGAAAGTTATTGAAATCTTCTCAGAAGAACGAGAATTTGAGCCAAGTGATAATGTGGAAACTGAACTTTATAACGGTTTCTTTAGCAATGCCGATAAAAACAATATGGCTATTTTACGCGATTTACCGCCTGAAAAATTAGCTGAGCATGGTTTAGCATTTGAAGATAAACGAATTCCTGAATTGTTATTCCATTATCGTGCAAGACATTTCTATAAAACTCTAAATCGTGCAGAGCAAATCAAATGGCAAAAATATCGCCAACGTAAATTAGAACAAAGTGCGGCTAAATTTGAAGAAAGTTTACAACGGTTAGCAGAGGAATATTCGGATAATCCAACTAAGCTAAATTTACTACAACAGGTTTATGAATACGGTGCAAAACTGTTATCTTAATCTTATATATATCGTGACATAGTCACACAAATGCCAATCATCAAAAACGTAAATCTTAATCCCTGAGATTTACGTTTTTCTTTTTTAAATCTGATGATATTCACCTCATAAAATAACGCAGAATTCACGTAGCGTTGTCATTATTTTGTCAAATATAAACCTCTTTATTTTTTCCTTACATAACAATTTTAGAGTGTATAAATCATTATTTAATCTTGTTACAAGGTATTACCAATCCAGATTTAACATTGCTTGAGCAGTATTCGTGACCTGTGCATAACTTTGTGATTTAATTAATACGTAGCCCTCACTAACCTTGTAATTGATTTCGTATAATGTATATTATGTTAAATTGTATATATAAATATGTCACAAATCAATATAAGTGACTATCCTATTTCATGCATTACTCAAAATAAGGTGATTTTGGGTTGTGGATATAAAAGAAATAAATGGATGTCTTTGAAATGGAATAATTAGAATTAGTATGAAATTTGTAGATAACGCTATGTGAATTCTGAATACAATTGCGTACATCAATTCTGCAGATTTCATTATTCTTGATCTGATAATGAGAATTTATTTTACATATATCATCTAAATGAGAATAATTAACATTGATTTTTCTTTTGTTATTAGTGACTTATAGAAATAATTTTAAAAAAATACTTGACTATTCTCATTTGTGAGATTAGAATGCACACCAATGACAAGTTAAGCAGTCTTGTTTTTATTTTTAATCTCTACTTAATAAGGAAAGGAGTTTGTTATGCTTAATAAAGCAATCGCAGATAAGTTAAATGAACAAATCAATTTAGAGTTCTACTCTTCTAATGTTTATTTACAAATGAGTTCTTGGTGTAGCAAACACGGTTACGAAGGTGCTGCAGCATTTTTACTTCGTCATGCTGATGAAGAATTAGAACACATGCAAAAATTATTCAAATATGTGAGTGAAACAAGTGGTATGCCACTTTTAGGTAAAATTGATGCACCTAAGAATGACTACAAATCACTTAAAGAAGTATTTGAAACCACACTTGAACATGAAAAACTCGTTACTTCTAAAATTAATGAATTAGTTGAAGTGACTTTTGCAAACAAAGACTATTCTACTTTTAACTTCTTACAATGGTACGTTGCAGAACAACACGAAGAAGAAAAATTATTCAATAGCATTATTGATAAATTTAACTTGGTGGGTGAAGACGGTCGTTCGCTTTACTTTATCGATCGTGATTTAGCAACATTATAATTTTAAAAGGAGAATACAAAATGTTATCAGCAAACGTAATCAAATTATTAAATGATCAAATGAACCTTGAGTTCTACTCTTCAAACCTTTACTTACAAATGAGCGCATGGTGCGAACAAAACGGTTTTGAAGGTGCAGCTAAATTCTTATCAGCTCACGCTGCAGAAGAAATGCAACACATGCGTAAATTATTCACTTATTTAAATGAAACTGGTGCATTAGCGGTAATCACTGCAATTGAAGCACCTGCGCATGAGTACAAATCATTAAAAGAAATCATTGAATTAACTTATGAACACGAAAAATTGATCACAAGTAAAATCAATGAATTAGTGGGTAAAACTTTTGAAGAAAAAGACTACTCTGCATTCAATTTCTTACAATGGTATGTTGCAGAACAACACGAAGAAGAGAAATTATTCAGCGGTATTTTAGACAAATTAAATCTTCTTGGCGAAGATGGCAAAGGCTTATTCTTAATCGATAAAGATTTAGGTAACCTTGCTGGTCAAACCGCTTAATTAGATAATCATAAAGCTTAGTAGAAATACTAAGCTTTTATTTTACTCATAAATTGTGACAACGTATCAAATTATTTTAAACTTCCCTTTTATCTTTGAATACAAGTTGATGAAATTTAAAACAACCACACGTTTTTAATGAAATTTTACTTGCAACGAAGTAAGATAAACGTATAATTCAGAACAACCCAAATGCCTGGGTGGCGAAATTGGTAGACGCAGCGGATTCAAAATCCGCCGGTGAATAACCGTGTCGGTTCGAGTCCGACCCTAGGCACCACATTATAATCCTCGTTCATTGAACGGGGATTTTTCTTTTCTACTTTTTCATTAATAAAATCAACACCTTACGATACTTAAATATCTCTTTTCTACTCTTTTAATCTTATCCAGTATTGCAAGTTTTTATGTATTTTTATATATTTTTATGCACCGATTACGCCAAAATTACGCCAAAAGTGATGATGCTAAAGTCATATGCATTACATATATAACATAATGATGAGTATTATTAATAACCCTCATCCATAAATACATTTTAACAACTAAATATCTCTTTAATCTTCTTGACAACGTTAATTGTAAATCTATAAATGCTTCCATAAATCTATATTTTATTGCTCTTTAATACTGTAAATGTATTTTTACTCAGTTTGCTAAAACTTTAGCGAGCTTTTTTAGTCTAAGTGGTGGGAGGTGTATATATGAAACACTTAAAATTAAGTGAGAGTTGGGAAGTTTAAATGAACTTTTTCTGCCCACTATGGGAATTCTTGAAAGAATTTCGAATTAGTGATTGGATGGGGCTAGGAACCTGTATTTTTACGGGTTACCTGGCCTTTTTTGCCTGGTCTCAACTTAAAGAATTACGAAAGCAGCATAAACAGAAATCAACAATAGACTTACTTATCAGTAACAACACTAATGAGTATTACAGAACTCGTCGTAAGGCTTATATGGAAATGCGAGACAGCAGCACGAACTTTATACAGCTTTAGCATGTAAATTAGATAAAAACACCAATAATTCCAATAATAAAGAAGAAAATTTTATTGTGCTTGATGTGTTAAATTCTATTGAATTCATTTGTGTAGGTATTAAAGAGGGTCTATTTGATGAATCAGTTTACAGTCGGATGAATAGAAGCAGTGTATTAAAGGACTGGAATACATTAAAACCTTACATTATGGAGCTTAGAAGAATTAACAATGATAATAGTAAATTATTCTGTGAATTTGAATGGCTTGCAACTAAATGGGAACAAGAAGATAGAAACAAATAATTCATCTCGCTTTTCATGTATTTTTTTGATAGAACCACTTTAAATAATTGCAATAAGCATTTAAAATAACTCTAGTTTTAGATAGGTATTAAGCTAGCTCAAATACTAGGGGAAACCCAATCAATTTTCTTAGTTGTAAATAATTTTGTTGTAATAGCTACCTTTGTGCAAATAATTCAAAATGTGTTTATTAATACTTTTCGTTTATTTAAGGAGGTCTATATGAAAGAAGTATTAAGTTTATTGATTCTTGTGGTTGGGCTACCCTAATACCTATCTACTAACTGAAATTTCTAATTTCTCACATTACTAATTATCACTCCTAAGAAAGTTAAAATCTAATAATATCTTTCAAACTATCAGGCATTGGAAGATTGAGATGGTGTGATATAATCTTAAGAAATAAGGATTAATTCGAAAATCTTTGTTTTAGAGCTATACATTAGGACAACTACGCCAAAGTTACGCCAAAAGTTAAAAATTTCTTTTAGAATCAATAATAGGGGAAGAGACCCTAGGCAGCACATTATAATCCTTGTTCATTGAATGGGGATTTTTCTTTTCTACTACTCTAGATTAAAATTAATAAATCGATCAGACAACCGTATCACTTCGGTTAAACATACAAGATATAAAATAGCAATAAAGTATAGAAGTGAGATGTTAAAAAATGATAAATAGAGTTGCACTAGCAGCTTAGTTTATTTTTAAGCCCCTTGTGGTATATTGCTTTTTTAAGTTAAAATTATCCAAGGCGTTTATTTCAAAGCACATTTGCGGCCAGTACAGAGACACTATGACATATGAAATGTTTCTAATATTGATGAAAACATGTTTAAAATAGTAACTAATCAAAGATATTAGAAAAAAATAGCATTACTTGTTATTTAATGCACAAATTAAGTCAACTAGCTTATCTGCAGAATAAGGTAATTCCATTTCTTTTTCATTATCAATTTTAAATTTAGATTTTAAAATTGTATTAACACTTTCTTTTATGAGTTCATTGTCATCAAGTAAAAGTGCCGTCTTGAATGAAATAAAATGTGCTCTAACCTCAGTAAGTTGATTGATAAAATATTTAGCATCATCAAGCGATTTTTTATAAAGTTTTAAAAAGAAAAAAGCTAGAGTTTCTATAATGATAACGATAGATAGCTTTGGTATAAATAGCATTGCAAATGAAGAAAGTGAGATTTCACCAATAGTTTTATCTGGTAGCATATAAATAATCAGTATACTAATACCCACAGCAGCACTAAATACACCAAATACTAAATTGAGGCTGGCTTTATTATTTTGTGCAACCGCCATTGATTTTAGATGCTGATAAAGCTCCTCAATGCTTACTGATATTTCTTTGCAAAGCTTAACCTTTGTTATTTTTTGAAATTTATCATCGATATATTTCTCAATATTATCATTTATAATTTTATTTTTAATAACATTTGATAAGTCATTACTATCGAACTCATTGTTGATTTTAGATAATAAAACCTGAGCTTTTTCCAAATTTTCAACATGCTTTTTATTTAAATCACTTTCATTATTTATCTTTAAATAATTCAAAACAAAATAAGCTGAAATAATCATAATAATAATTATCAGAAAATATTTAAATAATAATGAATCCTTTAAAAAAAATTAAAATCTTCCAACACTTTAGTTCTCCTCTAGTTATGAATGATAAATCAATTACATCAATATAAAAATTATATTCATTTTTAAGTAGAAGTCAAAATATATTATTTTGCTGGCGCTCAGACTTAATGAAATAGGGAGACCTAAATTTTCAATCATTGGCAATTACCACTTCTGTGATATAATATTCTCAAAGTACTGATTATTTTATCGACTCTTTTTAGAGTAAATGTACAAAATTTTGAAATATCCTTTTAAAATTAACAATACCTCTCCCTTGACACATAAAATTTATAAGCGCTGAAGTTAATTCAGGGCTTTTTATTAGTTAAAGTAATCAATATGACAGAACAAAACCAAGATAAAAAACAAACTTATAATTTCAATAAACTGCAAAAACGTCTTCGTCGCAATGTAGGCAACGCAATTGCTGATTTTGGCATGATTGAAGATGGCGATAAAGTGATGGTTTGTCTTTCTGGTGGCAAAGACAGCTATACGCTTCTCGATATTTTGTTGAATTTACAACAAAGCGCACCGATTAAATTTGATATCGTTGCAGTTAATTTAGACCAAAAGCAGCCAGGTTTTCCTGAGCATGTTTTACCTGAATATCTGCAAAGTATTGGTGTGGATTATAAAATCGTTGAAGAAAATACTTATGGTATTGTAAAAGAGAAAATTCCAGAAGGTAAAACAACGTGTTCTCTCTGCTCTCGCCTACGCCGTGGTATTTTATACCGTACGGCAACCGAACTTGGCGCAACAAAAATTGCACTTGGGCACCATCGTGATGATATGTTGGCTACCCTGTTCCTGAACATGTTCTACGGTGGAAAATTAAAATCGATGCCACCGAAATTAATTTCAGATGACGGCAAGCAAATCGTGATTCGTCCATTGGCTTATTGTAAAGAAAAAGATATTGAAAAATATGCTGTAGCCAAAGAATTCCCAATTATCCCTTGTAATTTATGTGGTTCTCAACCTAATTTACAACGTCAAGTGGTGAAAGAAATGTTGAATACTTGGGACCGTCAATATCCTGGACGCTTAGAAACCATGTTTAGTGCGATGCAAAACATTACGTTGTCACACTTATGTGATCCAAAACTCTTCGATTTCAAAGGCATTAAACATGGCCAATCACTTGATGGCATTGAAGGGGATACCGCATTTGATGAAGAACGTATCGAACCAATGAAATTTGATGATGAAGATGCATCTGACTACGCCGATAATGAAATGATCAGCTTTAAAGAAGTAAATTAATATGATTACCGTACAAGGAAAACAAATCGAAACCGACGCCTTTGGCTATTTACTTAATATTGCTGATTGGAATGAGGATGTAGCAAAACACATCGCTCAGCTAGAAGGTATAGAACTGACCGACGCTCACTGGGAAGTGATTTATTTTGTGCGTGATTTCTATCAAGAATATAACACCTCCCCTGCGATTAGAATGCTGGTAAAAGCCATGTCAGAAAAATTAGGTGCCGATAAAGGTAATAGCCGCTATTTGCAACGACTCTTCCCTGACGGACCAGCTAAGCAAGCAACTAAATTGGCTGGTCTGCCCAAACCAGCTAAATGCTTATAGAATAACGTAACCGCGCGATAAAGTGCGGTTATTTTTTTAGAAAAAATTTAAAAGAATTCTTATATTGAAAAAAGGGCGCTAAATGCCCTTTCCATTATTCATCACAGATTTCTTGCTGTACTGGTTCCATTGATTTCTTAATGGCTTCAGTTAATTTAACTTGATTCGTCATATCACCGTTTAGAATTTCACCACCAGTTGTCTTAGCTAGGCAATCCGTATTATGCCAAGGCGAATTAATATTAACGATATTAATTTTTAATTTTGGTCTTTCTTTCGCTTCTTTTTTAATGAGCTCACAGACGTTTCTATTAGTGCAATCACCATTACCTTCGGTAATTAACACAATTAACGCTTCACGTTCTTTACCATCAATAATAGTTAAGGCTTTTTGTAACCCTTCATAAATTGGTGTGCCTGGAACCTGATTTTCCCGTACCTGCATTTTATTAAGTTTGGCTTTTAATGTACTGCGTTGTGCCGCAGTAAATATGCCATGATTGGTAGCATAAGATGCTTTTTTCGAGGTAGATAAACAACTTTTTAGTTCGACTAAACCAATATCCACTGCTGTTGGAATATTATTAATTAATTCCGCTACCGATTTTTTAGAGGCTACGGACCGATTTGGTTTACGGTACATATAATAGACATCTTGTTGCGTGATACCATATTTTGCTGGATTTCTTAATTTTTCGTCAAAAATCGCTACTTTTTTGGCGCTTTCTAATAAGGTATATCGCATCCCTGAAGCATTATTAAAAATAATAGCCAGTTGCGGTGCATCAGTTGGTTTTTCCACTACTCGGCAGTTTTTCTTCGGTTCTGGTTTGGGCTCCTCTATTTTCGGTTCTTCTTTTGGTGGTTCTTGAACCGGCTCCGGTTTTGGTTCTTCCACTTTAGGCTCCTCTTTCGGTGGCTCTGGTTTAGGCTCTTCTTTCTTCGGTTCTTCGACCTTAGGTGGTTCTACTTTAGGCGGTACAACCGGTTCGCGATTGAGCCACCACCAAGCCAATAAGCCTAGTAGTAATAAAAGAAGCGGTAAAAGCCAATAGCACCAACGGTGTTTTGGTGCAGTAAGGGGAACAACTGGTGGCGGAGCCGGTGGTTCTACTTTTTTTCCGATACCCCAACCAGTAATAACCGGTTCATTATTTACTAAATAAATTTGACGGGTATCATGAGTCGCCCCTTCCACCAATTGAGCTAACCAAGCACTTTGTTCGGGTGTCAGTACACCTTTAGTCATAAGCTCCTGATTCAATGTCATAATCGCATTTAGGCGCTGTTGAATCAGTGAAATTGTTGGTTTAAATCGCTTATCTTCTTGCATTTCTTGAGTAATCAAGACTGGCTGGCCTTCTAGCTCGCTATACCATTCCACTGTAACCTGATCGGCTTTTATTTCTGGTTTTGCAAATAAAGTGGCGGTACTTGGTGGCAAATGGCTACGCAAGATTTTAATTATTTCATCATAATGGACAAAAAGTGCGGTCACATTTTGATTAATTTCTTGCAATTTAAAACGAGCTAGACGTTGCATAAGCGTTCCTTATTCACACTCATCAGTTTTAGTCATAGGTTTAATAGCTTGATTCACCATACTCACAACTTGTTTCTGATTATTTGCGGTAAATACTTTTCCGCCAGTAGCGCTGGCTACACAGTTGGCAGCTCTAGCCCCACCAATATCAACCACATTCACTTTTAAACGCGGTTTTTCTTTGGCTATTTGATTGGCTAGGCCACAAATATCTGCTGTAGTACAGCTATCTTTGCCATCACTTAGAAGCAAAATAAAGGCATCGCGTTTTACACCATCAATCATGCTGCTTGCAATTTGTAATCCATTATATAGAGGAGTTCCGCTATTCTCTTCTCCTGGTTTCATTGCTTGAATTTTGGCTTTAAGTGCATTACGTTTACCTGGTGAATAGAAACCATGGTTAGTTGCAGCCGGACAAGTTTTTAATGAGACTAAGCCGATATCTACATTTTTGCCAATGCTATTAATAATATTGGAAGAGGCTTTTTTGGCAGTGGCTAAGCGATTTGGTAAACGACGCATATACTCAAGCTCCTCATTACTTACACCATACGCATCCCAACGCTGTTCAAAATTACTTATAGTTTGTGAGTTCTCTAACAAACTATAAAGCATTGATGCAGAATTATCAAAAATCATTACCATCTGTGGTGTTTCACCTGGTTTGTATTTCGGCTTACACACTTTTTGTGGTGGTTGTTTAGGCTCTTCCTTCGGTGGCTCAACAACAGGAGGTTCTACTTTCGGCTCTTCCTTAATAGGCTCTTGAACAGGCTCTGGTTTAGGCTCCTCAATCTTTGGTTCCTCCTTTAGAGGCTCCGGTTTAGGCTCTTCAACCTTTGGCTCTTCTTTTGGAGGTTCTGGTTTAGGCTCCTCAATTTTTGGTTCTTCTTTTTTCGGTTCTTCTACCTTAGGCGGTTCCACTTTAGGAGGAACAACAGGTTCACGATTAAACCACCACCAAGCCAATAAACCGAGTAGCAATAAAAGAAGCGGTAATAACCAATAGCACCAACGGTGTTTAGGTGTTGCCACAGGGACAATCGGTGGCGGAGCCGGTGGTTCTACTTTTTTTCCGATACCCCAACCAGTAATAACCGGTTCATTATTTACTAAATAAATTTGTTTGGTATCATGACTAGCACCTTCAACTAATTGTGTTAACCAAGCGTTTTGTTCAGGCGTAATTAAGCCTTTCTGTGTAAGACTTTGCGTAAGACTATTAATTGCATTTAAACGCTGCTGAATAAGTGGTGCTATTTTCTGTAATATCGTATTTCCAGATTCATTACTGGATACAAGATAAGGCTGACCCTCTAATTCGCTATACCATTCCACAGTAACTTGATCTGATTTTATTTCTGGTTTAGCAAATAAAGTTGCTGTACTTGGTGGAAGATGGGATCGTATTATTTTGATTATTTCATCATAGTGTTCAAATAACACAATGGCATTTTGATTAATCTCATCTAGTTTAAAACGTGCTAAACGTTGCATAAAGTCCTCTATGTTTGAGTCTGTATTATTAGAATAAAAACGAATGATATTCTTATTCTAATAACAAGAGCTGACCTGAAAAGATCAGCTCTTAATCCTTATGATTACTTGATAGCAAGTGCTTTTTTATAAGCTGCTAATTTACGCTGTAACGCTTGCAACTCTTTCGCTTTTGCCTCATCAGAAGCATCAGAAGTATTTACTTGACTCATCTGTTGTTCTACTTCTTGAATTTTTGCTAATACTTCACTATTACCTTTTGCTTTTTGTTTAAGTAAAGCTGCATTATTTTGCAAGTCTTTATTTAAATTAGCTAATGCGGCTTTCTTTTGATTAAGTTGTTTAGCTGATTTATTTTTAGCTTCTTGGGCATGCTTGTTTTTAGCCAATAATTCCGCGTTCTTAGCTTGCTCTTGTGATAATTCACTTTCTTTACGTTGAACGCGAGCATCATAACTACCCGAATTAACACAAGCCATTTTTCCCCAAATGCTTTGTTCTACATTGGGATTACATTCTTCTGGCGTTGCAGAACAAGATGCTAATAATGCTGTGGCTGAAAGTGCGGTTAATAATTTAATTATTTTCACATCCCCCTCCCCTTATTAGCCAACTTGAATTGCTGAACGTTGTTTTACTTGAGCTTGTAATGCTTGCTCATAAGTTGAAACTTGTTTTTTTAATTGAAGAATATCTTGATCTAATCTTTTGCTTGCACTACCAGAAGAGCGTTCAGATCTAGCGGCTTCGCTAAGCATATTTAAATTAGATTTCATTGCAGTTAAGCGCTCTTGGGCAGCTTTAATATCAGCATCAACTTGGGCTAACTGTTGTTTTGCTTCAGCTTTTTGGATTGCTCCTGATTTTAATTGACTATTCACTTTTGCGATCAACTGGTTATTTTTAGCTGTTGCAGCATTTAGTTTTGCAGTAGATTTTTGTACCATCTGTGAATTTTGACGAACATCAGCAATATAAGCATTTAGGCGATCTTCTTTTTTCGCATAAGTTTTACGTTGCTTTTCTAAATAGTAGTTTGAAGTCATACCAGCTGCACAGCCTGCAGCGCCACCAATTACGGCACCCGCTACTGTACTTTCAGTATCACCACCAGTCAATAATCCTGTTAAAGCACCTAATGCAGCACCTCCTGCAGCTCCCCAAGCACAAGAACCCCAGCCTGATGAGCTAAAAAATTTAGCATCATCACCGCTATCTAAGCTGCTTGAACTACTACCTGTACCAGCACAGCCTGCAAGGGCTAATGAACTAGATAAAATTAGTACACCAAAGGTCTTTTTCAATTTCATAAGATTTTCCTTATTTATCATTAGTGAGTTTGAGGTTTAATTTGATTACATTGCTGTAACCATTGTTCTCGGGTAATTTTGCCATTCTGATAATATTGGCTTAAATGTTTCCAATATAAATCAAGGTACTGGCTCAAATTCGTCGCTTGTCCATTAGCAAGTTTTTTCTCATTCATCATGGATTTTGTGCTTTCCACTTGTTCTTTTACATTAGCAAGGCTATAAGTGTCAAATGTACTAGTAATTGTGCCTGCATAATATTGCACAACAAAATCTCTAGCCTTTTCAGCTTCTTGTAATCGTTGTTTAAAATCAGATTCTTTTTGCTGATAAATTTGTTTTAAATAGGTATCCTGTTCATTTTTTATTTCCTCAGCAAAAGCTTTTACTGCTGTTTCTTGCTGTTCTACTTCTGCCTGTAAATCAGAAACATTAGCACAAAGGAATCCACCTAATTGTAAGGCCGAACGAATTGCGGCATCTCGCTGTTCATCTCGTGCCAGGTTTGCTGCTCGCAATTCATCTTTGGTCTTAGTAATTTCTTGTTTAAGTTTTTCATCTTCAACGTTCGACGCTAATTTTTCCAGTTTACCGACAATATTTGGATCATTACTTTCTTTACTATCTGAGCCTAAAGCAGACCATTCTTGACGTAATTGATTAATACGATTATTTGATGTTAATAAAGGTGCGGTAATTGCTACACGGAATCCCATATCTTTTTTCTTCATCGCGCCATTATTATCGTAATAAGGAACCTCAATACGTGAAGTATTGTTGACTTCACTTTCTCCTTTAATATAGCTTCCACCTCGGGCAATCATGCCTCCCTCTTGACCATGATAGCGACTTAGCTTATTAGCACGAAAACCGTCAAATACCATTTCAGAAACATTCCCCAATGTATCAAATAAACCAAGTGGATTCGGCTCAAGTAAACCTATAACTTGCAAACGACCATTAGCATTTTTAGATGACCATGCATAACGAGCAATACCATCTGGCATAGGAAAGGTATTTTCACGGAATGCAGCTTCATCAACCGCAACCCCACCTCGAGAAGCAAATTCCCATTCAGCATTAGTTGGCAAACGGACAAAACCTTTACTTCCATCTTCCGTTGGAAGTTTATCTGCTGCATTTTTAAGTAGCCATTCATTATATTTATGGGTAAATTCTACCGCATCAAACCAACTCATATTAATTGCGGGTAAACTGGTTTTCATATTTACTGAAGGACATTGCTCGCCTTTCATTACGGCATTAAACTGAGCTTCTGTCACCTCATATTTTCCCATTAAGAAATAGCGTTCTTGTTTTTCATTGGCAAAACTACCCGAAATATAATTTGGCGTAGCATATTGCGCATAACCATCTTCATCATTGCTATTGCCACCGAGAGTGACTTTAATATCTTCTAATGGTTTTTTGGTGTTAGTTTTAATTACTCGAAAAACCATACTCCCTTCACAAGGCATGGGTAATACAATATCACCATCTAATTTTTTCGGATTAAAAAATTTTTCTTCCCAAGGTTGGGCTGATACAGCCGTACAGGCCATAATTAATGCTAATAAAGAAAAACGATATTTAAACATCTCGCAGACTCTCCGCAGGTTGAATTTTTACTGCGCGAACTGCCCCTATAGCAGCAACCACGCCAGCAAGTAGAAAAGAGAAAATAAAAGCCAAGCATAAATGTATTGGAGCCAAACGGCTAACAAAATGGGAGCCACTTAAGCTTGTTCCTAGTATTTGATTAAATAATTGACTGCCAAACAAATACAGCCCATAAGATAAAATGAAAGCAATACTACTGAGTACGATTGCTTGAAAAACTAAATAAATACCAACCGCACTTTGTTGAAAACCTATTAAACGTAAAACAGCAATATCCTTACGTTTTCGATCAATATTTGCAAGAAATGCGCCAATAAGAGATAGCACGCAGCCCACTACAGAAGTAAAAGCAATAACCATAAAAATAACATTTAATACACTATCAATCGCTTTTACATTTTCAATCGCTTTGGATTCCGTTCGAGTATCAATATGAAATTGTTCACGTAGCTTTAGTGCTAGAGGTGCCACATCATCCAAGCTTCTAGCATAAATTCTCGCTCTAGCAAAATTTTTACGGAGTTTATCATTTGGCTTTCCACTTACTGCAGGGAAAAGTTCCGTTTTCATACCATCGCGAAAGTCTTCAACACCAATTAATAATGACATAGGCACAAAAATTGCAGCACGAGGAAATTGTTGCTCATTTAAAATAGCCTGCACTTTTAATTGCAATAATGCCTTTTCTTCTTGTCCATTTTCATTTCGAGTTGCAACTAAAGTAATACTTTCACCTTGTTTAGCTTGTAGTTTTTCTGCACTTAATGCACTTAAAATAATGGAATTCTCATTTTGCAAAGATTGTTGAGTAATTGGATCGCCTGAAGTGGTTGGAATTAACTCCACATTACGAACAAAATTTGCCTCTTTCTTCAAATCAATAATTGTATTAAGTGAACGCGTTAATGGAATAGAGAATTGGGTTTCCGGCTGTTGTTTAAGCCAATCAAACCAGTCTTGAGAAAGATTTAAATTACCAACAATTTTAATTTCTAAATTGGTTGGATCATTAACCAACTGATGACGTAATTGAGAAACAATGCCATATTTCAAACTAAATAGAAGCAATAAAGGAGCAATTACTGCTACCAATGAAGCAATAATACAAAAAGAAACCTTACGATCATAGAAAATATCGTTTAGTGCTAATTTTGCCAATAATGTAAATCTATTTTTCATCAAGATACCCTATTCTTGCTAGTCATTATTGGCTTGTTCAATAAAACAAGACTGACGTAAAGACATATCCAATTTTGCACTAAAAGTACGAAGTTCATTACGTTGCACTAAATCCCAATCGTGAGTTACTAGCAGCACGGCAATTTTTTGCTGTTTTGCTAAGGATAGCATTAAATGAAATAAAATCTCTGAGTGGTGGGGATCTAATGCAGATGTTGGCTCATCCGCTAATAATAAAAGTGGTTTATGGGCAATAGAGCGAACAAAAGCGACCCGTTGACGTTCACCTATAGAAAGCTGCTTTGGATATTTTGTCATTAAATGATTGATGTTTAGTTTTTCGCATAGATGATGTAACCAACTTTCATCAGCTAAAATTCCATTTGTTTGACAAGGTAGCAGAATATTTTGCCATACGCTTAAAAAAGGTAATAGCCCACCATTTTGTAACATAAAGCCAAGATTTTTAGAGCGAATCTCAGCCAAAGTCTTTTGCTTATTACTCAGAATAAGGGGGGCTAAATCCATGCTTAAAGTAGCTGAGCTCAATTCATATTGGCTCAAGTTATCCGGTTTTAAAATTAGCCCCATCATTTCCAATAGCGTGCTTTTTCCACAACCGCTCGAACCACAAAGTGAAACGACCTCACCTTCAGCCAAAGATAAATGCGGTAGGGAAACCGTAAAACTTTGCTCCCCTTGTCCGCGAGTTATGGATAAATCTTTAATGGTTAGCACGCTATATCCTTTTCTATGGTAAGGCATCCAATGGTACTGGATATACATTATCGCGAGGATCGGCTCCTTCTGATAAAGAAATCCAACGAGATTGGTCCTCGTTAAAAATACGATAATGACGTAACTTACTATGCAGATCGCGAATAAATTTCTCTTGTTCCTGCACACTCATACCTTTCCAAGTATCTTCATCAATTCCGGTCACTTGACTCTTATAAGGAATGCCATCCAAATATTCACCAAGTAAACCTAAATCTGCCAATTTAGTTGATTTATCTTCCTTAATTTTATTTGGATCTTGTCCCATTGCTGCAGCTACTGAACGAAGTTGTGAAAACATATCTGTTGGTGAAATTAACCCGCTATTTGCCGCATCCGCAATTTTCTTTACTACATCATTCAAATCACTTAGTTGTGATTTTGTTAGTAATACTCGAGCCTCGGCGGTTGGGACTGTTGGTTTAGCAAAATCACGGTCACTCACCCAAGCTTTAAATACTGGTGGTGCTTTTGTACCTTTTACTTCCCCTAAATATGCCAATTGCATTGCTTTACCTAATAAAACAGCATCTTCTTCAATTTCAGATTTTTTCGGATCTCCGCCTATTTTTGTGGTGGCTGTTAATACGCTACCAGCAGCCTCTTCACCTGAGTAAGCTTGTTTTACCTGCTTAGTTAAAGCACTAGCAAGAGTATCTACTTTTTGCCCAAACTCATTCACATCTCCAGCATTGACCGGATAGTAAAGTGGTTTATTTAAATAATTATTAAAAGATAATTCATTATATTGTGCTTGAGCTATTTGATGGTTATTTTTTCCAGATGGTGTTTTAAGATGTAGAGTATAAAGCGCAACACCTCGATGCTGAGCCTCTAAACGTAATTGTTTTGCATCTAACCCCGTAGTCGAAATTGGATTATCCCCTTCAATTGCACCGGCGTCAGTAATCAATACTAAATAACGGCCTCCAAAATTATTCCAATTAATGTCATTTAATGCCTGTGATACACCGGCATAAGCATCTTCACTAAATTCTTTTGAAGAAACAGTAGCTTGTTTTAAATTTGCCACTTTATCCATGAAATCTTTACCATCTTTTACGGTACTTGGATCAACAAACATTTTTGAAGTGTACTCTAATCCAGGTACAGCTTTAGTGCTTGAACGGAACGCCACTAAACCAAATTTAACCTGTTTACCCAAGTTCTCTTTTTCGATTTTTTCATAAACTTTTTTAATTGCATCGCGCGTTCTATTGATGTAGGGGTCCATAGAAATCGTTGAATCAATAACAAATACTACCGCAGCGCTAAATCCAACAATTTCTTGAGGCTGGTTTTGACCTGCTTTGTTCGTTTGATTATTGTTTGTTGTGCTTGTAGTTGGTTGAGTGAGCGACTTATCATTTTTGCTGACAGATGCGACTTCTAATAAGCGTTCATAAAATCCTTGACTATCCATCACTTCTTCTCCCTGTAAAACAGGTAAGAGATAGAAGTTTTTTTGGAAATCTACAAATTCCTTTGGTTCTTCCGCTAACACTTTTTCACTACTTTTCTTTTGGGAAAGTTCAGCACGAATTGACTCAACTGCTTTTGCTGGAGAATTGTCATTAATAATACTTTCAAGAGTTGCTTTATCCTTAAAGAATAATAAAGACCCCCGATCGGATGGATTAGTAAAGACCATTGTCATTTGCATATTCCAAGGTACAGCACAATTAGCATCTAACCAACCGACAGTTTTACCAAAGCTATCTGGGCCTACCTGTAATAAAGCCTTATTTCCTACATTTTCCCGTTTATATACATAATAGCGGGAAAAAGCAGGAATTTTTTGACCGCTCTTAGCATCACTTTTTTCTAATAACTCACAACTTGGTGTACTTAACACGCGTTGATAAAGTGTGGTTTTACCTTCTTGCAGTAATGGTTTTATCTCTTCAGCAAAAACTGACGGAGACATGATTGCTGTTAAGCAACAAAGAGATAAAGTAGAAAGTCTTAACTGTTTCATTATTTTTTCAATGCCTCTAATTTTTCTTTAGCTGTCGCATTATTCGGATCATTACTTAATGCAGTTTCATACCAATAAATTGCTGTTTCCTTATCAGCTTGGAAACAAGAACTACCTTTTTCATATTCCTCTGCATAAGCCAGTGCAATCTCTACATTGCCACCTTGAGCTTGGTTGGCATAAAGTCGTTGAGCAATCGCACATTTATTTGCTTGTTTAGCCGAAGCAATAATTTCTAAAATTTGTTTTGGCTCTGGTTTAGTTTTCAGACAGCTCTGAATAAACGCCAATTCATCATTGGTATTTGTATCCACTGCACAGTCAGATTTTGCCACTGGCTCATCTTTCTTATTTAAGAAGAAATAAGCTCCAACACCACCGCCAATTAACAGAGCTAAAATTAAGGCAATTAAGCTTCCTTTACCTTTTTTCTTTTGCTCTACTGAAACTGGTGCTTCAATATTCTCTGCTGGCTCAGTCTGTGTTTCGTTTTGCGCTAAATCTTCAAATACTATAGCTGGTTCTGTTGATTGCTCATTTTCAGCTACAACAATGGGTTCCACCAAAGGCTCTTCAATGACTGGTTCTGGTTCAGCTTGCACATGACTTTGTACATTGTCTTCTCGACTGGAGTCACCACCAGCAAGAGAAGCTAAGATATTACCAACCATTCTGACTGGGCCACTATCAACAATCGTACCGTTCTGTACATCACGGACAGACATCATATAACGCACATTACCGATCTGTTGAACAAGGCTATCAATTAGCCATTTACCAATAACACCTTGCAATACATCATTTTCTAAGGTTAATCCCTCCACCTTATGCCATACTGGTTCTGGATTCCATGGAGTATCATTGCCATTAAAATAGCAGCCATCCTGATTTCGCTGTACTGCAATTTCAACTTCTGTACTACCATTCCATTTCGTCGCAGTGAATTTAGCGTATCCTGGACGATCTTCCTCTAATTGAATTCGTAACATTTTCTATTCCTTAGCATTGTGCAGAACGATATAAATCTAATACCGAACCTAACCTTGTATTGCTGACCTGATCAATTTCCCGTCCAGCGCTGTGTCCGGCATTTCCTTCAGCAAAGTGACCAAAGGCTACAAACCAGTCAAAAAGATAATTTTTAGTGTAATTATTAGTTTGGTCATCTAATTTAGGTAAACCGTTTACCTTTTCAACTTCCCTATTTTCAAATATTGCTCGCTCGTTCATCACACGACTAGCCGGACGTTGAGTCAGTGGTTGATTAACAAAATCTAACCATGCAATAAAATC
>ERZ772974.614-NODE-614-length-25385-cov-14.995894_pt1 | contig 25385 bp, 19 predicted proteins | sample MGYA00580671_ERZ772974 | MGnify/ENA primary metagenome ERZ772974 (study PRJEB29015, sample SAMEA2738065) | human oral metagenome | biome: human oral; feature: human-associated habitat; material: saliva | place: China | collected 2218 ... | reverse complement strand
TGTTCAGCGGTTCGTGGGACGGCAATAACTTCCGCTTTGTGCCCACGCTCAACCGTCTGCGCCGCCGTTTCGGTGCACGACTCTCGGTGGTTAATGTGCTGCTGGACACCAACGCAGGACAAGCCCGCGACCGCGCGCAGCGCGATTCGCTCAGCAATGCCATTTACGCGGAGGGCGAATATGAAAGCGCCCTGGCCCGCAAGTTGGGCGTGCGCTATGTGCCGGGCTGTCTGCTCATTGACGCCACGGGTACGGTGGTGGCGCGCGACATCGATCCCGAACGGCTGGAAGGAGCCGTGGAGAAGGTGGTGCGCTGAGGCCGTCGAATTCCATCGGCCCGCCGTGTGAGATCGGCCTTGCCGCGTTGCCTCCCGTTGGCCCCGAGCAGGGGACAATGTGGAGTGACGAATCGGCTTGCTTACCCCAGTCTTTGCGCAGTCGTCACCTCATCGCTCACGAGAATCCGCCGTCGTCGTGCGCAGTGTCCCGATACAGATCGGTCCGCCCTCTTCCTCTGAAGGAAGAGAGCGGACCGTTTTTTCTTGTCTGCGCGATTGCTGCGTCGGGGCGGCTTGTGCGCACTATGTATGCCACAAAATCTGGAGAATGCCCCGCGTTTGCCGTGATTATCTCCGTTCTTTTCGACGAAAGCTCCCTACTTTTTGCTCCTTCCTGCCCGTTTTCCCCGGCTTCTCTCTTGCGAGCGGACACTCCCTCCGCTGATGGTGGAAAGGAGTAGCCGATCACCGCTGCGACGTGTGCTGAGCGGGCCGCCCGTCGACCGGTTTTGCGAGTGCGCTCGGAGGGGGAGGACAAATGCCGGCCGGAGTGTAGGGCTCCTTCGGATCGATCACGACGGTGCGAGCGGGGGCTGCCGACGTCCTGCTCGCGGAGGTGGTGCAGGGTAGGATGCAGTTTGCCGAGCGAGTGCCCGTAGCGTCGCGCCGGTACACAAAAAAAGCCGGCAGACGCAAGGTTTACGTCTGCCGGCGCGAAGATTGTGCAGTGCAGTGCGGTGTGAAACCGCGCGAGCCGCGGAGCAAGGCTAATTACGCCGTCGCTTGTGTGCGGCTTCTCCGCCTGCCATTAGTTTTTGAACCATTTCACCGCTTCGTTTTTTCCATCGTTGCGCACAAGCTGCACGAGGTAGGTACCTTTTTGCAGCGTGGCGGTGGAGAAGACCACGCGGTTGGATCCGTTGAGCGGGAGATCGAAGAGGTGGGCACCGCGCAAATCGACCACTGAGGCGGAGCGATAAGCGGTGAGTGCGCCACTGAGTGTAGCTGTTTCAGCGCCGGGCACGCTGGTGACGCGAAGCACCGGCTGTTGCGCGAAAGGGCGGTTGGCGATTCCGGTATAGAGTTTTCCCAATCCCGAGAAGCGGAGCGTATAGTTGGCCACTTTGTCGGTGGGTACCTTATATTTGTCCAAAGTCAAAGCCGGACCGCAGCTACCACTGCCGACACCCTGCTGGAAGAAGTCGAAGTGGGCGGTGTTGAACTTCGAAGGAGCGAGTTCCCAATCGTGTTCCACGTTCACGAGATCGTGATCGTCGTAGGGCAGAACGGAGAATTCAACCTGTCCTTCGGTGGAAACGAGTACGCCGTTGCCTTCTGCATCGATCAGACGGAGATCGCGGAGCCCCATGCGGTTGCCGCAAGTTTGGGTGCGGGCGTAGTGGGTGAGATTGCTGTCGACGCGCTGCACGTAGTGGCCGAAGAACGAACCTTCGCAGCGATCGGAGTAGTTTTCGCGGGGACCGCGCGCCGTATAATCCATGAGCGCGAAACGATTGTCGAAGCCCATGCTCACACCGAGGCGGCGCAGTTGACCCTTATTCTGCGCTTGTGTGGGATCGAGCGACACGTTGAGCACCACATTACCATCGGCATGGATGGTATAGGTGAGCGTGTTGGGCACAAGGGCTTGGCGCGTTGCCGTCACCGTGTAGGTGCGTCCGCCGTCGGTCGTCTTGATCGTGGGTACAGCGTCCTGGTTGTTGCTGTCGGCTATGCGATAGCGCCACTCAAGGGTGTTGTAAGGCTTGCTGGTGTAGGGCGCTTCGTTCTCGATCCAGCGGAAGTTGTCGTAAACGGGGCCCTTGCCGTAGGCAATAACGGGTTGATCGTTGTACTTCCATTCGACGAGTTGCGAAGTCGTCGTGTTGAAGGTCATCGAAACGAGGCTGTTGGAGATCGTAGCCAGGTTGCCTACTTTCTTCAACTTGAGGGCGGGCACGTCGGCCTTGGGCGTAAGTGCGGGCAAGGCGGTGCGCTTGGCGAGTTCAAACTGCTCGGCTGCCATGACATAGCCAGTTTTTGCCCAAGGTTTGTCGCTCTTGAGACGGAGGTAGACGTTGAGGTGGTAGTCATCGGCACCGTTCTCGGGCACATTGGTGGTCATGGTGAAGGGAAGCACGCGACGCGATGCGGCTGTGAGGGGCGGCAATTCGATGTTGCCCTTTTCAACGACGACACCGTTCTTCAATACCTCGAAATCGAGGGTGAAGTCAGCGAGATTGATGAAGGCATAGTTGTTGCGCACGATCAGGCTCTTGCTGTTCTTGCCGTTGTTGAACCCAAAGGTCACGTATTGGTACACCTTCTTGACGATGTCGAGTTTGGGAGTCCACTCGCGTTCGGAAGTGATCACGCCGTTGTTGACAAAGTTACCCTGGTGAGGTCCGGGGTAGTCGTAGCCGGTGGTCAATTGCTTGATGCCCTGTTTGAGCTTCTGGGGGTTGTAGATGCCTTGATCCACCCAGTCCCAAATGCAACCGCCGATGCCGAGTCTCGATTTTTCGATGATGTCCCAGTATTCGCGGAGGTAACCCACACTGTTGCCCATGGCGTGGTCATATTCGCACATGAAGAAGGGTTGGTCGCCTGCGTTGTTGTTGGCAAATCGCTGCACGTAGTTCAGGTCAGGGTACATTTTGGAGTGGAGGTCCGTGATGCCGTCGAGGTGACGGCCTGCATTGGTGGCTCCCTCGTAGTGAATGGGACGGGGATCGAGGGCACGTGCTGCGTTGTGCGTGGCAATGAAGTTGTCGCCTGCGCCCGATTCGTTACCGAGCGACCAGAAAATGATGGAGGGGTGGTTGCGATCGCGCTGCACCATGCGCACCGTACGGTCGATCATGGCGGGTTTCCAAGATTCTTGTCCGGAGATAACAGCCGTGTTGTAGCCGCCGTTTGCACCGTGATCGTTCCAGTTCTTGTGACATTCGAGGTCAGCTTCGTCCATGACGTAGAGGCCATAGTAGTCGAACATGGCGTTCATTTTGGCCTGACGGGGGTAGTGTGAGGTGCGCACCGTGTTGACATTGGCCTGCTTCATGAGGGTAATGTCGTGCAACATGGTGGGCACGTCGATGGTGCGGCCGGTTTCGGGATGCGTGTCTTGGGTGTTCACCCCTTTGAAGAAGACGCGTGTGCCGTTGATGAGCACTTGTCCGTTGCGCATCTCGATGTTGCGGAATCCGTACTGGGTGTTGAAGGCCATTTCCTCCTTGCCACTGGCGTCTTTTTGACTGACAATGACGGAGTAGAGTTCGGGCGTTTCGGCCGTCCAGAGGCGGAGGTCATTGAGATTGTCGAAAGTGATGTCCACCTTCTTGCTCGTTTCGCCGGCAGCAAAGTCGACAGTTTTTTCGCTCTGCGCCACTTGTTGACCGTCGGGATCGAGCAGGGTGACTTCTACGCGCTTTTGGGCAGCCGTTTTGTCGCGGTTGTCGAGCTCGAGCTGCACATTGAGCGAACCGCTCTTGTAGCGTTTGGTCGCATTGAGGTTGGAGGTGATGTAGTGGTCGCGCACAAAGGTGCGGGGAGTGGCCACCAAATAGACGTCGCGGTGGATACCGCTCATGTGGAACACGTCTTGTCCTTCGAGATATGAGCCGTCTGTCCAACGGATCACTTGCACGCTGACATTGTTCTTGCCGGCGTGGAGCGCGGAAGTGACGTCAAATTCGGCATCGTTGTTGGCGCCTTGCGTGTAACCGATGTATTTTCCGTTGACCCACACGTAGGCACCACTATAAATACCATCGAAGTGGAGGAACACGCGCTTGCCGTCCCAGTTGGCGGGAAGATCGAAGTCGCGGCGGTAGCTTCCCACGGGATTGGGGTCTACTTTTCCGCGATATTCCTTGCGCAACTTAATGTAGGGAGGATCATCTTCGAAAATGTAGTCCACATTTACGTAGACCGGTTTGTCATATCCCTTCATTTCCCAGCAAGAGGGCACGTCGATGTTGTCCCATGCTGCAGTGTTGTAGTCGTTCTTGACAAAAGCGGTGTCGCGTTTTGCGGCATCGGGTGCGTAGTGGAATTTCCAAGTTCCGTTGAGCGACTGCACTTCGGTGGAGTTCGGGTTGAGCCATGCCTGTTTGAAACGCGCATCGGCCTTCAAAGCGGCCGTGGTGGCGTAGGGCATGAACGTGGCATGTCCGTTTTCCTTGTTGATGGCGAAGATCGCTTCGTTTTGCCACTCCGTTTTGGGTTGCTCCACGCGCTTGTCTTGCCAATCCTTCACCTCGGTGAAGCGGAACTCCGAGTTGTCGTCAGTGCTATAGCCCACATAGATCTCGCCTTTTTCGTTCATACTGAGTAAATAAAAACCGTAGGCCTCAGAAATGATGCGGTACACACCATTCTTTCCCTGCACAGGTTCGAACACGAAACGCTGGTTGGGGTTGCTCTTGTTGGAATCCCATTGCAAAGGTTTGCGGGGCCCGTTGAGAGCCAAGTCCATGGCTTTCTTGTAATTGCTGTTGTAGATCAAGAAAGCTCCGTCGCCTGCGTCGAGGAGTTGGAACACTTGCGAGGGCGCCGTGGGATCCGGTTTCGCGCCTTCGTAGTTGCTGTTGTTGGAGGGCGAATCTCCGTTGCTCAAATTGAGATTGTGCGCCACAGCCGTGATGGTATAGTGCTTATTGGCCACCGGTTGTGCGAGTGCAAGGACAGCACTCATACACCAGAGCAACAAGACAGACCAAAGCCGCCTGTGTCGAGAGTTGGTGAACTGTTTCATGATAGGAAAGTGAGAGATAAACTAAAAAATAGAGAGATGAAAATTTCAGATCATTCGAAGTAGAAGGTGAGCACCACCATGTTGGGTGTGGCGCTCTGCAGACTCTGGGTGAAAACCTGCTGTGAGGGATCGGTCAGATCGGGGCGATTGCGCTGTAACGTGTTGTTTAATCCGAAACAGAACTTGAGTTCGGGTATCAACTTGAAGAAAGGCAGGTAAAAGTCGCAACCGAAACCCACTTCGACGAAGGTTTGCAGCGGCCGCGTGCGGATGTAGCTTCCTTTGGACGAGGTGAGATCATACATCATGTCGACTCCCCCGACCACGTAGGGACGAAAATTATTATAGCGCGGAGCCGCCGCCTTGAGGAGGACGGGCAATGCAATATAAGTGGTTTTCATGTCCTGCGTCAGCTCCTGTTTGGTCGCCATGTTGCGGAACGTGAGGTGTTTCGACCCGAAATGCAGCGTGGGAGTGGCGCGCAGCGCGAAATTTCTCGTGAGTCGCCACTCGCCCAACACGCCTACAGAGAAGCCAAAGTTCTGTCTGTCGTTCTCGCCCACCCATTGTGCGCCGTCGGCCGTGTTGATGTAGCCGTTGTTGAGGAGCTTCAACCCCTGATCGTGCAGCCCGATTTGGAAACCATAGTGCCACGCGCGCTCATCGATGTAGGGTTTGTATTGCACAACGCGTTGTTGCGCGCCGCCCCGAAGGGTGGCGAAGCAAAGCAGGAGAAAGAACAGCAAGCGAATGTGCATGTGGATAAAAATGAGGGGAATTTCGCAGTCGCGGAGGCCACTTTCGGGCGAAAGCGCCCACGCGCAGCGAGGATTCCGAGGTGAGTTTAGGGAAGGCACAGTCCCACCGACTCAATCCCCGTGATATTCTCGCGTTGCATCAAGTGCCGTACAGTGATACGTCCCTTTGCGCCTTTCGGTAATCGAAGGGTGGCGAGCGGAAATGTGTAAGGGTGCAGCGAAATGCCGTGTGCGCGAAGTTCTCCGTCGTCGGCCGACAAATCGGCCACGAGGGTGTCGTTGCGCACCATGAGTAGACTGTCGCGCATGCAGCGGGGCGGCCGCGGTTGTCCGATCGCCGTGAAATGACGTCGGGCGTCGGCGCGCGCTTGAGCCGCAGCATCGGGCACGGGAAGGGTCCATCGTTGGTGAACGACGAGCGTGATCGATCGAAAGGGATAAGCCTTGTCAGAAGATTTGCGCAGCATGACCGACAGCGGGTAGTCTTGTGTGGTCGGAAGACTGTCGACGGTGAAGACGTAGCCCGTTCCGCGTGTCCACCCGTTGGGATCCACCTGTGCGAATTGCAGAAAAGCTTCCGCCTCTCTGCAGGCCACGAGGAGCAGTCCCGCGAGCAGCAACAAGCAGAGTCGCCGTGCAGGTCGGCACAGTCGTGTGCAAGCAGCAATCATCTGTTTCATTTCGTCGGGTTGTTGTCGGTGGTGTCAGAAGCCGGCCGGGTATTGTCACGACGTGCACCTCCTTTGGCGTTGTCGTTGCGTGTCTCTGTCTCTCGGCCGTTTCTTCCGCGTTCGTTTCGGACCCCGTTTCTTTCGCGGTTCCGGTCCTCGCCGCGGCGTGCCGGACGTTCGCGCCGATTGTTTGCCGCGCGCGCTGCAGTGGGTGCCGCATCGCGGTTCTCGTCTTTGGCGTTGGTGGTCGCCCCCTCGGGGCGAGGACGGCGTTTCTTCCGCTTTTTGGCCTTGTCGAAGCGCGTCAAATCGTCTTGTTCAGCCAGATCCACCACTTTTTTCTGTGCCGGTTGTTGGCCGTCGTCGAGCAGTTCGGGTTTGTTACCCTCGCGGTTCATTTCGATCACCTCCAAGGCCCGTTCGGCACTGATGGTGACAAGATTGGCCGCCATGCGTTTGTCAGTCGAATAAGTGATCTGTCCGCTGAGAATATCGGCCTTGAAATGGTAATACGTGCCGTCTGCCGTTTCGAGTTGCACGTTGCGTTCAGGCAAACTCTTGTGCGCCTCATTATATACATCGAGTTCGTAGTTCAGGCAGCATTTGAGTTTTCCGCATTGCCCGGCCAATTTCTGTGGGTTGGGCGAAATGTCTTGTTGTCTGGCCGCTCCGGTCGACACCGTCTGGAAGTTTTTCATCCAGGTGGAGCAACAGAGTTCACGTCCGCAAGGGCCGATTCCGCCGATGCGTCCCGCTTCCTGTCGCGCCCCGATCTGTCGCATCTCGACGCGTACGTGAAAGGTGTCGGCCAGCACGCGAATCAGTTTGCGAAAGTCCACACGCGAATCGGCAATATAGTAGAATATCGCCTTGTTGCAGTCGCCTTGATACTCGACGTCGCCGATTTTCATGTCCAGCTCGAGCGATTTGGCAATTTGTCGGCTTTGGATCATCGTGTCGTTCTCTCGGCTGCGCGCTTCTTGCCACTTTTCGAGGTCTGTGGTGCGCGCTTTTCGGTAGATGCGTTTGATCTCGCCGGAGTTTTTGGGTTGTGCCTTTTTCATTTGCAGTGGCACGAGCGATCCGGTGAGGGTAACGGTACCGATGTCGTGTCCGGGCGAGGCTTCCACGGCCACCACGTCTCCTTTTTGGAGATCGAGGTGATTGTCGTTGCGGAAATATCCTTTGCGCGTATTCTTAAATTGCACTTCCACCAGGTCGGAGAACTCGTCGTTGCCGGGGATGTCGCTGTTGTAGTCGAAGGTGTTGAGTTGATGTTTCGAGCACCCGCATCCGCAGGCCGAGAATCCGCGGAGTGCAGGGTCGGGAATGGTCGTTTGTGACATGTAGAAAAATATAGTGACGGCTTTTTCTCGACAGCGCGCAGTTGTCGACAGCCGGGAATGGAGTGGGGTGCGTCGTGCCGTATGGATACAATTCACCCTCATACGCAAAAGTATATTTTTCTGTCGGAAGTACCAAACGAATGGAGGGTTTTAGCAGTCCGTCCCCTTGTTTTGTCTCCGTCCTCGAAACTTCCACCGTCGCTTTCTCACCCTTGTGACAAAAGTTGGGGACGATACACAGAAAGTTCGCCGCTTTCGATGAGAAAACGGGAGTTTTCGTTCCACAGCCCGCACAGCGTACAGACAAAGGAGAGCGTCCCGCAGTGAATCTAGAGTGCTCCGACGCGAAACTGGAGTGTCCCGATGCGAATCAGGAGGGTATCGACGGAAATCGGGAGTGAAACGATGTCACTCCGCGCAGCCCCGAAACGCAAACCGCCCCTCGCCGGGTAGACGAGGAGCGGTCTGAGCAAGCGGGGGACGAAAGCCGTCGACCGGCAGATAGGGTTTAGTGCTGTCCCGCCTTCGGTGTTTCGAGGAGTGGGAGAAGCGCGCCGTAGCCCTCGCGTTCCATGTCCGCTTTGGGGACGAAACGCAACGAGGCACTGTTGATGCAATAGCGCAGTCCACCGGTAGCTTTCGGTCCGTCGTTGAAGACGTGGCCGAGGTGGGCACCGCCGAGTTTGCTGCGCACCTCCGTGCGGTGCATGCCGTGACTATTGTCGGTGAGGTTGTCGAGCAGATGCGGGTCGATGGGTTTCGAGAAGGCCGGCCATCCGCATCCCGATTCAAATTTGTCGGTCGAAAGGAAAAGCGGTTCGCCGGTGGTAATGTCAACATAGATGCCCGGCCGGAATTCCTTGTCGTAGGCATTTTGATGCGGGGCTTCGGTGGCCGCCTTTTGCGTCACAGCGTATTGCACGTCGGTGAGTCGTCGCCGCAACTCTTCGTCCGTGGGTTTCCGGTAGGTGTTTTTTTGGAGCGCATCGGCATTGGCGCGTCGGGCTTCCTCGAAGAGTGCACTCGGCACATGGCAATAGCCGCCGGGATGCACGTCGAGATAGTCTTGGTGGTAGTCCTCAGCCGCATAGAAGTTGTGCAGCGGTTCAATCTCGACGGCCACCGGTCGCCCGATGGCGGCGGCCAATTTTGCTTTCTCGGCCACGAGCAGCGGGCGGAGTGCAGGATCGGTATAGTAGATGCCGGTGCGGTATTGCGGTCCCACGTCTCCGCCTTGGCGGTTCACGCTGGTCGGGTCGATTGTTCGGAAAAAGAGTTGAACCAAGAGCGTGAGAGGGAGCCGTTGCGGGTCATATTTCACCTCGACCGTTTCGGCAAATCCGGTTTGGTGTCCGCATACCTGTTCGTAGGTGGGATTTTCTACATGGCCGTTGGCATAACCCACGCGGGTGTCCAGTACGCCGTTGATTTGTTTGAAGAAATGCTCGGTGCCCCAGAAGCATCCTCCGGCAAAATAGAGGGTGGCAGTATCATTCATTGTGTTGGTGTTTTTGAGATTGTGTTGTGTGCGTGCGCAAGCCGTGAGCGTCAGCCCGAAGGCCAGCCCCAGTGCAGCGACGGCAACCAGGAGTTGGAAAGGAGTACGCATGGTTTGTATATTAGAAGGTTTGATTGAGCTGATGTTGAGTCGGAGCAGATGGCAAAACTCCCCGTGCGCCTTGTGGAGGAGGTGCATCGGGGAGTTCTGTGAGTGTTTGCCTTGTCGAAACCGGTCTGCCTAGCTTAGGCGGTCGGCCCATTGTGGGCGGAGGTCGGTTTCGTCGAGTGGTGCATCAGGCAACCGGCGTTTCTTGTTCGTCGGTGGTCTCGCCGGCCGTGCGCCATTGGCGCCATGCCGCGAAGAGAAAACCGACAATCAGCAGCACGATGGCCGCATAAGCGATGTATTCGGTCGTCGTCACCGAGGTGGGGCGGAACGTAAGGACGATCTCATGGTGTCCGGCGGGAACGCGGAGGGCGCGCAACACATAGTTCACGCGAGCCACTTCCACCGGTTTGCCGTCGATGGTGGCCGTCCAGCCCGGATAGTAGATTTCGGAGAACACCGCCACACCGTCTTTGCTGTTGTCGCTCGTGTAGCGCAGTTCATTCGGTGCATAGTGCTTGAGCTCGATGTGGCCCTGTCCGTCGGTGGCGCCTTTGAGCAACGATTCGAACCGGGCATCGGCCACCGCTTGGTGTTTCAGATCGAGCTTTCCGAGTGCTTGGATCTCGGCATCGGCATTAGGCACGAACTTCACCTCGTTGACAAACCAAGCATTGCCATTGGCGTGAGCATTTTGCAGGGCGATGTTGCCATTGCCGAGAATCACCCACTTCATGTTGAGCATGTTGAGCACCGGCGTCACCGAATCGGTGTTGAAGGTCGAGGCCACATACGCATTCAGTTGCTCCTGGCTGCGGATGCCGCGCGCGGCAAGTTGCGCACTGTCGGCTGCCGCCTGGGCATAAGCCTTTTGAGCAGCTTCGCTGAGGTGCTGGCATTCGTTGTCGAGATAGAAATTGATCAACTCCTGGTAGCGACGGAGTTTCGCGGCGTGATAGCCACCGATCGACTTGTGCCAGAAAGCCGTTTGGTTCGAAGTCTCGTTGAACGGGCTGCCACCGGAAAGATTCAGCACGCGGTAGTCGGGATCTTTGTCCTTCAAAATGAGCTGATCGGCGGGCGATTTGGCAAAGTTGCCTTGCATCGCTTCGGGTTCTTTGAAACTGTCGGTGTTGAGGTAGCGGCGATCGATGTTCACGAGGTCGCCAAGCGTGAGGACGAGGAGCACGCCCACCACAGCCGCCGAAGGAATGGCTTTCGGCCATTTGGCATAAGCCGCCACCAGCGCAAGGGCGATGAAAGAGAGGAAGAAGGCGCGCCAAGCGGTGGCCGAAAGGATGGCGGCGTGGAGCGAAAGGAGGGCACCCTTGTAGCCATTGATGAAATCGGCGGGTACACCGTATTGCTGCAGCTGGGCAAAGGCTTGGCTGTCGGCTGTCGAGAGGAGGTTCGAGGCATCGGGCACGAGAGCGTAGAACAGACTCACGCCGACGGTGAGCACCGCTGCCACACCGAGGGAGATTTTGCCGCGTCGCGTTCCGAAAATCTTTTCCGGGTGGCGAATCACCTCGGCCAAGGCGAGCATGGCCAAGACAGGCATGGTGAATTCGGCGATCACCAGCGCCGACGACACGGTGCGGAACTTCGCATACATCGGCAGCACATCGATGAAGAAGTCGGTGGCTCCCATGAAATTGTGTCCCCATGCGAAGAGGAAAGAGAGCAGGGTAGCTGCGGCAAGCGCCCACTTGAGCGGTCCGCGCACCAAGCCGAGACCGAGCAGGAAGAGGAAGCAAATGATGGCTCCCACATAAACGGGACCCACCGTGAACGGTTGGTCACCCCAATACTGGTTGATGCCCGGGATATTGCCCGAACCGGTGGCCTGTTGCAACTGCGTGGCATATTGATAGAACTCATCGTAGCCTTTGAGTCCCTCCACGCCGTCGCGTTCGAGAATGCTGCTCGATCCGCCGCCTTTGAAGTCGGGCATCAAGAGCGTGAGCGTCTCGTCGATGCCATAGCTCCATTGGGTGATGTAGTCGCGCGCCAATCCGTCGGTGCCCTCCGCTTCGGGGGCTTCCTTCTGCTCGGCCGTTTTCGGCGCCGCGACGGTCAGTTCCGTCTTTCCGCGCATCGACTCTTTCGAATATTGCCACGTGTGGTAAAGGTTAGGCAGGTTGACCGCTGCCGCCAGGAGTCCTCCCACCAGGAGTGCGCCGGTGGCTTTCGCCCAGCGGCCGAGGGTTTTGCTGCGCAAGGCCTCGATGCCGTAGGCCACCGCCACAAAGAGCATGACAAAGAGGAAATAGTAAGTCATCTGCAAGTGGTTGGCCGCAATTTGCAAGGCGGCAAAGAGCGCCGTGACGGTAGCTCCCCACAAGTATTTGCCGCGGTAGGCCAGCACCAATCCTGCGATGGTGGGCGGAATGAATCCAAGGGTATTCACCTTCCAGAGGTGTCCGGCGGCGATGATGATGAGAAAATAGCTCGAGAAGGCCCATGCCGTCGCGCCGAATGCCGAGAGCAGCGGTTTGAAACGGAGCGCGCGCATCAGGAGGTAGAACCCGAAGAGATAGAGGAAAAGGAACCCGAGCGGGCCGGAGGTGCAAAGCCGCACCACCGTCTCGACCACGCCCATCACCTTCGTCGAACCGTAGGTCGGCGAAATCTGATAAGTGGGCATTCCCGAGAAAATACTGTTGGTCCAACGGGAGCGTTCGCCCGTGGCCTCATGATAAGCGGTTTGTTCCTGTCCCTGTCCCATGCCGGCCACGGTGTCGTGGCCGCCCAACACGAGACCTTCGCTGATGGGCGTGGCAAAATAGGCGAAACTCACCAGCAGGAAACACAGCACAACCACGAGGTCGGGCCATGAGCGGCGAAGAAATTGTTTCATCTGATTAGTTACATGATTATTAATGGGCAAAGTTACACAATGTCGGGCGAAAAGCCGTATTTTTGTAGGCAAATCTCAATAAAAAAACTCCTCATGAAAATAGGAATCATCACGGCCATGCAAGTGGAGCATGACCAAATCGCGGCGCTGCTCACCGACAGCACTGCGATGGAGGCCGCCACGCCCGGTGCTCCCGCTGTGTTGTGCGGAAGCTTGGGTGTGCACACCATCGTGCTGGCCATGAGCGGCATCGGGAAAGTCAATGCAGCGCTCACTGCCGCCGCACTCATCGCGACGCATCGCCCCGAAGCGCTCATCAGCACGGGCTGTGCCGGCGGGCTCGCCCCCGAACCCGGTGTGATGGGTGTCGTGGCCGCTGCCTCCACCGTCTACCACGACGTGTGGTGCGGCGAGGGCAATGCCTACGGTCAGGTGCAAGGGCTGCCGGCTCGCTTCGAAGCCGACACACGTTTGCTGGAAGTGGCGCGCGCCTTGGCCGCCGATCCCACCGTGGACACCCCGGTGTGCTGCGGCCTGACCTGCACCGGCGACAAGTTTATCACCGATCCCGACGAACTTTCGGCCGTGTGCCGTGCTTTCCCCGAAGCGCTGGCCGTCGACATGGAGAGCGCCGCCATCGCCCACACCTGCTATTTGCACCGCGTGCCCTTCTTGAGTTTTCGGGTCATCAGCGACACGCCGGGAGCCGAATCGCATTGGGAACAATATCAAGACTTTTGGGGCACGATGGCCGACCGTTCGTTTGGCATCACGCGCACATTCCTCTCGCGCATCCCCGCCACATTTTGAAACAGCCACAGCATGAAGAAAATACCCTCCTTCACCGTCAATCATCTCACGCTGCGCCGTGGGGTGTATGTGAGTCGACAAGACCGCGTGGGCGATGAAATCGTCACCACTTTCGATGTGCGCATGAAAGCGCCCAACCGCGAACCGGCTTTGCACGTCAATGCCATTCACACCATGGAACACCTCGCCGCCACCTTCCTGCGCAATCATCCCGTTTGGGCCGACCGCGTGATCTATTGGGGCCCCATGGGTTGCCTGACGGGGAATTACTTGATTTTGAAAGGCGATCTCACGTCGAGCGAAATCGTGCCGCTGCTCATCGAAACCTTCGAATTCATTGTTGCGTTCGAGGGCGAGGTGCCCGGCGCCACAGCGCGCGATTGCGGCAACTTCCGGTTGATGGATCTGCCCATGGCGCAGTGGGAATCGCGCAAATATCTTGACGAAGTGTTGCGCTGCATCACTCCCGATCGCTTGCACTATCCGGATTGAACCCTTTTGCCGGCGCCTCGCGCGCGATCGTGTGCGCGCGCATCCATCGGTTTTCGAAAAAAGCCTTCACTTCTTCACCTACCTCCCGTAATTTATTCATGCAGAGTGCGTTAGGGGTGAAGGGTTTTGTCTTTTTCCTTCACCGTCTCCTTCACCTTCTTTCGCTCCATCGTCATTGTGCACTATCTCCTTTTCGCAGCATGTGGGGCAGTACCCGTGAAGCTCGGTGCCGAAGGTGAACCTTTTTCGTGGAAAAACCTTCACCCGTAACGATTTGTGGGTGAGTGAGATAGAAGAACCGGTGAAGGCGTGAAGGCGAAAAACAAAAAGGAGCTGATGCGCGCGCGTAACGCGTGCGCGAGGTTTCGTGTGAGTTCACTCTCTCTTCGCAAGTGCGTTTCGTCGCGTCGCGATGCTCGCGTTCGTCGTCGCGTCACCCTACAAAAAAGCGAGACGCTCGTCTTGAGGTCCCGCGTTTCGATGGAAAGGTCTCCTTGTTTTTCCCGTTTGCTCCCTCATCTTTCATCCCCCTATTCTTCCTCTTCCATGCAAATTCTTCTTTCACCGGCCAAACAGATGCAGTGCGTCGCCGCGGAGACTTCGCCGTCGCAGAGCATCCCGCGCTTTCAAAGCGAGGCGTTCGACATCGCCACCCAATTGAGCCGGCGTAGCGGCGAAGAACTGGCCGCGCTTTTGCACACCACTCCGCGCATCGGCGCGCGTGCCGCACTCGACTACGCCGCCCTGTTGGCTCATCCCACCACTGCACCCGCCGTGCTCACCTACGCCGGTATGGCCTATCGTCATCTCCGCGCCGAAACCTTCGATGCCGCCGAGATGGACTACGCGCAAGGGCATTTGTGGATCACCTCCTTCCTCTACGGGCTCAACCGTCCGCTCGACGGCATCGCCTCCTATCGTTTGGAGGGCAGCGCACCGGCCCCCGACGGCGAGCAGTCGATTTTCGACTATTGGAAGTCTCGGCTCACCGACGTGCTCATTGACAGCGTTCGGACCGACGACGGCGTGCTGCTCAACCTGGCCAGTGGCGAGATGAAGCGGCTTTTCGACTGGACCCGCGTGACCCGCGAGGTGCACGTCGTCGCTCCGGAGTTTCGTGTGATGAAGGGCGAGCAACTCAAAACCGTGGTGGTCTATGCCAAGATGATGCGTGGGGCGATGGCTCGCTACGCCCTCACTCGGCGCCTGAACACGCCGGAAGACTTGCTCGATTTCGAGTACGAGGGTTTTGCCCACCTGCCCGACGCAAAAATACCCTATCTCTGGGTGTGCGGCGCCTGATTCAGTCGAACAGCGTGCGCAACACGTCCGGACTGTTGAGTTCGGGCATGGCCGCGAGGTGCAAACGATAGTAGTCAATGAGCACGTCGAGAATGCGATTGCGCTGCGCGCGCGAAAAACGAAAGAGGTGCATCGTCGAAAAGTTCATGCGCAGCAGATTGGCGAACACACTCGCCTCCTCGCCCTCCAAAAGATGAGCGTGCATGGGGCGCACCGCCACAAATCGTCCGCCGATCAAATCGAAGTAGGGGAGTCCGGCCTGCGAAAGATCGGGGGCGATGCCGAGAAAACGGGTGAGTCGCATGAGAAACACCAGATGGAAGTTGGCAAAGTTTTGTTCGGCCGTGTCAAACCACTGCAAGGCGGCCTCCACAAAGTCGAAGATCGCCACATCGGCCTCCTCGCTGTGCACCACGTGCAAGAGCATTTCGGCCAGAAAGAGGACGACGGCAGTTTTGGCCGGTACGGTGTGGAGCGTGAGTCGGGGCAGTGCCACGCGCGCCGAGAGCGGTTTGCCGAGCTGTCCGGTTCGTGGGCGGTTCCACTCGATGTCGACCACCGCTAGCGGGGTGAAGAGGGTGTGGCGCACCGCCGCACGCGGCGAATGGGTGATGCGGACAATGAAGGAGACGCGCCCCTGCGTGCGCGCAAGGGCTTCGACGATGAGGCGATCGTCGGCATAGCGCAGGGTGCGGAGCACTAAAATTCGGTCTTGGAGCAACATGAGGCGAATGTACGTCAGAAAAAAGAAATTTGCCCGTTTTTGGCCCGTGAAATGGGAGTTGAAGGAGAAAAATGCACTTTTCGCGCAAAAAAATGGCCGAAGAGTTTGGTAGTTGAGAAAAAAGCGCTACCTTTGCACTCGCAAACAGGGAACAACGGCACACCACAAGCGACGCTGTAAAGCCTTAAGCAAAATGGTCCCTTCGTCTATCGGTTAGGACGAGAGATTTTCATTCTCTAAAGAGGAGTTCGACTCTCCTAGGGACTACCAAAAATAATCGACTGTGGGGAGTTCGCAAGAATTCCCCGCTTTGTTTTAGAACACAATCCAGGTAACGTCTGAAGCAGCATCGTCGCGAGACGCCTATTTTCCTCCTGCTGAAGAGTGCCGGTAGTCAATTCTATATTTCTGAACAAACAAAATTCAATTCAAAATGGCAAATCACAAATCCTCTGTGAAAAGAATTCGTCAGACCGCCACTCGTCGCTTGCACAATCGCTACTATGCCAAGACGATGCGTAACGCCGTGCGCAAGCTCCGCGCCACGACCGACAAGGCTGCTGCCGTAGAACTTCTCCCCAAAGTGCAGAAGATGCTCGACAAGCTCGCTAAGACGAACATCATTCACAAGAACAAGGCTTCGAACATCAAGTCGAGCATCATGCTCCATGTGAGCAAGCTCGCCTGATACGGCCGACAGATCTCGATACACACGGAGTCGCACCCTCGGGCGCTGACTCCGTTTTTTTCGTTTGGTGTGGCAGCCTCGCCGCACTTCTTGTTGCCGAACCGAAGCGAACGGCAGTGCAAGGAGAGCGGCACCCAATTCTCTCCGCTCATGCAGAATGTATGCTCTCGGCGTTGGCCTTCGGTCTTCGCCCCCCTGGTTTTTCTCTTCGCGCTGTGCTGCGGCGTCGGTTGCGACCACGATGCGCCCGATCCCGATCCCGTCTGTCCGGAACCCGAGCAGTGGCACACGGCACCTGCCGGACGCTACGCCGGACGCGTGCGCTACAGTTGCGATTGCGGCGACGAGGTGCAAATCGTGCTCACGGCCTCGCCGTCGGTGTCCGACACGCTGCGTGTGCCGTCGGTGCGGCGCACGGTTTATGTAGACAAGCGCGATCTTCCCAACGCAAATTTCACGATGGGGCGCACTGTGGAATTCAGCATCCGCACCTATCGCATCGTGAGCAACTATCATGCGCTCGACTTGCACCACGACGACAGTCTCGAATTCGTGTGCCGTGTGCAACCGCTCATGCCCTGATTCGCCTCCTCCCTTTCGTCGGGTCGTTGCCTCGAAAGCCGACCCCTCCACACCCCCTATCGTAAGTCCTCGTTTCTCCTTATGACAGAAGATACCTTCGACATCCGCTCCGAGCAGCAGGCTCCCCCCTCGACCGACCGTGAGTTTGAAAACGCCTTGCGCCCGCTTTCGTTCGACGATTTCACCGGTCAGACCAAGGTGGTCGACAATCTGCGCGTTTTTGTGGAAGCCGCCCGCCGTCGCGGCGAGCCACTCGACCACACCCTGTTGCACGGTCCTCCGGGGCTGGGCAAGACGACGCTTTCCAATATCATCGCCAACGAGCTGGGGGTGGGTTTCAAACTCACTTCCGGCCCGGTGCTCGACAAGCCCGGCGACTTGGCGGGACTGCTCACCGCCTTGGAGCCCAACGACGTGCTGTTCATCGACGAGATCCACCGGCTTTCGCCTGTGGTGGAAGAATACCTGTATTCGGCAATGGAGGACTATCGGATCGACATCATGATCGACAAAGGGCCTTCGGCGCGCTCCATTCAGATCGACCTCAACCCCTTCACGCTGGTGGGGGCCACCACGCGCAGCGGTTTGCTCACCGCACCGCTTCGTGCGCGTTTCGGCATCAACCTCCACCTGGAATACTACGACGCCGCCACACTTTGCGACATCGTGCAACGATCGGCACACATTCTGGGTGTGCCCATGGATCCGAAGGCGGCGGCCGAAGTGGCGGGACGTTCGCGCGGCACGCCGCGTATCGCCAATGCCTTGTTGCGCCGCGTGCGCGACTTTGCGGAGGTGAAAGGCGACGGCGGCATCGATGTGCCCATTGCTCGCTTTGCCCTCGAAGCCCTCAACATCGACCGTTTCGGGCTCGACGAGATCGACAACAAAATTCTCACCACCATCATCGATAAGTTTAAGGGCGGTCCGGTGGGCGTCACGACCATCGCCACGGCGATCGGCGAGGACGCCGGCACGGTGGAGGAAGTGTATGAACCTTTCCTGATCAAAGAAGGTTTCATTCGACGCACTCCGCGCGGACGCGAGGTCACGGAATTGGCCTACACCCATCTCGGTCGGACGCCCTATGGGGTCGACGCGAGCGAACCATCTTTGTTTTAAGTCAACGATCCACAGTTAGTTATGATCACTTTCAATGCGCTCTCCCTCCCGATTCCCGCACTCGATGTGGCCCGCGAAACCGCTTGGTTGCGACGTGTCGTGGCGTCGCACGGCCGCCGTTTGGGGGAGGTGAACTATGTGTTTTGCGACGATGAGGAAATTCTTGAGGTGAATCGTCGCTACCTTCAGCACGATTACTACACCGACATCATCACGTTCGACTACAGCGGCGGCGATGTCCTTTCGGGCGACCTCTATATCTCGCTCGACACCGTGCACTCGAATGCCGAGCTGTTCGGGCGCCCGTATGATGAAGAACTGCATCGCGTGTTGGTGCACGGGGTGTTGCATCTGGTGGGCATCAACGACAAAGGCCCGGGCGAACGCGAAATCATGGAGGCGGCCGAAAATGCCGCGCTGGCCTTGCGCTGAGGCCGCAAAAACGAGGCGCTGTTTTTCCGTTTCGCTTGTTGCGCAGTGAGGTGCATTCAAGCGCAGATTCTTGCTCGCCGCCGGTGTTTTGCGACACCGGCGGCGCGTTCTCTTATTATAAGATGAGTGGGAAGGGAAAAAAGGGCAGATTTATTTGGTGTATCGAGGAGGCAAGCGTATTTTTGCACCCAAAATAAAAACAGCATATGCAGAAGAATTTAGTGATCGTGGAGAGCCCGGCGAAGGCCAAAACCATCGAGCGCTTCCTTGGCGACGATTTTAAGGTGATGTCGAGTTTCGGCCACATCCGCGATTTGGCGAAAAAAGATTTCGGTGTGAACCCGAAGACTTTTGCGCCCGTCTATATAATTCCCGATGACAAGAAAAAAGTGGTGAGCGAGCTGCGCGCCCAAGCCAAGAAGAGCGAAACCATCTGGTTGGCTTCCGATGAGGACCGCGAGGGAGAAGCCATCTCTTGGCACCTCGCGGAAGTGCTCAAACTCGACCCGACCACAGCGCGCCGTATCGTGTTTCACGAAATCACGAAACCGGCCATCCTCGATGCCATCGAGCATCCGCGCACCATTGACTTGAATCTGGTCGATGCGCAACAAGCGCGTCGCGTGCTCGACCGCTTGGTGGGTTTCCGCCTCTCGCCTGTGCTTTGGCACAAAGTGCGCGCCGGTCTCTCGGCCGGTCGTGTGCAGAGCGTGACGGTGCGACTCATCGTGGAGCGCGAACGCGAGATCGCCGCGTTCGCAAGTGAAAGCAACTACCGCGTGACGGCGCGTTTCACCGTAGACGGTGCCGACGGACAAACGGCACAACTGGAAGCCGAACTCAACCACCGTTTTGCCACGGCCGACGAAGCACAGGCCTTCCTCGAACAGTGCAAAAATGCGCGTTTCACCATCGGTTCCATTGCCACGAAACCCTCGAAACGCAGTCCGGCACCTCCTTTCACCACGTCGACCTTGCAGCAGGAAGCAGCACGTAAAATTGGTTTTGCGGTGGGCACGACCATGCGTGTGGCGCAAAAGCTCTATGAAGCGGGTTTGATCACCTATATGCGTACCGACTCGATGAATCTTTCCGACCTCTGTCTCAATACGGTAGGGCCGGTGATCACCGAACTGATGGGTGCGGACTACCACCAGCGTCGACGTTACCACACGCACGCGAAGGGCGCGCAGGAAGCGCACGAAGCCATTCGCCCCACCGACATGCGCCGTAGCGAAATCAAGGGCACGGCACAGGAAAAGCGGCTCTACGACTTGATTTGGAAGCGCACCGTGGCTTGTCAGATGGCCGATGCGCAGCTGGAACGCACCACTGTGCTGATCGACGTGGAAGGAAGTGAACACCATTTTGTGGCCACCGGCGAAGTGGTGAAGTTCGAAGGTTTCCTGCGTGTGTATCGCGAGAGCTTCGAAGACAACGAGAACGAATCGGCTGAAAACCTGGCTGCCGAAGGACTGCTTCCTCCCATGACAGAGGGGCAGGAGCTGCACCGCCAGACGATCACGGCGCGCCAACGCTATTCGCTGCCGCCGGCACGCTACAGCGAGGCTTCGCTGGTGCACAAACTCGAAGAACTCGGCATCGGGCGTCCTTCGACGTACGCGCCTACGATTTCGACCATCCAACAGCGCGAATATGTGCGTCGGGGAGAGAACGAAGGTAAGCCGCGTCCGGTGACTTTGGTCACGCTCACGGGCAAGGACATCGTCACCGAGCAGAGTAGTGAGAACTACGGCAGCGATCGCGGTAAGCTCGTTCCCACCGACACGGGTATTGTGGTCAACGACTTCCTCATGGAGAAGTTCCCCGAAATCATGGACTACAATTTCACGGCGAACGTGGAACATGATTTCGACTTGGTGGCCGAGGGCGAAAAGGATTGGACCGAACTGATCCGCACATTCTACGGAGACCTGGAACCCCAGGTGGAGACCGTGCTCTCGGAACGCAGTGACACGCGCGTGGGCGAACGCCATCTCGGCACCGACCCCGCGACGGGCAAACCGGTGAGTGTGAAAATCGGGCGTTTCGGTCCGATGGTGCAAATCGGCGGCGGAGAGGGCGACGACAAACCTCGTTTCGCGCGTCTGGCTCCCGATCAAAGCATCGCGACCATCACGCTCGAGGAGGCGCTCGAACTTTGCAAACTCCCTCGCGAACTCGGCACCTTCGAAGACTTGCCTGTCACGGTGGGTGCCGGTCGCTTCGGCCCTTACGTGCAGCATGATCGGAAATATGTCTCGATCCCCAAAGACGAGGATCCCCTTACGATCACACTCGAACGAGGGATAGAACTCATTCTGGCGAAGCGCGAAACCGATGCGAAGAGTCATTTGCTCGCTTTCGAGGAAGAACCTGAGCTCGAAGTGCTCAATGGTCGTTACGGTCCTTACATCAAGTATAAGGGCAAGAACTACAAGATTCCCAAGGACCGTGCGGAACACGCTGCGGAACTGACACTCGAGGAATGTCGCGCGCTCATCGAGGCCGGTACGAAGTCGACAACCAGAAAGGCAGCCAAAGCAACGACTCGCCGCCGCACGACGAAAAAGAGCAGTAAGTAGAGACCATGAAGTGCATCGCTTTGATCGGCTACATGTGCGTGGGCAAAACCACCGTCGGGCGTGATCTCGCCCGGCGCTTGGGTCTGCGCTTCTATGATCTCGATTGGTATATCGAAGAGCGCTTTCATAAGCGTGTCTCGGCCATCTTCGCCGAAGAAGGCGAAGCTCGTTTTCGTGAGCTCGAACGGCGTATGCTGCACGAGGTGGCGCAGTTTGAAGACATTGTCCTTTCCTGTGGCGGGGGTACGCCCGCGCACTTCGACAATATGGATTTTCTCAACCAGGTCGCGCATACGGTCTATTTGAGTGCCGATGCCGACACGGTTTGTGCGCATCTGAGCATAAGTAAGGGACGACGGCCGTTGCTCGAAGGCAAGAGTCCCGACGAACTGCGTGCCTTTGTCACTGCGCAACTGGCTGAGCGCCGTCCCTACTATGAGCGTGCCCACCACACAGTGGAAGTGCATCCGCTCGACACTCCCGAAAAGATCGGACGCATCTCGCAGCGCATTATTGCTGCGCTTGAGGCCGAGCTTGCCGACCGGAGCTGAGTGTACTTTCCTTTCCCCTTTTTATCCCACAAATTCCCCTTTCCCGCATATACGATCCGCACGATGAGAAAATGGCGTATTGAAGACTCCGAAGAACTCTACAACATCAAAGGCTGGGGCGTGAACTATTTCGGCATCAACGAATTGGGTCACGCTTATGTTTGTCCGCGCAAAGACAATGTCCGCATTGACCTTCGCGAAGTGGTGGACGAATTGGCCGAACGCGACATCACCGCTCCGGTCTTGCTCCGTTTCCCCGACATACTCGACAACCGCATCGAAAAAACGGCCGACTGTTTTGAGCGTGCCGAGAAAGAATATGACTACCGCGGGGAGCATTTCATCATCTATCCGATCAAGGTTAATCAGATGCGCCCCGTCGTGGAGGAAATCATCTCACACGGCAAGAAATACAACCTCGGACTCGAATGCGGTTCCAAACCTGAGCTGCATGCAGTGTTGGCGACGAACATGGACTCCGATTCGGTCATTGTTTGCAATGGACACAAAGACCAAAACTTCATTGAGTTGGCACTGCTTGCCCAGAAAATGGGAAAGCGGGTGTTTTTGGTGATCGAGAAACTGCATGAGCTTGAAATCATTGCGCACACGGCTGAGAAAATGGGCGTGCGCCCCAACCTCGGTATTCGCATCAAACTGGCGAGTCGTTCCATGGGTAAATGGGAAAGTTCGGGCGGCGACGCTTCAAAGTTCGGGCTCAACAGCTCGGAACTGCTTCAGGCTCTGACACTGCTCGAAGAGAAGGGCTTGAGCGATTGCCTTCGGCTCATTCACTTCCACATCGGTAGTCAGATTCCCAAAATCCGTCTCATCAGCATTGCGTTGCGCGAGATGGCACAATACTATGTGCAGTTGCGCAAAATGGGCTTCAACATCGAATTTGTCGATTGTGGTGGTGGACTGGGCGTGGACTATGACGGCACGCGTTCGTCTAATTCAGAAAGCTCTGTCAATTACAGTGTGCAGGAATACGTCAACGACATTGTTTACACCCTGGTCGAGGCGGCCAATAAGAACGATATTCCTCATCCCAACATCATCACCGAGGGCGGACGCTCGCTCACGGCTCACCACTCTGTGCTGATTCTCGAGGTGCTCGAAACGACCGAAGTGCCTCACATGGACGAGGATTTTCATCCCGCAGAAGATGACCACAAGTTGGTGCACGATCTCACCGAAATTTGGGATAAATTGTCGACGCGTTCGATGCTCGAAGACTGGCACGACGCCGAAGATATTCGCGAAGAAGCTCTCGATCTTTTCCGTCACGGACTCATCGATCTCCGTACCCGCGCGCAGATCGAAAGTCTCTATTGGAGCATCTGCTCAGAAGTGGTAGACCTTTCTCACCATCTCAAGCATGCGCCCGATGAACTGCGTAAGTTGGACAAAATGATGTCGGAGAAGTATTTTTGCAACTTCTCTCTCTTCCAGTCGCTTCCTGACCATTGGGCCATCGATCAGCTCTTTCCCATCATGCCGATCCAACGGCTCGACGAACGCCCCGATCGCAACGCCACAATTCAGGACATCTCTTGTGACAGCGACGGAAAGATCACGACTTACGTCAACCACAATCAACAAACCAATTACATCCCCCTGCATACTTTCTGCATGGGCGATCGGTATTACATCGGCGTTTTCCTCGTGGGTGCCTATCAAGAGATTCTTGGTAACATGCATAACTTGTTCGGTGACACCAATGCGGTACATATCACCGTCGACGCCGATGGTTATTCCATCGACAAGACAATCGACGGCGAAACGGTGGCCGATGTGCTCGAATACGTGCAATACGATCCCAAACGGTTGGTGCGCCGTCTCGAATCGTGGGTGACGAAAGCCGTGAACGAGCGAAAGATCACGATTGAAGAAGGTAAAGAGTTTATTTCTACTTACCGCGCGGGACTTTACGGTTACACCTATCTCGAGTAAGTCTTTTTAGTTTGCCCGATCCATGATCCGTATTCATCCTTCTTGGCGCGAGGTGCTCGCGTCGGAATTTTCTGCTCCCTATTTTTCAGCGCTCACCGAATTTGTCCGCGCCGAATATGCCGCAGGCACCTGCTATCCTCCCGCCGGCGAAATCTTTGCTGCTTTTGATCGTTGTCCTTTTTCGGAAGTCAAAGTCGTGCTCCTCGGCCAGGATCCTTATCATGGTGCAGGCCAGGCTGAAGGTCTCTGTTTTTCGGTGCGCGATGGCGTGCCTCCACCTCCTTCGTTGCAAAACATCTTTAAGGAATTGCACGATGATCTTGGCGTTCCCGTACCGACATCTGGCAGTTTGCGGCGTTGGGCCGACCAAGGTGTGCTTTTGCTCAATGCAACGCTTACGGTTCGGGCCGGCGCTGCCGGTTCGCACCAGGGACGTGGGTGGGAAACCTTCACCGATGCGGCAATTCGTGCTCTCTCCTCTCAAAGAGAACACCTTGTATTCCTCCTTTGGGGGGCGTACGCCGGACGTAAGGCGGCACTTATCGATCGTTCGCGTCATTGCATCCTCACTGCACCGCATCCCTCTCCGCTTTCTGCCTACCGTGGCTTCTTCGGTTCGCATCCTTTCTCGCAGGCGAACGCCTATCTCGTAGCACACGGCTTGCAGCCCATCAGTTGGTAAGACATAACCCAAGTGCGGAAGGGTGTGTTTTTGCGGCTACCGTTTTTTGAACTCAACTGTTTTTCCTTCTTCCCCCGAGGGGTTATATTTCCATGCTCCCAATTCTTCAAGTGGGTGACGTTCTTTTGTCGCCCGATATTTTTACTGAATATTTTTGCTGTGACCTCTCTGCTTGTGGTGGGGCATGCTGCGTCGAAGGTGAAGCCGGTGCGCCAGTCACGGCCGAGGAATGCTGTGAACTCGAGCGTGTGCTCCCTGCTGTGCGCATGCAACTCGATCCGCGTGCCCGCAAGATTTTGGATAAGCAGGGCGTTGCTTATCGTGACAGTGATGGCGATTTGGTAACGAGCATTGTCGGTGGGCGCGAATGTTGTTTTGCGCGCTACGACGAGGACGGTATTTGTCTTTGCGCTACGGATTGTGCTTTTCGTGAGGGAAGAATCGATTGGCCAAAGCCGATTAGTTGTGCGCTCTATCCCATTCGCGAGCAAACCCTTTCCAACGGTACAGTGGCACTGAACTATCATCGTTGGTCTGTTTGCGCTCCTGCGGTGAAGAAAGGGCGTGAACTGCGTTTACCCATCTATCGTTTTCTCCGCGATCCGCTTATTCGTCGTTTTGGCACCGAATGGTACGCGGAACTCGAAGCATTGGTAGAGTTGTTGCGTCACGACGGTTTGCTTGAAGAGTAAATTGGGCGCGCGGCTCATGATCTTGTGTGGCATGTAACGCATCCTGAAACATCGATCCTAATCCTTTCAAGGTCGGGACACGAACAGTTTTGTTCTTCTCCTTAAAGGCTGAAGCCCATTAATGGGTTTCAGCCTTATTTTATGCGTTATCGAGGTCTTTCCTGGACTGTAGATATGTTTTGATGAATTCGATGTGTCTTGCACAAAACTAAGGTTGAATATGTCCTTGGAAAGAATACCCGGTAAATGAGGCTATGAAAAATAATTATCTGCTGACTCATTGATATCTTAAGGTACAAACAAAAAGGAGTCCGTATCATGACTTTCGTCTGATACGGACTCCTATCTTTCATACACTAGCTGTTGTCTTTCTCAAGACAAACAACTGAGGATTTGTACGTTTACTCAGTCAAGACACACATGGTGTGGTAGACTTCGTGAACTTAATCTTCGAGTGCACGTTGGCGCACTTGCGGATTGATGTAGGCCGGC
>ERZ772974.605-NODE-605-length-25622-cov-4.066922_pt1 | contig 25622 bp, 19 predicted proteins | sample MGYA00580671_ERZ772974 | MGnify/ENA primary metagenome ERZ772974 (study PRJEB29015, sample SAMEA2738065) | human oral metagenome | biome: human oral; feature: human-associated habitat; material: saliva | place: China | collected 2218 ... | reverse complement strand
TAGACTACTACTACAAGCACTCCTATGACCTCCTGATGCAGGTGCCCACCCCAGGGAACTTCTTCATCTCCAAGACCACGTGGACGAACGCTTCGGCTATCTCCAACGAAGGGCTGGAGCTTGACCTCTCCGCCGATGTGATGCGTCGCAAGGACTTCTCGTGGAACCTCCGCTTCAACATCGCTCGCAACTGGAACCGCTTCCTCGCCTCCTATGATGGCAAGGACCTCGGAGACAAGGTGCTTGGTCGTCCTATCTACGGTATCTACACCTACAAGAACGAAGGCCTCGTACAGCGCGAATCCGACATCCCCTACTACTACGACCAGACGGGACAGCGTGTGCCCCTCTCCTTCGGCTCCTTAGCTTATCCCCTGCGTGTCGGTGGGCGTAAGATCAAGGACCAGAACGGCGACGGCTACATCAACAGCGAAGATATCTACTACGCTGGCAGCGCACTGCCTAAGGCCTACGGGGGTATTACGAATACCTTCACCTACAAGCGTTTTGCGCTGAATGTCCTCTTGACCTACACGCTCGACCAGCGTATGATGAATATGGTCCAGAACGGGGCCTTCCTCTTCAACAAGAAGTTCGGCGTCGTGATGAACGACTTCTCGCGTGCTACCTTCTGGCAGAAGCCTGGTGACGAGACGCAGTACCCCTCACTGGACTTCTCGGATGATGGCTACACGGGGCAGTTCGATGGTGACATCGATACCAACATTGAGCGCGTCAGTTACCTCCGCCTCAAGCAGCTGAGTCTCTCTTACAGCCTGCCCGAGACGTGGACGAAGCGTCTTCGTCTGAAGGATGTCCGCGTCTACTTCGCAGGTGAGAACCTCTTCTTGCTGACGAACTACTCCGGTCTTGATCCCGAGATCGTCGACCCTGCTACGGGGAAGGATACAGGACGTATGTACCCCCTCAATCGTAAGCTCACCCTTGGTCTCAATCTGAAGTTCTAATGAAACGCTATATCCTACCCGCCCTGGCGCTCTCCCTGCTTGCCTCCTCGTGCAACCTGGACTTGACGCCAGAGAATGCGATTACTTACAGCAACGCCTTCTCCTCCGAAGCGGAGCTCAATACGACGACAGCGACCATACACTTCTATTTAGACAACTGTATGGACGCCTTCACTCCACTGGCTAAGATCGGACTCTTAGCCGACGAGACACAGGACGACAACCAGCTCCGCGAGGGCAACCCCCGTAGCGTCATCGAAGCTGCTGCCGACTGGGAATACGTCTACCGTATGATCTTCGAGTCCAACCTGCTCCTGGACAATATCGACAAGACACAGGGCCTCAGTGAAGAACGCTACGCCTTCCACGCTGGACAGGCGCACTTTGCCCTCGGCTTCGGCTACTTTATGCTCTCGCGTGCCTACGGTCAGGCCGTCGTCACGGACAACTCAAAGGACATCAAGCTCTACGGGCTCTCCACGCAGCAGCAGGTCATCGACGCCGCTATTGAGCATGCACAGAAGGCCTTCGAACTCCTGCCTACCTACGACAAGCTACGCACCGCCTCGGGAAGCATAGCTGCCGCCAAGCAGTACGGTAGCAAGGGCAACGCCGCTACCCTCTTGGCGCACCTCTATGCCTGGAAGGGCAGTATGGCGGAGCTCTATGGGGACACTTCGGTCGATGCCGCAGCCGCCTACCGCAAGAGCATCGAGTATGCCACGAAGGTCATCAACGGAGAGGTTGGGAACTACAGCTTAGTCTCCACACCTGATCAGCTCTGCCAGCTCTTGTCCAACCCCGAGGCAGCCAACCCCGAAGAAATCTTCTCGCTCGTCTTCGACAAGAGCCGTGGCAACGAGACGACCTCTAAGAACGAAGTCGCGGGCTTCTTCGCCACCTGGCCCGTCAATGAGACGAAGCAAGAAGGCGACATCGCACAGGCCTCCTTCCGTCTCAAGAAGTCGACCATCGAGGCGCTCTATCCCGATGAAGGTGACCTACGCCGTACGGCCTTCTTCTACAAGTTCAATGAAGACCATACAATCTCAGAGGTGAACTACGCTGTCCCCTACAAGTTCCGCTCAGCGGTCTTTGCCGTCGACAACACCGCCGATGCGGGCAAGCGCTTCGTCAGCATCAATGCCAACTACGTCTACTGGCGACTGGCGGATGTCTACCTACTCCGTGCTGAGTGCGCAGCCAAGGTCGGAGAGACAGCTACCGCCACCGCTGACCTCAACAAGATTCGCACTCGTGCTGGAGCTACCGCTTATCCTGCCTCAGGGGAGAGCGACCTGAAGAAGGCCATCTTCCGTGAGCGTGAGCGTGAATTTATCCTCGAGAATGACAGTCGCTACTACGACATCCTGCGCAACGGCAACGACTACATCAAGACCGAGCTCAAGGGTAAGTTCACCTCGCTTACCGCAGCCGACATCGCAGGCGGTGCCCTCTGCCTCCCCATCCCCTCGAGCTCACAGCGCGACAAGGATGGTAAGGTCATCAATGGGCGCATCCTACAGCGTCCCTACTGGTTCCGCTATATGTAGTCTCCTCTAAGCTCTATATCACTATGCGAACGATCAAACAATCACTATACCTTCTGGCCCTCCTCCTTTGCTTCGCCTGCACGGGCTGCACGAAGTACGACTTTGTCGAGACGGGAAAGGCACAGAGCCACCTCGACAAGACGATGTGGGAGTACTTCCAGACGGATGACTACAACTGGAGTGGACTCGTCCTCCTCATCAAGCGTGCTGGCCTCGAAGACCTCTTCCAGGGAAAGGACGCTCAGTACGGCTCGAAGTTCACCTTCCTCGGCATCACCAACCACAGCCTCCGTCGCTATCTCTATAAGACCTACGGGAAGAAGGCAGAGCAACCTGAAGGGACAGACAGCTCCGAAGGCACAGAAAGTACAGAGGGAAGCGAAGCCCCAGTAACTCCTGCTGCACCTACTGCCGTGGGGAATGCCATCGAGCCCAGTGAGCTTACCGAAGCCGAGACGATGCAGCTCATCGAGCGTATGGACGTCGAGACGGCTCGTAAGATCATCCTCGACTGCGTCATCCCTCGCGAAGCCTTGCTCTTAGAGGACTTCCCCGCAGGACGTAAGTCCACCAATGCCGAGTCCGTCATCGGTACTGGAGGGAAGCTCTACACGATGGCATCAGGTAAGAAGCTCTGGCTATACACCTTCCGTGATGCCTATGCCAATGTCCCCGAAGCAGGTGCTAACCGCCTGCACATCGTCTCCCCAGAGACCAAGGTCACGCGTGACATCGCCTCACACAACATCCAGACGCGCACGGGCGTAGTCCACTCCCTGCAGTATGACTTCACCGCGGCTGAGTTCTAATCCCCCCACGCTTATTCGCTTACACGATGAATGCACGTTCTATTTATAGCCTACTGCTCGTAGTCCTGGTGCTTACCTTGGGCTCGTGTCGCAAGATGGCTATCGGCTACTTAGATGCCGAGCACGCAGCTTTCTCCTCGAAGGAGTTAGTCGTCTACCGCAATGTCTCCGAGGACAATCCCCACAGCCTCAAGAAGGAGCATCCCGCCCCTTGGTCCTCGCAGCGCGTCCAAGGTGTCTCGGGGACGAACCCCGTGAACTATGAGTTCCTCAGCGTCGATGTCTCCGCCGGAGGCGACGCTACGAAGTTCGCCGCCGCCGTCAAGGAAGGCTTGGTCACCGTCAACGGAGGTACGATCAACCTCTTCCCCAAGGCCGTGCAGACGCTCCCTAACGGACGCTACTCGGTCAACCTCCGTGTCTACAACGAAGGCTACAGCCGTGAGCTCCGTGGACTCTTCACCTTCATCATCCAAGACCAAGCCCCCGAAGCAGAGGCTCCGGCTGAGGATGCTGGTGCTACGGAATAAGTATCCCCCTACTAAATATCCTCCCTATGAGAATTACTAAGTTTGCGACGCTCTTAGTCGCAGCCGTCCTCGCTTTCTTCACCGCCTCAGCGCAAGAAGCTACGGGGATCCGCTTCTTCAAGGGTACGTTTGCCGAAGCCCTTGCCGAAGCTCAGCGACAGGGTAAGCCCCTCTTCGTGGACTTCTACGCTACGTGGTGTGTCCCCTGTAAGAAGATGGAGAAGACCATCTTCACCCAGCCTGCCGTGGGGGCGTTCTTCAATGAGAAGTTCGTCAACCTGCAGATGGATGCCGAGAAGCCCGAGAATGTTGAGCTGGCGAAGAAGTACAAGGTAGAGGCCTTCCCTACCCTCGGCATCATCGCCCCTGACGGCAAGGCCATCCAGATCAACGTAGGCTTTATGAAGGCCGAAGAGCTGCTCGAGATGGGCAAGACCGCTGTCGGCGAAGTCAAGGGCTTCGAAGAGCTGTACAAAGAGCACCGTGCTGCCCCTGCCGACCTCGGCCTGCAGCAGGAACTCCTCACGATGGCTCCCCGCTTCCTCACCACGCAGGACGGTATGGATGCCGAGAAGTGGGTGGTACGCGTCCGTAAGCTCTACAAGGAATACCTCTCGAAGAAGATGGCGGACAACAGCCTCATCAACAAGAAGGACTACCTGATCATCAGCAACCTCGGTGGCGATGACCCCGAGGAAGTGGCACGTGTCGTTGAGTACATCAATGCCAACCTCGATGCCTGGATAGCCGCTGTCGGTGAGCCTGCCGCCTACTACATCATAGAGAAGAACGATGAGCGTATGCTCGACCTCGTCAAGAAGGGTGACGACTCTTACAAGACCTATCTGGAGAAGATCCGTACGGACTACAAGAAGGCCTATGACGTCATCAAGTTCAAGAAGGTCACTCCCTACCAGAAGTCCGTTGACTACTACGGAGCGCTCTACGCCATCTACAAGAACAAGGACGTACCTCGCTACATCCAGCTGATGACCAACTACCTCAATGGTCTCGGCGAAGACGCTAACGCTGCCGACTACGGCATCGCGGCTCAGTCGCTCTACAACGCTGCTGGCAATAAGCTCACCGCCGCCGACCACAAGCAGGCGATCGCTTGGCTGCAGAAGGCCATCCCTGCCGAGTCTACGCTGATGAACAAGATCAACTTCCTCGTGATGGCTGGCGACTCCTACAAGGAGCTGAAGGATTACAAGCAGGCACGTGAGTACTACAATCAGGCTTACGGCGAATCCCTCCTGATGGGCTCTGCTGAGCAAGCTCAGCAGATGATTCAGGCTTCGGTCATCTACAAGCTCTCTACCCTCGAGCTCCTCGAGAAGTAACCCCTTCTCCCTCGCTCGCTACATAGCGGAAGCCCCGAGACACACCGTCTGTGTCTCGGGGCTTCCGCTTATCTTTGCAGTCGGTAGCCTCGCACGCCCCGACCTGCTCCCCACAGGAGACCGTTGCACGGTCTCCAAAATGACAAGCCATGCTTGTTGTTTTGCTTGACTTTGCAGCATGCGGCAATCGCAAGGCGTTAAGACTGAAGGCGAAGGGAGTTTACTCCTGTAAACGACACGCCCGAATGTCGCAAACAACGAAGCGAGTGCCGTATGATGCAATAGTCCCCACAGCGGTCAGCCGACCTATATAGCTCACCACGCTGACCTATATTGCTCCGTGCGACGACCTATATAGCTTCCCTGCGTGACCAATAGTGGTTCGAGCTGCGACCTATATTGCTTCGCGCACCCACTGCCCGTGCTCGGGGAGCTCTTCGCCTCATCACGTACCGCTCCCCTCTGGAGCTTCGTGCCTTTACAACCTCAGATTATGCTCTACCGCTTCCTCTTGCTTCTTCTCCTGTTCACTACCTCCAGCCTCTCGGCACGCAACCTCGACTCCCTGATGCATGCCTATGGGATGGTCGAAGTGACAAGCCTCGCCCCACACATACGCGTCCAGCTAAAGTATGCCACACGGGACAACTTCATCGGCGCCAATATGTACGGCACCCTGCGCAAGGCCTATCTACATCCGAACCTTGCCCGCGCCCTGGCACGTGCTCAGAAGACCCTTGAGCGCGAGAAGCCCGGCTATGCCTTCCTCATCTATGATGCTGCCCGCCCACAGAGCGTACAGCGCCGTATGTACCAAGCCGTAGCCGGCACACCGAAGAAGATCTACGTCGCAGCTCCCGAGCGAGGCGGACGGCACAACTTCGGTGTCGCCGTAGACCTCACCATCGTGGACGCCACAGGGAAGCCTTTAGATATGGGAAGCCCCTTCGATCACTTCGGGGAGGAAGCTCACCTCGGTGATGAAGGGGCGCGTGTGAAGCAGGGAATCTTTGCTCCCGAAGTCCCAGCCAATAGGGCACTGATGCAGCGGCTCTTAGGTGCTGAAGGACTTCGACCCTATGACAAAGAATGGTGGCACTATCAGGAGCGTATGTCGATGCCTGAGGTACGCAAGCAGTACCGCCTCTTGGACTTCTAAGGGGAGACGGGGCTACTATACGTCTTTAGAACTCGACCATCTGCCCGTCGTATGCCTGGATCAGGCGTCGGCGGGCATTGTTGTACTCCTTAGCAAAGAAGTCCAGACGGGGATCATAGTACTTGGTCTTGACCCCCAAAAGTCCGCAGATGGAGTTCGCTAAGAGGTCGGTCATTATCCTCCGATCCTTCGCTGCTACGATCTGCTCATAGAGCTCAGGACGCTGAGAGCGCAGCACGGGGGAGACATACACCATCAGCGGGATCGATACCCCTGGGCGCGAGACCTCGTGCTCGTAGTAGTCGGGGCGGTCGGGATTCTCAAAGATGCTCTGTCCGTGGTCAGAGAGGTAGATGACCAGCGAAGGGGTCTGACTGTACTTCGCGATAATCCCCCCGATAATCTGGTCATTGTAGTGGATGGAGTTCACATAGTCGCAGATGATACCACGGCGCTTCTCATCGGCCGGAGTAGGCATCCCGTTGGGGAGCGTCTTAGGAAGGGCAGACGGAGTGAAGGCCGCTTGCTCGTGGATGTAGCGCGTCGAGTAAGGCGTATGCGAGCCCATCAGATGGACGACCTCAAAGAGGTCCTTGCCCTGAGGCACGTCCGCTACGTTGTAGAGGAGAGGTAGCACCGCCTCATCCTGCGACGCATTCCAGTCTCCGGCGGTACGATTGCGCACGAAGCGCACGCTATCGGAGGTAGAGGCTAAGGTAGGTACGGGCTGGATTCCCGAGCCTTGCTTCTCCTGATTGCTGAGCCAGTAGGTGTAATAGCCTGCCTTCGACAGCACCAAGGGCAGGGCGGGGTACTTATACCACTCCTGCTCCTTCCCCTCACGGGTATAGAAACTCATACTCTGCGAAATGGAGCCCGTCGTCCACGAAGCCGAAGAGACGGCATCGCTGAAGAGGACGAGGTCGCCCGTCTGAGCTAAGGAATCCTGCTTCGGGGTATTGGGGAGCGGATAGCCGTAGCAGTGCATATAGTCGCGGCGCATTGATTCGCCGAGCACCACGACCACGGTGATGCCCTTCATATCACGGGTATGCTCGACAGCTCCCACGTCGAAGCGGCGCGCCTCTGCACTGTACTTAGCTAACTCTTCTGAGGCCTCGATACAGCTGTTCGTCCCACGATAGATGCGCTCCACTGGTGCCATAAAGAGGGCACTCATCGTGGCACGCTGTGCAGGATGGACGATGAAAAGGGAGACAGGGATAGTCAGAAGCATCCCCCCACAGAGGAGGGCACGACGACCAGGCGTACCTTCACGCTGCCCCCAGCGACGCACTCCAGCGTAGGTCAGCAGGGAAAGCACCACGAGGAGTGCAAGCGGAAGGAAGAAGACCTTATAGTTGAGGTTCTCGATGAAGGCGGAGGCTTCCCCAGGGTTCGTCGCTAAGATGTTGAGCGCAATACTATCGGTATAGACCGAGCTATACGAGAAGACGAGGAAGGACTCAAAGAGCATCAGGTAGCCATAGACGAAGAGTGTCAGCCCCTGCATCCCCTTCCGCAGCCAGCGATAAGGGCAGAGAGCGGCCACAAGCGTGGGAAGAGACGACCACGTCAGCAGGCTCAGGGTCTGGTAAACAACCTCACCGGCATAGGGCAACCTTCCCTGCGCCACATAGTAATAGCCCCACGCCCACAGCTGAATGAAGAAGAGCAAGAGGGCGAAGAAGCGCAAGCGATAGAGGCGCTTGGCGTAGCGTCCGAGGAAGGAATCCCCGCCGATGAATGAAGTCTCTAATGCCATAAGTAGTCGGATAATCAGTTCGTTTCGGGGGCAAACGTACAAAAAAAGAGCCAGCTATAATACAGAACACAGCCGTATGGTAGCCATCTGCCCCCTCACCTCGGTAAGTAAAGCTTCATTCCGCCTATGTCCAACGTCTATATCACGTCCGTCTTCACACGTGCAAACCCTCGGAGTCCATCTAATTAGAGCTGAAACACAGCTTTTTGTCATCTACTAAAAATAGGTTAACTTTCCCACGTATTTGACTTAGCTAAGCACTACCCTCCCTAAGACGAATATTCGTACTCGTACGTATTAACATTCAAAGCAAGTAGAAATGAAGAAACTTCTCCTTCTTGGTGCTGCTGTAGCTGGACTGGCCACAGCTCAAGCACAAATCACGGTTCACCCACGTGCCGAAGTAGGCGTAAATGTCGCGAACCTCTCGATGCACATCAATGAGGTTTCGATCAAAACCAGTGCTACAGCTGGTCTTCGCATTGGAGGTGCTGCTGAAATAGCACTGCCTGCCAACATCGGCTCTATGACCACCCTATACGTAGCACCAGGGCTTCTGTATCGCCGCCTTGGAGCCTCCAAGAATGATCAGCAGACTCGAATCCAGGCATTAACTGTCCCTGTAAATCTTGGCCTTCGTGTTGGCCTTGACAATCATCTTGCACTCTCCCTCGAAGCTGGGCCAAACTTCTCTTACCTTCTATCAGCAAAGGAGCCCATGCCCAACTCGACTTCTATAGAGCTCAATCTTCTTGAGAAGAACGAAGATGGAGATGCTCTTTTGAAGCGCTTTGAAGCAGGCTTCGGGGTCTCTGCGGCACTGGAGTATAACAAGTTCTTTGTTCGTGTCGGTGGGGACTTCGGCCTGAGCAACCTAATCAATAAAAGCCAGCTCAAGGATAGCAGTATCAAGAATAGCAGTGCCAAGACCTCTGACTTCCACATCGGAGTAGGCTACCGATTCTAAGCTAAGCTCCCCTCTCCCCTATAAAAGCAGTCGCCCTCGAGCCTTATTTTAGGCTCGAGGGCGACTACTTCATGCCCGACAGTCGGGCGAGGTAGAGGCGGGATGAGCTGGCGGCCTTAGCCGAGGATCTCCTGCTGGAGGCTACCGACCAGACTGCTGGCACCGATACGGAAGAGGCGGTTGTCCAGCCATTCCTCACCGAGAATCGCCTCGACGAGACAATAGTACTTCACCGCTTCTTCGGCCGAACGGATACCGCCGCTGAACTTCACCCCACGCAGCTCACCATACTTCTCACGGTATTCGCGCAGTACCGAGCAGAGGATGTAGGCGGCACGCAGGTCTGCCCCTGGGAACTCCTTCCCCGTCGAAGTCTTGAGGAAGTCCGCCCCAGAGAAGAGAGCCAGGATGCTCGCACGACGAATGAGCTCAGGCTCACGCAGTGCTCCCGTCTCTAAGATGACCTTGAGGTGTGCACCACGCGCCGTGGCTTTCTGCTCCTCGATCTCCGTAGAGGCTTCCAGATAGTCCCCAGCGAGGAACGCCCCAAGGTTGAGGACGATGTCGATCTCATCGGCACCAGCGGCAATCGCCAGTGCCGTCTCGGCAATCTTCACCTCAGGGAAGCTCTGCGAAGCAGGGAAGCAACCGCTGACGCAGGCGACATTCACGCCCGAAGCGGTGAGGACTTCGCGGACAGTCTTGATGAAGTTGGGGTAGACACAGATCGCAGCTACCGAGGGAACATCTTCTGTACCCTCGAAGTCATTGACCGAAGCTACGAGCTTAGCCACCTTCTCTTCGGTATCCGTCCCAGAGAGGGTCGTCAGGTCGATGGTCGAGTGGAGGAACTTCTTGACCTCACGGTTATTGTTCTTCTCGAAGCGTTCGTCGAGAATCTTTGCTATGCGGCTGTCGATCTCTTCGACAGAGAGTGCAGGGGCGAAGGCACCGAAGGCTTCGGTGTACTTAGTTTGATTTACTTCTGCCATCATTATGTGTATTAGGGTTGGGTGTCGTGGTCTGTGGAGGGAGCGAGCTTGGGGTTGGAGCGGTGACGCTCCCCATCGCGCTGCGTCTTCTTCTCGATGTTGGCACGGAGAGCAGCCTCGAGATCGACACCCGTCTGATTAGCGATGCAGAGCACGACCCATAGGACGTCTGCTAATTCATCCCCGAGCTGTCGCCCTTCGTCACTTTTCTTGAAGCTCTGTTCGCCATAGAGACGAGCCATCAAGCGAGCCACTTCGCCGACTTCCTCGGTGAGAATCGCCATATTCGTCAGGGGCGCGAAGTAGCGCACGCCATAGGTCTGTATCCATTCGTCGACAAGGCGCTGCGCCTCTCCGAGGGTCAGTTTGCTATCCATTGTGTGGGGGAAAAGAGAAGGGGATGAGAGGAAGGAGGGAGCAAGTAATTAGCCGCTACAAGCGACCATAGACGGGGTCGCCCGTCACTTCCTTGATGACCTCGATGAAGGGAGGGAACTTCACCTCTTGATCTGGAGCGCACGAGATCTCGAGGATCTGATAGTCGCGCTTGGGCTCGATGAAGTCATCGACCTCGAAGTACTGCTTTGCCCAGACGAAGTTACGGCGGAGCTTGTGCACCAAGACTTCTTCGGGGCAGGCGATGGAGTTGAGGTAGGAGATGTATTCGTCGGGGCCAATCTGTCGCTCCGTGATGATGGGCTGCGACTCTACGGGACTCTTGCGCGTCACAAAGTAGACGTAGTTGCCACGAAGGCCACGCTTACGGATACGGACACTCGAGCCATCTTCCATATCGATGTAGGCTTGGTAGAGGTCGGTCTCCACGCCGAAGGGTATTTCACCCTGTACCTGCACGAGGAAGCGGCGGCGTATGTCGGTGAAGGTCGCGGGGTCATCCCCAAGAGTCTCGTGGATGGCGTGCAGGACGTGGCGGATCTTCTCCTGGAAGTCCACGTTGTTCTCTACGATATGTAGCTGAGGGTGTCCCGTCCAAGCCTTGAGGATGCGGGCATCGAGGTCGCGGGCTTGCTCCACGGTCTCGTGGCGCGAAGCATTATTCTCCAATGTGTAGAATTCCTCTGCCCCTTGAGCCGCGGTGACCATATGGATGACGGCGTCGTAACGTGCATCACGGAGCTTGATCTCCGACAGCCCTAATTCGTCCAAAAGTGCTTGCCACATCGTGCGCTCGATGTAGTTGGAGATGTCCATCGTCCCGCGGTCGGAGATGATTAAGACGGGTTGGGGGGCGGTGTGCGCCAGCTCGAGGAAGGTATCTTCCATCTGCAGCTGATACTTCATCACGGCCTTCTCGATGTTATAGAAGTACTGTCGGTCGGGGGTGGCGAAGTTGATGGAAGCGTTGCTGAAGAGCGTAGGCGTCTCGGGGAGTGCGTACACGAGGTAGCCGAGGTCGCTGAAGTGCTCAATAATCTGCGCCAGTGCAGTGGTCTTGCCCGCGCACGGGCCGCCGGTCAAGGCGATACGGGTGATATTCTTGTTCATCGGGAGCTAAATCATAGGCATAGAAGCCCGTACAAAGATAAGGCTCTTCGGGGTAATCCGCAGAGAGGCGCTCAAGGGCACTCCGGCCAGGACACGACAGCGTCACGACAGTGATAAGCTACCCGGCTCTTCCCTCCTCCGTCTCCTGCGGCAGTGGCTTCTCCCGAAGTCGACGGGCGCATCACGCCCGATACGCCACAAAAAAGAATCGCTGCAGGACTATGTCCCACAGCGATTCTTATTCATTGTGAAGCCTCTGAGCGACGATGTCGCGAGGTCTTCTGTGCGGAGAGAGAGGGATTCGAACCCCCGGTACCTTGCGGTACAACGGATTTCGAGACCGCCACATTCGACCACTCTGCCATCTCTCCTAAGTGCATTGCTGGGCGAAAGCCTATAGCTCACCTAACCAATGCACGGCAAAGATACACATTCTCCTTGAGTCAGCGAAATACTCGTCAAGGGGAGTCTGCCATAAACACTAAATACCCTTGGCTCTATCAAGTGGCTACCGAACCCTCCCTAAGCAGCTCCCTTCGCCCCTGACACCCACGATGCTACACAAGCGACTGACGGCAGAGCCCCTTCGACCAGCCGTATACCGATTCTTTTCCTAAGGAGGAATGTTAACTTTCCATCCGATGGAAAGAGAACTCTCCACGGGTGGAACATTTGCCCTCCAGACGCCAAACACCCCTGCAACACGCAGCACAACACCATTAAGTAAAGACTACATTTAAACAAATGCAACCAACAGCCCCTCTCCTCTCCAGACACATAGGGCATCCTACCAAGCCCCATCCCACAACAACATTCAAAGAGCACCCTTCCTTCCTAAAGAGTCCAATCCCATATTCGAACAAAGGGTAAATATCACTACATTTGTTTCATCTAAAAAAAGAAAGGTCAACCTATTCAGGCGAACCTGAGGGAAAGACTTACTGACATACGTTTAACTACATTATCCTCAGAAGAGGACTTATCTAATAACAAGCTATATGAGACAATTTAAGCTCTCGGTGGCGCTTCTTTTGCTCCTCGCGGTTGCGCCATCCCTCTTTGCTCAGAAGCAAAGAACACAGGAATTTAAGGACAAGTACACGCTGACAGAAGCCGTTGTCCTCAGCCGTCACAACATCCGTGCCCCACTCTCCACCAAGGGTAGCCTCTTGGAGAAGGTCACTACACACCCCTGGTTCGCCTGGACTTCAGGAGCCAGCGAACTCACCTCACGCGGTGGCGCACTGGAAAACCAGTTCGGGCTCTACTTCCGTAAGTGGGCGGTCGATGCTGGCCTCTTCAAGGAAAACGCTAACCCCACACGCGACGAAGTAAACATCTACGCCAACAGCATGCAGCGCTGCATCGCCACGGCCCGCTACTTCACTACCGCCTTCCTCCCTGTTGCTGACATCCAGGTCAACCACCGCTATGTCCCCAGCAAGATGGATCCCATCTTCTTCCCTCGCCTGACGAAGATTAGCGAATCCTTCAAGCAAGAAGCACTCAAGCAAATTGCTGCTATGGGAGGTAAGCGTGGTATCCGCGGTATCAATGAAGGACTTAAGAAAGCCTACGAAATCACCGCATCCACGCTCGACCTCAAGGATTCTCCTGCCTGCAAGGAAGGAAAGATCTGTGCCTTCGACAACTACGATACGCAGATCCTCCTCGAGCGTGGTGAAGAACCTCGCATGAAGGGCTCCCTCAAGGATGCTACGACTTGCTCCGATGCCTTCATCCTCCAGTACTACGAAGAACCCGATGCCAAGAAGGCAGCCTTCGGCCACAACCTCACCACCGAAGACTGGACACAAATCGCACGTATCAAGGATGTCTATGGGGATGTTCTCTTCGCTGCTCCTATTGTCGCAGTCAATGTAGCACACCCTCTCCTGACCTATATGTACGATGAGCTGAACTCTAAGGGGCGTAAGTTCGCCTTCCTCTGCGGTCACGACTCCAACATTGCCTCCGTCACAGCAGCCCTCGACGTAGAGCCCTACGAACTCCCTAATTCCATCGAGAAGAAGACCCCGATTGGTAGTAAGGTCGTCTTCGAGAAGTACGAAGGCAAGGACGGCAAGCTCTACTGCGATGTCAACATCGTCTACCAGACCACCCAGCAGCTCCGCGCCATCGAGCAGCTCAACCTGCAGAATCCTCCTATGGTCTTCCCCCTCAGTCTCAAGGGACTCAAGCGCAATGCCGATGGCCTCTACCTGCTGAGCGATGTCAATGCACGCTTCCTCCAGGCTATCCGTGCCTACGACAAGATCGAGGATACCCTCTAATCCATGCTTCCTATTCACTAAGAAAGAACTATCTATCCTATGAATATCAAGCATAGCCTGCTTTTGGCAGTCACGTCACTCAGCACGATGACGGCCCTCTCGGCACAGGATAAGCTCGAGGTCAAGGTCACGGGGCGCGCCCTATTTGACGCAGCTACCTATTCGCAGAACGATGCTGCTCGCAAGCAGGATGGAGAGATGCACGATGGTGTCGGCTTCCGTGATATGCGTATTGGCTTCAAGGCATACTACGGTCCGAACTGGTACTTCCGTGGGGATGCATCCTTCACTGCCAACAAGGTCTCCCTCAAGGATGTCTACCTCCAGTACAGCTTCAGCAAGAATAACTTCCTCCGTGCTGGACACTACACCGTCCCCTTCGGTCTCTCCTCGGCCTACAGCTCTGCCAGCAAAGAGTACCTCGATGAGCCCGAAGCAAACATCTACCAGCCCGGCCGTCGTATCGGCGTGATGCACACCATCTCCAACAAAAATATCTGGTGGCAGTATGGTGCCTTCGCTGACAACTCTGCCCTCACGACCAGCACCGACAAAGCCCCACAAGGCTACACCGTGGCTGGACGTCTCGTCTGGCGTCCCATCTTAGAGAACGGGGTGGGCTTCCACGTAGGCTTCAGCGCACTCCACCGCAAGGCTGAGTCGGATCTCAAGGGGGGCTATACCATCGGCTACGCCAAGAAGTACCTGACGATCGTCGACAAGCGCAATGCTATGGGCATTCAGCTGAACGATGCTCGCTGGGAGAATAAGTTCACGGCGGAGTTCCAAGGTATCTTCCACAACGTACAGGTCAGTAGCCAGTACTATTGGTCACACGTCAACCGCACTGGGGACAAGACCTACGACACCAAGGGCTTCTACATCTCCGCTCGTGGGATGATCGTCAACCCCGTAGACTACAAGTACAACTACACAACCTCGGGGGTCGATACGCCTAACTCCAAGAACCTTGAGCTGATGCTCGGCTACGGCTTCCTTGACCTGACGGATGCTGGTGCTCTGTCCGGAGGAGTCATCCCTGGACTGGCTGGTGCAGGGAAGATGACCGACTACAGCGCTGGGCTCTCCTACTACTGGAATAAGTATGTAGCTCTTCGCCTGAACTACCACCACATGCAGGTCAAGCAGTGGGGGCAGGCTGACACGAAGCTGGTCAATGCCCTGCAGTTCCGTGTGCAGTACATGTTCTAAGTCATAGAGACCCACCTCTACAAGATAAGCTGAGGGGCGGTGCAACCGATGTGTTGCACCGCCCCTCGGCGTTTTCTCCGTCGCCTATCCTCGACATTTCGTGCTGAGTGGGGAGGCAGTTAGTCCTCTGGAACGAGGGACAATAGTAAAGGAGTACAGAAATACTAATCCCCACAAACTTAGGAGCTCGCGGGGATTATAGCAAGAGAAGACAGGAAAGAGATCGGGGAAATATGCGCCTACTCATCTCCTATAATGGAGGCAAGCATTGCCTCTGTGCTACTCGTATCCACAACCCCTGCCATTTCTCCTCTAAGAGACTCTCTATAGGCCTCAAGGGTATCTGCCTTAAGCTGAGCCATCATACTGGCATCTATCCTTATAGATGCGACTGACTTACCGTCATTCATAGCCGAAAAACATGAGTTATTCTCTATGATGCAAAAGTAATCGTTTTGAGGATATTAAGGGGAACAGACGCCCTGCTTGCATGCCGAGGTATAGGCAGTTAGTCCTTGTGAATGAACTATCTTTGTACGGATATGCTTATGGATAAGCATTGTGTCCAACGAATACATTCTGAATAGCTCCGCATGGGAAGTATCCTCGTCATAGTCATCGCCCTCGCTACACTGGGGGCTGTAGCCGCCTTGGTCGGCACCATACAGTCGTACCTCAAGGCCCGCCGCATCGCACGCGGTGAGGTCATCATCGAGCCCGATCCCCAAGAACTTCCCCACGGCGAAGGGTGCTGTGGCAACCACTTAACCTGTGAGACCGACAGCCTACTGGCCGCCGTCAGCGAGCGCATCGAATACTTCGATGACGAAGAGCTGGACCGCTTCCAAGGGCGTGCTGCGGGAGCCTACAAGGAGGGCGAGGTGGAGGAATTCCGTGACATCCTGCTCTCACTGGATGCAGACGAAGTACCGGCTTGGGTGCGTAGTCTCCAGCTGCGTGGAATTGAGTTCCCCGAGACCCTGCGCCCCGAGCTCTACCTCATCGTCGGAGAGAATAGAGACTACCACGCCATCGTCGGCCGGCACGAGCCCAGTCCCGTAGCCTAAGTATTCGCCTTCGCATAGTCCCTACGCACCGATGCCCAGTATTTTCACCTATCACTTCTTCCAAAACGCCCTCACAGCCTCCCTGCTCACCGCCATCGTCTGCGGGATTGTAGGGGCGTACATCGTGGTGCGGCGCATCGTCTTCGTCAGTGGAGGCATCACACACGCTTCCTTCGGAGGGATAGGGCTCGGCATCTATCTCGGCATCAATCCCATACTCTCGGCAGCTGGTGCAGCCATCCTCGCCGCCTTCTCCATCGGCAAACTCAGCCGTACCGAAGGCATCCGTGAGGACTCTGCCATCGCCAGCATCTGGGCCTTAGGGATGGCCCTTGGGGTACTCTTTATGACCCTCACTCCAGGCTATGCAACCAGCCTACCAGCGTACCTCTTCGGCAACATCCTCTTGGTGACGACAGGCGACCTCATCGCCCTCGGCGTGCTGTCGCTCCTGCTCGTCGGGCTCTTCGTCCTACGCTATCGGGAAATTCTCTACACGGCCTTTGACCGTGACTTCGCTCGTGTGCGAGGTATCAGCGTCGGACTCTGGGAGCGTGGCCTGCTACTGCTGGTAGCCGTAAGCCTGGTGCTGACCATCCGCTCGGTGGGCATTATGCTCCTACTGTCGCTCCTGACCTTGCCGCAGACCACGATGGGACTCTTCACCGCCGACTTCCGCAAGATCATCGGTGGGTCTATCGTCCTCTGTCTCATCGCCAACGTCGGTGGTCTGCTCCTCAGCTACTACCTCATCAGCGTCCCCTCGGGCGTGCTGATTATCCTTCTGCTCTTCCTCTTCCTGGCGCTTGGCAAATGTCTCAGCACCCTACTACGACGCAGGGCCAAGGACGCACGTGGCTAAGAGCCAGCGCACTTGCCCTCCCCTTCCTCATCCTCCTCTTCGGGGCTTGCTCCCGACAGCTGAACACCCCGAGCTCGCGCACGTGGCAAGCCTTCCTCACGCAGTACAACGTCCTCTACAACGCACGGGAAGCCTACGAGACGACCTACCAGACTGCCTTCGAATCTGTGAGCGAAGACTATGCGCTCCGCCTACCTATCGACCCACTCCTCCCCAGCTCAAGCGGAGCTCCTCCCACTTCCACCCTGCGCTTCACGCGCACCATCGAGAAGGCGCGCAAGGCCATCGAAGAGCACAGCATCACACGCAAGCCCCCTCGCCCCCCACACTGGCGCAGCGATCCCAAGGCGGTGCGCCTGCAAGAGAAGACCGAATACAACCCTGCACTCAGCGAAGCATGGCTCCTCATCGCACGTAGCCAGCTCTATGGCGGTGACCTCACAGCCGCTCACACGACCCTTCTCGACCTCCTGCGTCGCTATGCCACCGAGCCTCAAGTGCGTGACGTCGCCCGTCTCTACCTCGCCCGTCTCTACACCCTCCGTGGCCAACTCTTCGAGGCTGAAGAGGAGCTGACACACCTTCGCCGTGGGAGCAGTAAAGTGCTTCGCCACGAGCCACAACTCTATCATACCGCCGCAGCCGAACTCGCCTTAGCCCGAGGAGCAGACTCCATCGCCCTCCAGCACTTAGACACACTGGTCGGCAAAGAACCTTCTGCCCTGCAGCGTGCGCGTCTTCACTTCCTCAGAGGACAAATCCTCGAAGCTAAGGGGGCACGCCAAGAGGCACGCACCGCCTTCGCCCAAGCCGAGCGAGTGAGTCCCCTGCCTGCGTTAGAGTTAGCCGCCCATCTACGCACCCTCTCCCTCACTCCCCAGCCCGACAAAGGCATCCGACCGCTGAGGCGCCTGAGCCGTCTGCACCGCTATGCGCCCCACCGCTCCGCCATCTACTTGGCTTTAGCTAAGGCACTCCTCGGTAGCGGTCAGCGTGACGAAGCACGCACCGCCCTCCGTCAGTGTATCGATTCGGCACAGCGACAAAGCACGACTGTCGCCGAAGCCTACACACGCTTAGGCCTGCTTGCCCTCGAAGACAAGCGTTATCCCGAGGCAGCCGAAGCCTTCGACAAGGCTTATCCCCTACTACCTGCACAGCACCCCGACTACCCCACCGTGGAGCGGCTCCGCCCAGGACTCCTCCAGCTCAGTCCCTACGCATGCACCGCCCACCGCACCGACAGCCTTCTCCGTCTGGCATCACTCCCCACGCCCACGCTCTACCATTATATAGATAGCCTCATCGCACAAAGGGCGGAGGCAGACAAGAAGAAGGAAAAGCTCAAGACGGAAGTCATCCTTCCCTTCGGCTCGGCAAGCTCTTCGGCGGCGAATAAGTCCGCAGGCTCGTACTTCGACAGCCCCGAGCAAATAGCCCTTGGGCGCACCGCCTTCCGCCAGCGCTGGGGAATGCGCCCCCTCACAGATGATTGGAATAGAAGCCAGCGGACAGGCTCGCTCGTCCCTTCGCCCGACCCTCAACGTACCGAAGGAGACAGCCTCCCCCTCTCCACTTCCTCCGCCGATGCCCCGAATAGAGCGACCTACCTACGTGACCTTCCCCTCACGCCCACAGCACGCACAGCGATGCGTGATACCCTTGCCGGTGCTCTTTTTGCGATGGCTTCCATCTTAGACGCTCCCCTTGAGCGACTGGATGAGGTGGGTGCTCTTTACGCACGCCTCTTGAGGGAGTTTCCCCACTTTGTCCTGAGGGAAGAAGTCGCCTACCGACAATTGCTCCTTGCCCTACGTACAGGACGTGATGCCGAAGCCGAAGGACTGCGCCAGAGTTACCTCCGTGACTACCCCTCCAGCCCCCGAGCACAACTCCTTCGCTCGCCCGATATGCGCCACACCCTCACGGCTCTGGCCACACGCTCCACCCAGCTCTACGACACCGCCTACGAGGCTTATCGCTCGGGAGACCTCAGCCAGGCACGCCACACCCTCACCCAGCTCGACTCCCTGCCCTACCACGATGACGAGCTCCGCCCGAAGGCCTTGCTCCTCACCGCCCTGACCGAAGTGCAGTCAGGGAACGAAGCACGCCTCCGAGACCAACTGGAGACCTTCCTCCAGCAGTACCCTCAAGCCGAGCTGATGCCCTATGTGACGCACCTCCTCACGGGGCTACGTGCCGGGCGCAAGCTAACGACTGCCCCCACGCTACACCACAGCATAGCGAGCGAAGGCATAGATACCACTGCCACCGAAGCCCTTACGTCTCCCTTCACGCCTCTCCAAAGGGGAGAAGTGTCCAGCCTTGTCCTCCTCTACCCCGAAGGGAGTTCACCTCGCCACGAAGTGTACTTCGCTCTGATGAGCTTCATCTATTCGACCTTCACGCAGTGGACGCTTCGGGTCAGTGCCCTCCCTACGGAGAGCGGCCTTACAGGCTACGTCATCGAGGGCTTCCCCACGGCGAGCGACCTCACCACCTTCCGCCGGAAGGCTTCCGCCCCGACAGGACTCCTCCCGACACTCCCTATGGGTACGCTCCTCCTTCCGCTCTCCGCCGCCAATCGCCCCCTACTCACCAGCCAGTCCCTCCCAGCCTACCGCACCTTCCTCGGCGAGTAAGCCAGCCCCTCCCTCTACGACCTCGGCGCGACGATAGGAATAGTAGTGCAGTTTGGTTAACTTTGCTCCAGCTCCATCTAACTAAGCACTTATCTACGATGCCCGAATTACTCTCCCTCCTCCCCATATGGCAGCTGTGGCTCCTCGCCGCACTCATCCTCTTCGTCTTAGAGGTCATCACTCCTGGCTTCATCTTAGCCTGCTTCGGAGTGGGCGCACTCGTGGCCATCCTCCCCAGCCTCTTCGGAGGCAGTTGGCTGGTGCAAGTCCTCTTCTTCTGTGGGGGAAGCCTCCTCTCCCTGTGGCTACTCAAGCCCCTGATGGCACGGTGGTTCGCCACCCGCGAAGCGAAGACTGGGATGGAAGCCCTCATAGGCCGCCACGCTCTGGTCACCGAAGACATCCCCGCAGGGGAGCAAGGTGGTCGCATCGCTGTCGATGGCGACAGCTGGCGCGCCACAACGAAGAGTACCGCCCCACTCAAGGCAGGTAGCACCGTCCGCATCATCGGCTACGACAGCCTTATTCTCCACGTCGAACCTCTTAACTAACCCCCTACTCTTATGCCTATCGAACTCATCATCCCTCTGGTCATCGCCCTCCTGGTTATCTTCACCATCTACCAAGGGCTCTGCATCGTACAGCAGTCGCAGACCGTCATCGTCGAGCGACTCGGTAAGTACTACCGCACCCTCTCCTCGGGCGTGAACATCATCATCCCCTTCATCGACCGCCCTCGCTCCATGCGCTGGAGATACACCATCCCTGGGCCCAACGGACAGACCCTCGTGCGCTTCACCGACATCACGAACATCGACCTGCGTGAGACTGTCTATGACTTCCCTCGCCAGAGCGTCATCACGAAGGATAATGTCGTCACCGAGATCAACGCCATCCTCTACTTCCAGATCGTCGACCCCATGCGCGCGGTCTACGAAATCCAGAACCTCCCCGACGCCATCGAGAAGCTCACCCAGACGAGCCTGCGTAACATCATCGGGGAGATGGACCTCGATGAGACCCTCACCAGCCGTGACACCATCAACAACAAGCTCCGCATCATCCTCGATGAGGCCACGAACAAGTGGGGCGTAAAGGTCAACCGCGTCGAGCTCCAAGACATCAATCCCCCACGCGACATCCGTGATGCCATGGAGAAGCAGATGCGTGCCGAGCGTGACAAGCGCGCCCAAATCCTCAACGCCGAAGGGCAGAAGGAAGCCACCATCCGTGAGTCCGAAGGGCGCATGCAGCAGGCGATTAACCATGCCGAAGGGGAGCGTCAAGCTCAAGTCCTGCGTGCTAAGGCCGAAGCAGAAGCCAAGCTCCTCACAGCCGAAGCAGAAGCCCAAGCCATCCGCAAGATCGCCCTGGCTGTCGAAGGCTCGGGAGCTAACCCTGCCCAGTACCTCATCGCCGTGCGCTACCTCGAGACCCTCAAGGAGATGACTTCGGGCAAGGACAACAAGACCATCTACCTCCCCTACGAAGCCTCAGGCGTCCTCTCCTCCCTCGGCGGCATCAAGGAGCTGCTCAAGTAGTCGCACCTTCGCCCCACTAAGCGGCACAAATAATACAATCCAGCACGACACGTTATACCCATAGAGCGGGGGCGGGCTTCCCTCGACGAAGCCGCCCCCTCCTTTTCACTAAGTTCTTACCCCGACTGCGTATGACACAAACCTACCCCCGTACTGACAAAGAAAAACTTAACCTTATTGCCCGTACAGCCTTCGAGCGTACCCAGCCCCGCCATCAGGAGACGCTCCGACAGCTCCGCCTCTTGGCCGCTCTGGTCTAATCGCCTCTCTTCTCTCCCCTCTTTTCCCTACTGACTTATGAGCAAAAAGCAGGCGATCATCTCGCCTTCGCTCCTCTCGGCGAACTTCCTTCGTCTCGAGGAAGACGTGCGCCTCATCAACCAAAGTGAGGCCGACTGGCTACACATCGACGTCATGGACGGCGTCTTTGTCCCGAATATCTCCTTCGGCTTCCCCATCCTCGAAGCCATCCGCCCCATCATTGAGAAGCCATTAGACGTGCATCTGATGATTGTCGAGCCGATGAAGTTCGTGCGCGAACTTGCCGCCCTCAAGGTCGACACGATGAACGTCCACTACGAAGTAAGCCCTCACCTCCACCGCTCCATCGGAGCCATCAAGGACTCTGGGATGAAGGCTGCCGTGACGCTCAACCCCCACACCCCCGTCGAGCTCCTCGGCGATGTCCTCGCTGACCTGGATATGGTGCTGCTGATGAGCGTCAATCCCGGCTTCGGCGGACAGAAGTTCATCCCTCAGACCCTCGACAAGGTCAAGCGTCTGCGGCGGATGATCGACGAGCGGGGGCTCTCGACCCTCATCGAAGTCGACGGCGGAGTCAATGCCTCCACGGGTGCTGCCCTCGTAGAAGCTGGGGCAGATGTCCTCGTGGCTGGGAGCTATGTCTTCTCCAATGAAGACCCCAAGGCCGCTATCCACAGCCTCAAGGCGCTCGCTCGCTAAGCTACGACAGAGCTACGAGCGTGGACTCTTGGCCACGACCATCGCTGCGGTGAGCCGTAGCTACCCCACGCTCGCCCTCGGCATCCTGATTCTCGGCTACCTCTCCACAGAGCTCCTCCCTCACAGTGCGCTCAGCTTCGGCTTGGCACTCTGTGGAGGAGGAGCTTTCCTTTTAGGGGCAATATCCCTACGCCCTCATCACTCCGAGCAAGCCAAGAAGGAAGAGAGCGGACGAGTCCACACGACAGGCGCCCTGCGTCTGGGACTGACCTGCCTCCTCCTCTTAGCCGCCCGTCTCTATTATGCACACAGCATCCAGCAGGTCATAGATATCCGCCTTCCCCTTCATCAGCCGCTCAAGGCTCAGGTCACCGATGTCGAGCGCACCACACCTGACAGCCTACTGCTCCACGTACGCCTCCTCATCGAAGAAGCTCCCCATCGCCCCCTCCTGCAGCTTCGTCTCTCACCTCGGGACGGAAGAGCTGAGCACAAGCAGACCAATACCACCTACCCAGCTCCACCCATCCAAGTAGGCGACACGCTCACGCTCTCCCTTGAGCGACTCCGCACGACCGCCCGCTTCCTCAGTGAGCGACCCTCATATGGGCGGTATCTCCTCAGCGAAGGGATAGCTACCATAGGACAAGCACATCTCCTCTCCCACCACCCGACTACGACAAGCACCCTCCTCTGGCGTGCCCCTACGAGCTACGCCCTGCGCCTCCGTACGCAGCTCACGACACGCCTCTCTGAGACCACCCTCAGCCCCTACGCCCAGCACTTACTCCGTACTATGACCCTCGGGGAGAAGACGCACGATGCGCTCGGGAAGGGGCTTCGTACCTCGTTCGCGCGTGGCGGTGTGGCGCACCTCTTAGCCGTCAGTGGCTTCCACTTAGCGGTAGTCATCGGTGCGCTGAGCCTCCTCTGCTCGTGCCTGCCCCCTCTGCGTCGCCACGCACGGGGTCGCTACCTCCTCTTACTCGGGGCTGCGTGGGGCTTCACGCTGGTTACGGGAGCAAGCATCCCCACGCTCCGTGCAGCAGGGATGCTCTCGATGTACCTGGGCTTTCGTCTCCTGCGTCGTCCCGTCTGCACCCTCGAAGTCTTCACCGTCCCAGCCCTGCTGCAGCTACTCTTGGCTCCACTCAGCCTCACGAGTGCGAGCTTCCTGATGACCTACTTAGCTCTGGTGAGTATCCGCCTCTTCTATCGCCCCATCGAAGGCCTCTTCGGCACGCTACGCACGCCCCTACTGCGCTACCTGTGGTCAGGGCTGGCGATGACGCTCTCCGTCCAGCCCCTCCTCTTCCCTCTGAGCCTCTACCTCTTCGGTAGTAATTCACTCGCCTTCCTCTGGTCTGCCCTCCTCGTTATCCCCTTAGCTTCGCTCCTCATCCCCGTGAGTCTTCTGACCTTCCTCTTCCTCCCCTTCGTTGGAGCAGTGCCGAGCTGGCTGCTCCTCCCCTTAGAATGGGGCTCAGGGCTGATGCGCCAAGGGGTAGAACTCATCGAAGGCGTGCCGGCTCTGATGCTCCACTATCCGCTCTCACTCGAGGGGCTGCTCCTCTACTACCTCCTCGTGGGGGTCAGCGTCTCGGCCTACCGTCTATACCACGAGCCTCCCACCTCCACACGCCTCTAAACGACACGCGCCCACAGACCATCGGAGGTCTGTGGGCGCGTGCCTTTTACTTGCTCGGGGCGAAGCCTCGGGCTTAGTCTTCGTTAATCATACTGAAGAGCTCTTCCGCAGCAGCACGAGGGCCGGTCTTGGTCTGTCCTTCGACCGCCAAGCAGGTATGCATCTCCCCGACCTTCACATTGTGGGCAAAGAGTTCGGAGAAGTAGCTACGGATGAGCTGACCAGCGAGCTCCGACTCCTGCACCGGGCCGAAGGGATTGGCGAAGTACGAGGTCACCAACCCCTTCTCTGTCGTTGTCCCCTTGGCACGGCGTGCGCCAGCTTCGAAGGTCTTGATGGCTTCCTCAATATCGCCGAAGAGCTGGATCTTCTGCTCAGCTTCGGCGTAGTTATTAGCATAGAGGAAGTAATCCACAGGGAAGCCCTTAGAGATCAGTTCGTACGTGGCGATGGGGATGGTCACACGGGCATTGACCTTGTCGGGATTGGTGTAAATCCCACGGTCGAGCTGGCTGAAGGCGTAGGTCGGGTCGAGGTCGTCGGTACGCACGAAGGCACCGATCTCCGTACCATAGGCACGCACGACGCCATCTTCCCCACGATGCAGGTAGCCCATATCGTCAAAGATGACGCGCATATGGCGGATGTACTTCTCATTGAGCGTGCGGAAGGCCTCGAGGCTTTCGCTCTTCCCAGCACCGCTGTCGCCCATAATGATGATGTTTGCCTCACGCCCATTCTTCAGGATGATGTTGACCATAGCACCATGAATAGGGAGGTTGCCACGGCTCATCTGCTTGAGGTTGTGCAGCGTCAGGAGCATCTTCTTCATATAGCCGAAGTAGTCAATCTCATCGCAGTAGTTGGCGTAGCCGATGAGGATATCGTTCTTCTTGTCCTTGTAGTAGAAGGTGCGCTTCTCTTCGTGCCCATCGGGGTAGCCGAAGATGTAAATCATATCGGGCTTCTTCCCTACGTATTCATCCTCCTTAGCGAGCTCGAAGAGGTTCGCCAGCCCTAAGCCGTGGCACATAAAGTCCTTGTGGAAGTAGACGAAGGCCAAGAGGTCTCCCACCTTCGCCGGGTAGAGGAACCATTCGTCTTCGTTGAGGATCATATTCGCCACGGGATTGATGGAGTGCTCGCGGAAGATGCCGTCACGCGTGTTCTTCTTCGTGTAGGTGACGTAGGGTGGGTTGATGACGATGGAGTTGATGAAGGGGATGGCGGAGAGGCCCTTGTACTCCGAAGGATAGTTCCAAGGGGCATCGAGGAGGATGAGCCCAGCGTTAGCCCCAGCCGTTGTCTGACGGTAGACGTTGCTGGCGAAGCCGTTGACGACCTCCTTGGTACGGCGGTAGATGGAGAGGATGAGTTCGTTGAAGAGCTCATAGGCCTGCACGAAGCGCACGTTTTGCACGCCATCGCCCTGACGCTGGTTGTGGACGACAGCGATGCGCTCCATACGGCGCCAGTAGTGGTACAGGAGTTCAACGACCTCGAGGAAGAGGTCACGGTCACGGAAGAAGGGGGCGTACTTATTGTTGACTTCGAGGATTTCCTCGACGCTGCAGACGCTCAGGAGGCGGATGACCTCCATGAAACAGCGTACGAGTTCGTCCTCGTCTTGGAAGCCCTGGATGAAGGCCTCGTAGATGACGGGATTATCTTTGCGAAGATAGGAGATGAAGGATTCGACGACACGTCCATAGGCGTAGCTCGTCAGGATCTTGCGGCGGTTGTCGCAATACTTCGAGGTAAAGTTGATGATGGCTCTACCACGGTTGAGGGTGAATTC
>ERZ772974.603-NODE-603-length-25674-cov-3.959795_pt1 | contig 25674 bp, 21 predicted proteins | sample MGYA00580671_ERZ772974 | MGnify/ENA primary metagenome ERZ772974 (study PRJEB29015, sample SAMEA2738065) | human oral metagenome | biome: human oral; feature: human-associated habitat; material: saliva | place: China | collected 2218 ... | reverse complement strand
ATGAGGAACTTCAGGTGCTCGATGCTGAGCGCGCCCAGGCTATCCGCGAGGCGGCGGATCTGGTAGCAACCGGTGAGTACGACGAGCATTTCCCCATTGACGTCTTCCAGACCGGTTCGGGCACCTCGTCGAATATGAACACCAACGAGGTTCTGGCGACTTTGGCAACCCGTTCCCTAGAATCACGGGGCATTGAAGTTCACCCCAATGACCACGTGAATGCTTCCCAGTCTTCCAACGATGTTTTCCCCACTTCCGTGCACGTTGCCGTGACCGAGGCACTGGTCAAAGAGCTGATCCCTTCCCTTGAGGTTCTCGCTGCTTCGCTGGAAAAGAAGTCCGTAGAGTTCAAAGACGTCGTCAAATCCGGACGCACCCACCTGATGGATGCAACCCCCATTACCTTAGGCCAAGAATTCTCTGGCTACGCCGCTACCGTGCGTTACGGCATCGAACGTGTGAACGCTTCCCTGCCCCGCGTGGCTGAGGTTCCCCTAGGCGGCACCGCAGTGGGTACCGGTATCAATACCCCAGCGGGCTTTTCGGCACGTGTGATTGAGCTGCTTGCTGAAGAAACCGGTCTACCCCTGACCGAGGCACGTAACCATTTCGAGGCGCAGGCAAACCGCGACGGTCTGGTTGAGGTTTCCGGTCAGCTGCGCACCCTTGCATACGGTCTGATGAAAATCAGCAACGATATCCGTTGGATGGGTTCAGGCCCGAACACCGGTTTAGGCGAGCTGCACATCCCCGATCTGCAGCCCGGCTCGTCCATCATGCCCGGCAAGGTAAACCCGGTGATTTGTGAGGCTACTATTCAGGTTGCGGCACAGGTAATTGGTAATGATGCGACCATCGCGCTTTCCTCCACCAACGGAGCCTTCGAGCTAAACGTGGGTATTCCAGTAATGGCGGCTAACCTGCTCCAGTCCATCCGTCTGCTCGCCAACGTTTCTCGCGTGGCGGCTGAGAAGATGATCGACGGCCTGAGCGCCAACGTAGAGCGTTGCCGCTTCCTGGCGGAAGCATCCCCCTCGACCGTAACCCCGCTGAATAAGCTCATCGGGTACGAGGCCGCCGCGAAGATCGCCAAGTACTCCGTGGCAAACAAGGTCACCGTGCGCGATGCCGTGGTGGCTTTAGGTTACGTTGAACGCGGTGAGGTAACCGAGGCTCAGCTCGATGAAGCTCTGGACGTCACCAAAATGCTGGGCAACTTCTAGTCCGCATATCGTTTTCATGTGAACAGACACTCCTAGAACATAGTTGAGGGGCTTCTACACGATGTGTAGAAGCCCCTCAACGTTTGAGCTAAGACCCGCGCGGTGCGGGCAGATAGATAAATCTCTATCTCAGAATTTTGCTCGGTCTATTTGCCTTGTTCGTACTGATAGATAAGTTCCGCAAAATCGGCGCGAGTAACGGCACCATCGGGCTGGAACCAGCGTTCAGACCAGAAAACAAGACCCTTCTTCTTCAGCCAGGTACTCTCCCGGTAAAACGGAGAATCAGCCTTCATATCGGCATATAGGGATTGTTCCGGTAGGTTCACGCCAGGTTCCCCAGCGTAACGGTACAAAAACGCAGCCATACTGGCGTGAGATGCAGCCGCCTCGGGGCGGAAATGACCGTCACTCCAACCGAAGCTGATACCGCTTTCACGTGCCCAAATAATCTCCCGGTAGTGCGGGTGTTCCGGGGTAACATCCACATAGGGAGACTCCTGCGGAAGAGTAACCTGAGGGCTTCCTGCCAGGCGGTAGAGGGCCACAACGGACTGTTCGCGGGTTATAGCATCGTAGGGGCGGTAATAGCCGTCCGCGCTATCGACAAGCTGCCGCTGCGAAGCCCAAAGAATCGCATCGCGATGTGCGGTACGATCGCGCACATCCTTGAAATCCGATTCGGGTGTAGGTTTCTCACCGGGTGCGGGTTTGGGGTTTGGTGCGGGTTCGGGGCCCGGCTGAGGCTCTGCCGGTTTGGGATTTGGAACCGGTTGATCCGCAGTCGTTAACGGGAGCTTTTGGTGGGCTTCGAAGATAACATCGTCCTTCGGGTCCTTTGGATATACCCCCGTACTAAGCTCGTATACGTGCCCGGTTTTGAGAGTATTCGCGGGAATGGTGAAGGTGGTCTGGAAGGTACCGTCGGTAAAGCCATCGTAGAGGTCTTTCTCTTCCACCCGGTAGGTATAATCCACTGGATGAGTGAGAACCGCGCCCGTTGGTTTGCCAGTCTTCTGGTCTATCTCGTTAATAACGAGGTTCATACTCTGACCCTGTATCTCGGCGTTGCCAGAGCCATAATATCCAGTACCGGTCACAGTAATCTCGGTATCGATGGTCGGGTTCACAGCGGGAACGCTCACGTTCAGCTGCGGTGCTTTACTCTCCGAGGAAAACTCAACATCCAGGTATTCAGTCAAAGCGTTGTTTGCCAACGTTCCGTCGGGATTGATGACCTGGGTTCCGATGCGATAGCTGCGGCGTGCATCCAGACCTGCCGGATAGGGAAGCGCAGTTTCAAAGAGGCCGCTCTGCGAGAGCTCCTCGGCAGAAACTTTCACCGATGACACGGTTCTTTCCTGAGTAACAACCTGACCTCTGGGCCAATCACCCTCAATAAGAGAAACCTGCAAGTATCCGCCTTGAGGAATAAACTTTGGGTCATAGCCGGTACCGCGCACCTTCACGGAGTCTTCCACCAACGAGTTAGGCTTACCCTCGACTTCCAGATTGGTGTTCTGGCGTGCAACCAGCACCGGTGCCTGGGTGTTGTATGCCGTGGTGGGCAAGATTTCATATCCTTGCGCCTGCTGCGTTGTCGAGGTCAGGGTACTGCTGACGACGTAATCGAGTTCCGGATGGAAATCGTTCAGCGGCAGCGGCTGGGTATTCAAATAGACCTCAAAGGTTCCGTCATGAATCTGCGATGCGGGAACATTCACATACCCCAGGTTATATACGCCGTATTCCGTAGTGAAATATGGGGAATTAGCTGGTGTATCTGAAGGGGTAACTTTGAGGCTGACCTGCTGATCTACCGCCACACCGTAGAAACCGGTTCCTTTGATTTTGAGCGTCTTCCCGTAGTAGGGGTTGACTTCATCGGGGGTTTCGACCACTAGCTGCGGAGTTGCTTGAGGTTCCTGATCGGACACAACCTGCGGGGTCACCGTAGCGGTGGATGCAGGGGTTGAAGCACCAGGATCGGTGACAGCTCCCGCTGGGGTCAGTGGAAGCACTAAAGCGCCTGCCACCACGAGGGCACAGGCGCTACGTCCGAGAGCATTTCTGGCTCTTCCGGGCGATTCGTTAGGTGAATTGTTTGTAGGGTAGATAAGAGACATTATTATTCTCCATTTGTATAGATGTGGTTGGGAGTGAGCGAGTTAAATCTCTCAACACTCATATTCACCTTATCAAACCTTTAACTCAAAATACAGGGTTTTCCAATTTAAAAATTTCTTTTGGAACATAATTTAATTCTTATCCCAGCAATGTACACGCTATAAATATTACCCCCTCACACAACCTACTTCGCTGATATATCAACGCTAAATACCCATGAAGCAACATATACTTTTCATAAATACACCACATGCTCATTATCACAATGTTATGCACAGGTTTATTTTTTAACGGTGTGTTGCATCTGAAAAATACATAGATATTTTCGGTGGTAATCTTCTATAATTTACAGATTTTAGATTTTTACAAGAAGCCGAAATTAATGCATAAAACCCCCATTTTTATTTTTCTCAGATATGAACAACGGTAAATACGAGAAAAATACTTAGATACAACCTTGGGAGTATACACGGTCTCCAACGCATCACACACAGGTATACACAGGCGCGCAGCTCACTTGCCTTGAGGACACGAGAGGGAATAATTTAGCGATTACCGAGAGGATTCAGGTCCATCTTTGGGTGCGTGAGATACATAGTCAAAACGGCAATGTCCGTCATAGTTCAGCGCCGCATCAATGCGGTCAAGCATCCGCTCAGAGAGCATAGAACGCTCCTGAGGATCCGTCACATCTACCCATCGCACCTGGGAAGATTCCTCGTCATTCACTCGTGCCTGCCCGGATACCCACCGGCACAAAAACGTGTGATCTAAAAACTGGCAGCGATCCCCGTTGCTAAAGCGCATCGCGGGGTCAGCCTTGACCTGAGCAAGCTCTAGAACCTCAATACGCACGCCCGCCTCCTCATAGGCTTCACGTATGCAGGTAAGCGCCGGGTTCTCGCCAGGATCGACAATACCCGTCACGGGAGTCCACCTGCCGTTATCGCTGCGTTTAACCAGCAGTACCTTGCCATCCTCATCGCGACGGATCACTGCGGTAGCGCCCGAAAGCCATAAATATTCGTGACCAATTTTCTTGCGTAAATTCACGATGTACTCGGGGGTAGGCATCAAAGATCCTTTCGTCGATCGGTGGTTTTGGCCCGAGGTCTTTAGAACGATAGGAATGAGTAGCTTGGCACCAAAACCGCCGCTATCATTCCTATCAGCATAAACGGTCCGAAGGCTATGCGGGTGCGCCGTGTAACGGACCTGCTCAGTACCAAGACCACGGCGCATAATCCGCCCACAACAAAGGTCACCAACGTCGCCCACAATAGGTTAGCCCACGAGAAGTAGCCAATGAGCCCGCCAAGCGCGAGAGCAAGTTTCACGTCCCCTCGGCCCAGCGCCCCGAAGGAGAGCATCCTCATCAGGACGTAGAAGGCCCAAAGTACAAGACCACTCCCCCATACACGCAGGATAGTTCCCCACTGACCGCTCAGAGCAGCAATAACCGGCAAAGCGGTGTGGGTGGCAAACACGAAAGGAAATACGATGCGGTTTGGTAGCCTGTGTTTCCGCAGATCCCAGCCCCATAGTTTTACCGTGCACCCAGCTGCGTACAGCAGATAAAGAATCAGCAGAATACCGGCGATCCAGCCGGGTACTCCCTGTGTAAAGAGTTTCGAGAGTTCTTGAAGCATGAGTGGCTAAGATCCAAAGCGGCGGGTGCGACCCGCATAATCCCGCAGGGCACGCAAGAAATCTACCCGCGTAAAATCAGGCCAGAGAGCCTGGCAGAAATAGAATTCCGAGTAGGCGCTTTGCCAGGTCAGAAATCCCGAGAGGCGCTGCTCACCAGAGGTACGAATCAGTAGATCAGGATCGGGCATATCGCGGGTGTACAAGCGACGCGAAATATCCTCGACGTTCAGGGTATCTGCCAGATCGCGCATCGAGCAGTCCTGAGCCTCGGCATCAAGAATAAGTTCACGCACCGCATCCACAATTTCTTGGCGTCCACCATAGCCAACCGCGATATTCACGCGCACCCCCGGCAAGGGCGCGGTCTCTGCTATAACCCGCTCCAGGGTGTTGCGAAGCTCATGGGGAATAAGGGAAACATTACCAACCGCGTGCACGGGCCCCTGCTGCGCGGTACGCAGCCGCCGCAGAAATTCGTCGATAACGGCGATAAGCCCGGTAAGTTCATCGGCGGGTCGCTTGAGATTTTCGGTCGAGAGCATATATAACGTGACCTGAGGTATGCCCAAGTCGGCGCACCAGCCCAGAAAGTCAATGATGCGCTCGGCTCCTGCCGCGTGCCCCTCACGGGTGCTCAGCCCCCGCTGTGCGGCCCAACGCCGGTTGCCGTCCACCAGCACACCGATGTGTGTAGGAAGCATCTGCGGGGTTAAAGAAGTTGCCATAGAGCGTTCATAGACGCTCGGTTCCGGGGAGGTTCCCGGTTCAGAGGGAACCCCATGCACGGTAATAACGGGCAGCGCCAGAGTATCAGCGGGTGCCATGCTGATCGTCCTCGGACTCTGTATCCTGCTGGGCTTGGGCTTGCTCGGCCTCTTGAGCGGCTGCATATTGTGCACGGTACCGCAGACGGCGAGTACGCCGGGTCATGTCGATGCCAAGAATAATGACGAGGAGGGATAGCGCCGCAGTCGCAAAGAAACCGCCAATACCGGGCGAACCTGCAACAGACCCATCGGGGTTGGCGGCTGGGGTGTTATCTGCTGCAAGCGCAACACCGTGAGCGGCAAATGCCACAAGGTCGGGGACTGTGGCGAGCGTATCAAGAATGAGGTGGCTCATGACTATCCTTCTGAACATTCCGGTTTCTAGCGGTAAGCCGGTCATGTGTGATTGTCTAAGTCTTCATTCTACCGCGTGACATCTTGTATATTCCCGCCTGAGGTTCATGTTTCAGCTGGGAATGCGCCAAGAGTTTAGCTATGTTCACAGTACTCAAGACCCGCAGCCAAGGGGCACCGCATGATCGCTTACGGAGGCGATAGGCTAGAAAAATATGCCGTCGCTCAGGGAATGTTCCGGCAGGGTTACCGGCACCCGCGAGTCGATAAGTGTATAGTCCTCCCAGGGCCAAATATGCTTCTGCTCATCGGTAGAGATCGCAAAGAAAATACCTTGCGGATCCACCTGTGAGGAGTGCGATAAAAGCGCCTGATCGCGATGGATAAAGTAGTCACTGCAGAGAATTCGCGTGGTGGTCTCGTGCCTGGTGCCGTCTTGCGCATCATTGAAACGGTGCGCCATATGTTCGATGAAACCTTCAAAGACGCTCTCACCCCGCTGATCGAGCAGGTACTCGTGCAGAGCGACGGTGCGTTCGGGGTTGAAGGCACGATCATAGTAAAGCTTTAGGGGTTTCCAGGGCTCGCCTTCCCCCACGTATGCTTCGGGGTCACCAGCCTTTTCGTAGGCCTCGACGGCAACCTTATGACTCATGATGTGGTCGGGGTGCGGGTATCCTCCCACCTCGTCATAGCTGAGAATAATATGAGGCCTGTACTCGCGTACGAGTCTTACCAACGGTGCGGCGGCCTGTTCGAGAGGCAGTGTACCGAAGCTGCCGAAAGAAAGTGGGGGAAGAGGGTCGCCTTCAGGCAGACCGGAGTCCATGAACCCTATCCATCGATGTTCGATGCCTAAAATCTCAGCAGCACGGGCCATTTCGGTGCGGCGTAATCCGGGCAGGTTACGGTGTGCTCTGGGAGCGTTACGAATTTCTTCGTTGAGGATGTCCCCGCGTTCACCGCCTGTCATGGTGGCAACCATATAGCGGGCGCCGCGGGAGGTATAAGCAGCAGCGGTCGCGGAACCTTTAGAGGATTCGTCGTCCGGGTGAGCGTGGACGGCTAGGATGCGCAGCCCTGCATATTCCTCATCAAGAGGTTTAAGATCCTGCACTGCGGGATGTTCAGGCAGAATTGCTTTGATTTTTTCTAGCGCGTCGCTCACGTTAATCCTTATGATGACAAAGGGCTTATACTGTGGGGTTTAAAATGGTAGAGATTAAGAGCATCTCCTAAAAGTGTAATCATACAGAAATAGCGCAAGAAAACCACCCTAAATGAAGCATTATGACGGTGTAAAGTACCGTGGTGCAGACCATTTTCTGTACCGCATCGTCCACTAGACACCACGAGAAGAGAGCTATGACAGATCCTTCACACACGCAGGCGAGCGAAACGGCAGCTGCCGATTCTCATGCCGATACCCTAGCGCAGCGCTACGGCGCTAAACCTGTTCGGCAGCGTGCCCTCTCCACGCGAATGTGGGTGCTTCTTGCTGCCTGTGTTACGGTTGTGGCGGCCGCTTTTATTATGTGGGTGCAGATGGATTCTCAATCCCGCCCAAGTGCACGCGATACTGGGTTTACCCTCATCAGCAATGACGAGGCACAGGGGCGTTTTGAACTCTCTAAAAACCCACAAGACACCGCGGTTTGTTCGCTTAAGGCGCTTAATTCTTCCCGTGTTGCGGTGGGATGGGCCGACGTCGAAATTGGTCCTAACAGCGCCGAGCAGGGCAACACCCGAGTCACACAACACAGCGCGAACCTGCGCATACTCTCGGAGGCAACCACGGTTACCGTGGATTCCTGTCGGCTTAAATAGCCGTATCACACCCACGATTCGGTGAGCGCTCAGCGAAATGATACACGCCCTAACACTCAGATATTTAGGGCATGTGTACTTTCTGCCCTAGAATAGGGTGATACTTTCCAGGGGAGAACCCCCAGACCAACGCGCCGGTTTATACCGGAGCATAACCAAAGGAGAAGCATGGCTGAAAGCAACGGCGCATGGCTCACTCAGGACGCATACGATCGGCTGACTCAGGAGCTTGAATATCTCTCAGGTCCGTATCGTCAAGAAATCGTTGACCGCATCGCCGCCGCTCGCGACGAGGGAGACTTGCGTGAGAACGGCGGATACCATGCGGCACGCGATGAGCAGGGTAAAAACGAAGCTCGCATCAACCAGCTTAAGCATCTTCTGGAAAACGCCCAGGTAGGAGACGCCCCCAGCGATGACGGTGTGGTTGCCCTCGGCATGGTTATTGAGGCCGAAGTAGCTTCCCGTTCTATGAAGTTCCTGCTGGGCTCTCGCGAAATTGAGGAGACTCTGCCCGCTAACTCTGATTTGAAGGTCTTCTCGGAAAAGTCTCCGATGGGTGCGGCAATTCTGGGGGCCAAAGAAGGCGATGAAGTCACCTATCTTGCTCCCAACGGCAAGGAATTGACCGCGAAGATTGTTTCAGTCAAGCCTTTCCAGGGCTAGAGTCACGAAGCTTTAAACGCACGGTGGGGTTCGGTTATATGACCGAACCCCACCTTTATATCCTGTGGTTTTATGCCAGATGACCTCTCAAAAATTAGTACACCACGATGGGTTTGAAGCCTTCTTCCTCCAAGGCCGAGATAACCTGACGGCAGTGTTCCACGCCTTTGGTTTCCATATCGATCGTAATGGAGACATCGCCCATCGACAGAGAACCGCCTACGCGCGTGTGATCCACGCCGGTAACATTCGCGTCATTCTCCGAAATGATGCGCGAGATCGTCGCCAGCTCACCCGGACGGTCTGAGAGCATCATCTTAATCGTCATATACCGACCTGCCGCCGAAAGACCACGCTGAATCACTTTCAGCATGAGCATCGGGTCGATATTGCCGCCCGAGAGCACACACACGACAGTTCCCAAATCGCCGTATGTTTCCTTGAGCTTGCCGTTCATGAGCGCCGCCACCGGAACCGATCCGGCGGGTTCAACCACCAGCTTATTGCGTTCCATCAAGAAGATAAGGGCCCGGGCGATATCGTCTTCACTCACCGTCGCTACATCGTCGACAAGCTTCTTGATAATGGAAAACGGTAACTGACCGGGGCGCCCCACCGCAATGCCATCTGCAATCGTCGAGACCTTCTTCAACGGGACGAGCGCATCCGCAGCCAAGGAAAGCGGATATGCCGCCGCATGCTCAGCCTGCACACCAATAATGCGAATCTTTTTACCCAACTGGTCTTCCTTCGCACGGACCGCCGCCGAAAGACCAGCGAGCAGGCCACCTCCGCCAACACCTACAATGATGGTATCGACCTCAGGCACCTGTTCCAGGATTTCCAAACCGATCGTTCCCTGACCCGCGATAATATCTTCATTATCGAAGGGATGCACAAACACCGCGCCGGTCTCTTCGGCATAGCGTTTTGCTTCAGCCAGCGCCTCGTCCACGGTCGTACCGTGCAGTTCGACCTCGGCACCGTGGTCGCGGGTTGCGGTCACCTTCGGAAGGGCCGCACCTAGGGGCATGTAAATACGCGCCTTGATACCCAGTTTTGCCGCTGCGAGAGCAACACCCTGCGCGTGGTTACCCGCAGATGCGGCCACCACGCCACGTTTCTTTTCTGCATCGCTGAGTTTTGCCATGCGCACATAGGCGCCACGCACTTTGAAGGAGCCCGCACGTTGCAAATTCTCACATTTGAAGAAAACTTCTGACCCCAGTTTGAGGCTCAGGGCACGAGAATGCGCCACAGGGGTTCGCTCGATAACCCCGTCGAGGAGCGACGCTGCTGTCTCGATATTCTCCAGGGTTACGGGTAGATCGGTTAGGGGTGCGTTCACATCGGATCCGTTCTTTACGCTCTCATCAGCTTCTGCCCTCTATTTTAGGCGATGAAGAAGCCTAATACAGAACAGAAAAGCCCGCGTTGTTCATCTCACGCGGGCTTTTCTGGAGGGGAACTGCACAATTACGTATCGTCCTTAGAAGGCGAGACGGTTTTAGTCGCCTGGGCGGAGCTAGTCTCAGGTGTGGTGCCTTCGGAATCGTCTTCACCACGAATCGCTTCCCGCGCCTGCGCAACAACCTTCTGTGCTTTTTCTTCGCGCTTTTTTGATTTCTCACGGCGCTCAACCTCATGCGGGAAGAGGAACTCTTCACGGCGCAGCTCCGGGTCATCCTCCCACTGCCGTGCAGCCAAGTAGCGCACAACCGAATTCACAACGGCGAGCACGGGAACCGCAAATAGTGCACCCGCTGCACCGAAAATCATGGATCCGCCTGCCACCGCAAAAATCACAGCGAGCGGATGCAGCGAGACCGCTTTACCCATGATGAGCGGCTGCAGAATATGCGATTCGAGCTGCTGCACCAACAGCACAATGCCGATCATAATGAGCGCCTGAACCGGCCCCAAAGCTACCAGTGCCAGCAGGACGGCGACCGCCCCAGAAATAAGGGCGCCAATAACCGGGATAAAAGACCCTAAGAAAACCAGAACGCCCAGCGGAATCGCCAGCGGAACCCCCAAAATGGCGGCGCCAACACCAATGCCCACAGCGTCAATAGCGGCCACCAAGATCTGCACCCGCACATAAGCGCCCAGGGACTTCCACCCTGCACGGCCCGCGCCGTTCACCGCATCGCGTGCCTGTTTCGGGAAGAGCTTGACGATAAACAGCCAGATGCGCTCTCCCTCCATCAGGAAGAAGACGAGGGTAAAAAGAGTAATAAGCACGCCGGTTGCAAACTCCGCAGCGGTAGAACCAACCTCTGATACACTCCGCAAAACGGTTGAGGGGTTATTGCTTACCGCCTGTTCTATCTGATGAAGAATCTGGTTAAGCTGATCAGCGCCCAGCTCATACCCCATGCCCTTAAGCCAGTCCACGAGCTGCTGATACCCTTGAATGGCGTTGTTGGTAAGCGAGACAAACCCCCGCACAAGCTGCTGCCCGGTAAGGGCCAGTAAAGCGGCAATTCCTAAAATCATGCCAAGTTCGGCAATAGCGGTCGCACCGCCAGCACGAATACCGTGCTTACGCATAGCGTAGACGGCGGGGCTTAGAAGCGCAGCCAAAAGCGCAGCCACCATCGCCGAAATAATCAGCAGAGACACCTTTGAAAGCCCCTGCCATACAAGCCACACGGCACCGACCACCACGATCAGACGCCACGACCATGCCGCTGCGGTATTAAGAGCGTAGGGTACGCCGGTACGGGCTAATTTCTGTGCCCGCGCATCCTGTTCACTCTCCCCTGCCGTTAGGTTTTGATGCGTGCTGCCGGTGTTCTGTCCGGCTACGGATTCGCTCACTCAAATCTCCTGAAAAGTCGGTGCTATAGAAATCGTCTCTCGCCCATGCCGTTGCTGCGGCATATAGTTATTCCGCAAGTCTAGCAGGCTCAAAACAAAGAATCGGCGGCACCCACCGGTTGTGAGTACCGCCGTATCCTCAATGCTGTTAGTCCCTGTTGACCATTTCGTTGATGTACATGAGAATACGCAGAATCTCAATGTACAGCCAGACCAGCGATGCGGTCAGGCCGAATGCCAAACGCCACGACTCGCGCTCGGGAAGACCTGCTTCCACCGCCTCGGCAGTGTTGGTGAAGTCCAGCAGAAGCGAGTAGGTTGCCATAGCAACAGTAAATAGCCCCACAATCAGACCCAGCGGAATACCGCCGATGCTCAAGCTGCCCAGGGGCGAACCAAACAGACCCGCACCAAGCCAGGAAACAATGCCGTAGATCAGGTAAGCGAACATGCCGATCATGAAGATCTTGGTCATCTTCGGGGTAGCACGGATCTTACCGTTTGCGAAGAGAGCCAAGGTAAGACCGGCGACAATCACGCTTGCCAGCAAAGCCTGAATAGCGATGCCCGGGTAGCTCTTATTGAGCAGACCGGATATACCACCCAAAAGCAGGCCCTCGGACACGGAGTACAGCATAACCAGAGCCGGGGAAACCTTACGCTTGACGGCGTTAACGATACCCAGGATCAGACCTGCGATAAGTCCCACGAACATGAGGTAGGGCAGATACCAGGAAACTGCGGCACCGAGCACCACAAGAGCCAGGTTCAGACCGGTCTTCATGATCACATCGTTCATGGTGAGGCGGTCACCCTCGGCAACGGGAGCATAGCCGGGCTGTGCATACGGATCGTACTGCGCCTGCTGGTACTGGTCATAGTTCGCCTGCTGCGGCTGAGCATAAGGCTGCTCGTACTGAGCATACTGGTTCGGCTGCGGCTGACCATAACCGTAGGTCTGCTGACCGTACTGCTGCGGTTCACTGGAGTAGTTCGGCTGTGCCTGATACTGACCCTGCGACGAGGAACCACCCGCACCAAAACGCCCGAAACGGGGATCGCCTTGCCTATTTTGCTTGGCGATTGAATTAATAAACGGGTTACCCGCCATCATTCTCTCCTTCGGTGAGATTTACAAAGAGTTTCTCAATATTCTATCGAATTCTGAGAAATTCCGGGGATTATTCCTCCATAAAAGCTCATATTCCAGGGTAATTTTGAGGTGCCATCATGTCTTTTTCACCCTAAGCTGTACTCCCCCACAGTTTAAGACTTCTGCAGGGTCTCAAAATCATGATCCTCCTCAAACTAGCCAATTGTTTATTCGCGAAGCAGCCGCGAGTGAAAGCAAAGCCAGAATTAGGAAGCCCACCAGCAAAAGCATGAGAGTGGTGAATGCTAAGGGTAACGCGCCGATAACAGGCCCCAGGCTTGCTCCCACAAACAGAACAAAGCCGTTAAGCGCCATGCCGCTGGCACGATGCGGTGCCGCCGCATCGCCGTAGAGAGTAATCATCGAGGGAATCGCTAAAGCAACACCCGCAACATAGATAAGGCTGCACACGACAATGCCAGCAAGTACCTGTGCGCACAGTACCCCGCCCAGCAGTCCAAGAACAGATAAAACGTATCCAAGCTGCGCCACGCGAAGAACCCCATATTTTTTCGCATAAGAACCCGCATAAAGGCTTATCAGCATTGCCGGAAAGGCAGCAAGACGCACCCAAACAATACCGGATGCCGCAACGCCTAGGGTTTCAAGATGCCGCCCCAGCCCCGTATACAAGGCTACGAAGACGAGAAGAAGGGTAATGTGGGCAAGACCGTACAAGAGGAAAATAGGCTTGATACAGAGGGAACCGAGAGTCACATATTGTTTCCACAGCGATGTCGTTTGTCCAGTGCGGGGGCGCTCAAGCATCGTACACAGAACCAGAGAAACGGTTCCGATAAAGATAAGACCGCACAACCCGAAGAACCATCGCCAGCCAAGGCTCAGGGCAATAATAGAGGCGAGTACTTGCCCAAAAATTCCAGCCGCCAAGAACGCAGTGGACATTGCACCGATAGCTCGTGCTCGCCCGGCGGGCAGTACAGATTCCGTGAGATACGCTAGGGCGACAGGTGCAAATCCGGCGGCAGCCATCCCCTGGCAGGCCCGCAGAATAGCGAGCACGCCGAGCGTAGGAGCGAAGGCGCATCCAAGGGTAGTAAGGGTAAGCACGCTCAGGGAGAGAACCACAACCTTTTTTCGTCCGTAACGATCCGAAACCGGTCCCCATATCAGGAACCCCACAGCGTAAGCAAGGCTGAAGCACAGCGACAGGGCGAACGTTGCGTTAACTCGAAAGGCAGACGAGACCGGGGCGAGTAGCGGTATGGAAGCGTATAACTGTGCTAAGACGAACAGTGCCGTGGATACCAGAATTGCTACCGCAGTTCGTGTAGCGGGATATTCTTCGGAGGTTGAGGAGACCGATGTAGTGGTGCTTGTTGTCGTGTTCTCTGCATGGTGATACATGAGTAAACTCCAATCCAACGGAAACGTTGGAATTAACCCTAGTACCATTAAGATATAAATTGCAACCATAACGTTGGAACTGCCGAAAGAGAGTATTACAGATGATGGCTTGGGATACCGAAAACACGAAACAAAAGATCAAAGGGGCGGCTCTCGCCGAATTTACCGCACATGGCCCCGATGGGACGACCGTTGAGCGCATCGCTAAGAGGGCAAAGGTCAATAAGGAGCGTATCTACAACTATTTCGGAAATAAACAAGAGCTCTTCAGGAGCATTCTGCGCGAAGAGCTAGACCAGGTTGCCGAAGTCGTCGGTCTTACGTCGCTTGCCACCGAAGATATTGGTGATTACGCCGGACGCATGTACGACTATCACCGAGACCATCCCGATCTATTGCGTCTGCTGCGCTGGGAATCTCTCACGATTGACGGCGAAGTTCCCCACGAGGAATACCGGCGCGACCACTACACCTTCAAAGCGAATGCGGTGCGCGCCGGGCAAGAGGCGGGCGCTGTTACAGACGATATAGACGCCGCCTATCTTGTACTTTTTATTCTCGCTATCGTGGGGTGGTGGTCGGCTATGCCTCAGGTATCTCGCATGCTCTGCGGCGAGCCTACCGAAGAGGAACACCGCAAACGTCGCGCCGCCGTAGTGGAGGCAGCGCGGAGGCTAGGGAACCCACATTGCAAGTCGGATAAGAGCTAAACTCCGCTGTTGGACGGGGACTTACCCGTCTAATTCATCGAGCATGCTCTCTAAATAGTCGAGCACCGCACCATCATTATGCGAGCCGATCACCCGCTGAGACACAGCCTTGAGCTCGTCTGAAGCGTGGGCCATTGCCACACCAGTACCGGCTAAAGAGAGCATCTCAAGGTCGTTATCGCTATCACCGAAGGCCACTATCTGAGCAGGGGTTATCCGCAAACGCTCACACAGATCTTTCAGCCCCGTTGCCTTATTCACACCGGCACGCACCAGGTCAATGGCACCGAAACCACTAACGAGCGGGGTTACCGTCTGCGGCAGGGTGCGCCGTAACTGTGCTGTAGCATCCGGCAGATCCCGATGCGTTACTTGCAGAGAAAATTTGATGGGAACACCACGCACCTGCTCGTAAGAGCTAATACGCTCGGTTCCGGGATAAAACATACTGGCAAAAGCGAAGGGATCGATATTCTGCGGCAGCGGCTTACCCTGCACCTCAAAATAGTCCCGGATAATGTTCATAACCGTTTTTTCGCGGTTTTCCAGTATAAAGCTGCTCTCTTCCGTACACACAACGATCCCAAGCTGAGGCATACCGTTCAGTATCTCGTACACACGCGGCAGATCCTCGGCAGCAAAATGATGCACCGCAAGTTCCCCGGAATCATCCGCTACATAGGCACCATTTTCTGCGATATAAATAATGTCTCGATGTTCAAAACCATGCATATACTGGCATAATTTCGTGTAGGTATTTCCGCTTGCCACCACAAAATAAATTCCATGCCGAGACAAGCAGGTTAGGATTCTCTCAAAACGCTCAACATCGAACGTCTTATCATCATTCAGGAAAGTACCATCCATATCTACGGCAACCATACGCACGGGCTTGTTGCTGCGGTTTTCCTGCTGTGTGGGCATTGGGGTTCCTCTAATAATCGGCATGTACAAAGGCTACGTTTATAAACACAAGCTGACTGTACGCGGGAGAGAATATCGTTCTGCTCCGCACATTTCTCCATTAATTTTAGTTTCTTTATATACACAAATCGTGTGACATCACCAAAATTCCCCCTTTACGGGCGTTTTCTTTCTATACTGTGAAAAGCATTCACTCTATGCACACATACAATCTCTAGGAATCATTGATGTTAAAAACACTGCCATCGCGCTCTGACGCGCATGTTTTTTGGTCATCTGCATCAGATCAAGGGCGTTCCTTGAAACTCGGCACAAGATTTTCCGCAGCTTTTCTAGCCCTAGGACTTGCGCTGAGCGGATGCTCCTCTGAAACTATCACAATTTCTGAGTCTACCGTCTCTGCGTCCAGCACCCCCTCAGCGAACGAACACTCTTCTACTTCTTCACAAAGCACGGAGGCCTCACAGCAACCCACAGTTTCTGCGCAGGATTCGGAACAAACACCCACCGTGACCGAGGTAGGTGAATCACCCGAAGAGAATAATGCCGATACTTCGACGGCTCATCCGGGTTCCCAAATTCGCCCCGGAACCGTCACTATCGTCAATCCTGATACCAGTTCCGTTGAGCCTCAAGGAACGGCGCCTATAGGATCTGACGAGGCTAGTGAGGCCCTGCGCATCCTCAATACCCTTCCCGTTAAAGGCCGCGCCCCTAAGACCGGGTACTCCCGTGCCCAGTTCGGAGATGCCTGGAGCGATATCGACCATAACGGATGCGATACCCGCAATGACATTCTCAACCGGGATCTCACTGCAAAACAACATAAAAACCCTCGCGGATGCGTGGTGATCTCGGGCATTCTTAACGATCCTTACACCGGGAAGGTCATTAATTTCATGCGTGGGAAAGATACCTCGGAGCAGGTTCAGATCGACCACGTTGTGGCACTTTCTGATGCCTGGCAGTCGGGCGCTCAGGAGATTTCGGCTCAAGAACGCTTACAACTCGCCAATGATCCCGAAAACCTTCTGGCAGTTGATGGCCCTGCGAATCAGCAGAAAAGCGATTCGGATGCCGCCACCTGGCTGCCAGCAAACGCATCGTTCCGCTGCTCTTATGTGGCACGTCAGATTCGGGTGAAAGCTAAGTACCACCTGTGGGTCAAACCAGCCGAAAAAGAGGCTATGATCAACGTTCTTACACCCTGCGCAGGAGCCGCAGAAGCACCCGCTCCGAAGCCTGCGCCTGATACCCCCGCTCCTGTAGTCCCGACGGATGCGCCTGCTCCTGTGCCCCAGGTGGATACGCCTCCCGCACAGAACCCCGCCCCGGCTTTGGCATTTCAAACCTGCGCTGATGCCCGTGCTGCGGGATATCGTAATATGCACCGCGGTGCACCGGGGTATTCCGACCATCTTGATCGTGACGGTGACGGCATAGCATGCGAGTCACGCTAAGTCTCTGAGCCTTACCTCCGTCTGCACTCCCCTACAGATACACATACACCCCCGCCCTGACAAGCAGTAAGGGCGGGGGTTTACTGTCACAATTCTTCATCTTGAGGCCCATATAGACTCTTTAAGAGTGCAGCATCACGCCGAACCTGTGTTTAAGCTGTGTAGAACCTATGTAAAAAAGATTTATAGATGTTTACCTTTGCTTGATAAAACTTTACCTGACAACCTTGTAGTCATGAAGAATGAAATAACTAAATCTGTTGGCACCCTAATTTTCCGCGTAGCGCTGGGCTTCACCTTTGTCATGCACGGTTTCCAGAAGGCATTCCTGATCGGTCCCGCAGCAGAAGGTGCAGCGTTCGCCAAAATGGGTATTCCTGCACCCGAGCTTTCGGCGTACTTTACCATTGGTGCCGAGCTTATTGGCGGAGCTCTCTTGATCCTTGGTTTAGGAACTCGTTTTGCGGCCGCCGCCATCGCAATCGCTATGGCAGGTGCTTTTATTTTTGTTCACATCAACGACCCCTTCATTACCGATCAGAAGACCGGCGCAGGCTTCGAGTACGTTTTCGTCTTGGGCATGGCAGCTATCATGTTCATTCTGACCGGTGGAGGCAGGTACTCACTAGATTCGTTCTTCAGTCGCAATAAGGCTTAACCGCCTGAGCATTCTTCCAGAACGTATCTATCACTCATCCGTCTACCCACCCGGAAGGCACCGTCACGATGACGGTGCCTTCTTTATATACCGTGGCTTCTCCCCTACCCAGCGATCCCATGATTCTCATAAGGTAGAGATACGCTCGCCTCCCAAGGCATACAAATAGCCCGTCGCATCCAAATGTTTTATCGGATGCGACGGGCTATTATAGCGTGCCCCCAGTGGGACTCGAACCCACACTGGACGGATTTTAAGTCCGCTGCCTCTGCCAATTGGGCTATAGGGGCAAAGTCTAAACCCGCAAGACCACTACTAAGAATAGCATTAGTTTGCGGGTTTCGACGCTATTAGGCTCGTTAGAGCTTTGCCTTAGTTTTCGCCGGTGCCGTTCCGGTGGCCTCTTGGAAAGCGAGACGCGGGGAACGTTGGTGGCGAATTGTCGTGGTGTCACGGCCAAAGAGCTGGTTGAGTGCCCAGGTCGTCATAACGCGCACAGTACGCTCGGTCGTGGGAATTGCAGAACCGTGGTAGCCGCGGTGCATGATCCACGCGAGCGGACCTGCAAAGGTCTTGCCTTTGAAGTTTGCAACACCCTTCCACAGACCTAGACCGGCAACCACACCGATGGTCTCATGGTAGTAGTCGGTCAGAGGCTCGCCGCGGCGTGATGCCAGAATATTCTTGGCGAGAACCAAAGCCTGACGAGATGCGTGCTGTGCGTTTGGTACGCAGAAGCCGCCAACGCCGCCTCCGGAAAGATCGGGAACGGCAGCGTTATCGCCAGCCGCCCAAGCGCCTTCAACCACACCATTATCGCCAGCTACACGCAAATCTGCGTTCACGCGAACGCGACCGCGTTCGTCGATCGGGAAGTCAGTGTTCTTGAGCATCGGCGATGCAGCAACACCAGCAGTCCAAATGAGCGTATCGGTATCCATCTCACCAGCGGGCGACTTATCTGTCATGTTGATGAGCTGCAGGTGACCGTCGGTAGCGTCCGAGAGGGAGGTATTGAGCAGAACCTCAATGCCGCGAGCGCGAAGCTCAGCCACAACCTTCTCGGCACGGTCTTCTGGGACCTCTGGCATGATGCGCGGTGCAGCTTCGATCATCACGAAGCGCAGGTCGGATACGCTCAAACGGTCGTTACGATTAACAGCTTCGCGAGCCATATCTTCCAGTTCGGAGATGGTCTCAACACCGGCGAAACCGCCGCCTACGACGACGACGGTCAGGGCGCGGCGGCGAGCATCGGGGTCATCCAGTACGGATGCAACCTCAATACGTTCCAGCACCCAGTTACGCACGGAGACGGCTTCTTCGACAGTCTTCATGCCGATAGCAACTTCGGCAAGACCGGGGATTGGGAACGCACGGGTCACGGCACCAGCGCCGAGAATGATCTCATCATATTTCAGATCGAAGGGTTCGCCATTGTCGATGGGTTCAACCGTAGCGGTACGCTCTGCATGGTTAACGGAGACAACATGCCCGGGAATCAACTCGGTATCGCGCAGGTGCTGGCGGAGCGGAACGGTAGCGTTACGGCCTTCCATCGAACCCGCAGCGACTTCGGGCAGGAACGGCTGGTAAGTCATATAGGGGTTGGGCTCTACGATGGTTACCACACCACCGGTCTGTTTGATAGCCTTCTGAATTTTCTTGGCGACGGTAAAGCCTACGTAGCCACCACCAACAATAAGAATACGGGGACGATCCTGTGCCTTATGAAACGACATATATTGCTACTTCCTAGATTTTGTTTACCCGCTGCGCTTTAGCGCGCGAGCACTCAACGATACGTTCACATGCGCTTCCCAGGGTGCAGGATACATGGACATGTGAACGAACAGAAACTCTTAAGCTTTCTCCGTAAGCCCCGATGTTCGGTGCCGCAAACGCGAAAACACTATTTTTCCTGCATGTTGTATACCACTATTTTACGCGTTTATCCCGAGGAAAACACATTTATGTAGGCATACGAAGTAAGGATAACCGCCCTTGGATGATAACGTTTCGCGTTTATACGCCGAGATTTTGCCCCGTCAGTGGGGTTGCGTTCCGCATCATGTAGCGCGTCCTTAGGGTGTTTTAAACCTTTGCTCTACCCACAGACCGGGTGTTAGGAGTCACGAAGTTTTCTTCCACATTTTTATCGGAAATGTTTATTAACTGCGTGCTTTTCACTATCACTAGGAGGAGCTAGGATTCCGTGGCTCAGGTTCGTGAGCCGATGAAGGCTCTGGAATACCAGATTCCGGCGCGGCGGGTATTGAGGAACGCCCCGAAGCGGCACCCTGCGGACGAAGGCGCGACGAGTTAGCCGTCTTCTTGCGCGGCGTGCGAGTATTATGTTTCTTCTGGGCGGAAGCGACCTTTCGCGGTGCTGAAGCCGGGCGACCGTCCTGCCCCGTAGGATTCTGTACGGATGCTGAACTCGCTGTCTCGTCAGGAACATCTGGAACACCTGTTTCCGGAACTTGGCGCTTAATCCCGGAAATATGAGGCAGACGAGGTTTCCGATGCGGAGGTAACGGACCCCTACTTAAACGGTGGGCTCGATGCTGTGCCGTACCGTTCTTCTGAGCGGGTTGGTGCGAAGCTTTCCCGATCGTATCTGCCGATACCTGTGACGCTTCAGGATCGAAGGATTCCTGCCCTACGGTCGAGTCCTTAACCGGCTCGGCGGCGGGACTCTGCGGGGTGCGAGATACGCCCTCGCTCTGAGCTACAGTCTGAGCCAGGACAGGTTTTTCTGATTCCTGAGGTTCAGGTGCGACGGGCTTTTGCTCGGGCGCAGGCACATTCCCCTGGTCCGCCGGTTGAGTCGCTTTCGCGGGTGCGGCAGGAGTCTGCGCTACCGTATTGTGCTGGTCGGTCTGCTGAGACTCTGCCGGTTTCTGCGTCTGAGGTAATGGTTGTCCTGTAGCCACCGTTGACTGTTCAGCCACGCTTGATGCTGATGCCGCAGGTTGTACTGCGCCGACGTTCTGTGCCGAGTCGACATTGTGCTCCGTTGTGCCAACGTCCTGCACGGTGGCAGGAGGCTGCGTGGGCACGGCACTCTGCTCGGTACCCGCTGCGGCTGCGCTCTTTTGACCCGCAACTGCATCCTGCTGTTTGTCTGGGTTCTGATCCGCCGCGGGGTGGGGATCGAGGGTGGAGGGCGCCGACGGCATCGCGACTGCGGCGTCTGGTGCCGGGGAGGGAATAGAGACAGGTGCAACCTGTGTTTGTGCCTGCGCATCAGGCACAGCAGTCTCAGGTTCGGGGCTCTGGGGCGCGCTGGCAGCGGGCGACTGAATGGCAGGAGCGACCGGAGCAGCAACCGAAGCTGCGGAAAGCTTGGAATGTGAAGCTTGCTTTGGCTCACCGTGCCCGTGCAGATGAGGATGCGGCACTACATCGCGCACATTAACGTGCAAGCGATGCAGACGACGAACGCTGCGTACCGTGAGCAGCCCCAAAATGACAAAGAGAGCCCCCACGATGATGAACGGCAAAAATCCGCGATCCTCAACCGGGCGGCTGGGCTCTGGAATCTTCGCCTTAACGATAGTCTCGCCTTCTTCATGCACCGGAGTGGCCGAAGCATCGGCAGGGGTTGGCGCAGGCACCTCTTGACGACGGTGCACTGCAATCCATGCCTTCAGCGACCCTAGCGGATTCTCCGTAGCATCCTGCGGAGTCGAAGAATCCAAGGCCATCAGCGGATTTATGATGCCAAACCCGTACACCGGATCACGCCCGGCAGCGCCGGTGTCGTCGGCGCTTTCGGTAATACGCTGAATAATTTGAGCCGCACTCAGATTGGGGTACTTAGACTTAATCAATGCCGCAAGGCCAGAAACCAGCGGAGCGGATGCCGAAGACCCCGACCATATCATGTACTTATTCCCCGGCGCGGCAGCAATCATATCGTTGCTCGGTGCCGTCACACCAATAGAAATGCCCTGAGTCGAAGAGCCCTTGGAAGCCTCACGCTGACGGTCCACGCCGCCAACTGTCAGAACCCCCGGAATAGTCGCCGGGGCACCCACCTGGGTAATACCGCTGCCACGGTTACCGGCGGATGCTACGACGACCACGCCCTTCTCTTCGGCGTAGGCAAAAGCATCGTCCCAGCTCTTGGGCCAGGTCGTCTTATTCGAGCCGATAGAAAGATTGATTACCTGCGCGCCATGATCTACCGCATAACGCACGGCGGCGGGAATCTGCTCATCAATACTTTTCTCAGCATTTGAGACCATGTTAAGGGAGATAGGCAGAATCTTGGCATCCGGCGCCACGCCGATAACGCCCGCAGGTTTACCAGGCTGACCGGCAATCTTAGGAATACCGGAAACATTATGACCGTGACCGGCAATCAGGGATGCAACTTCGGTGCCGTGCATGGGTTCTACACCCAGCCCCTGCCAACCGTTAGGAGAGCCCTCGCCAGAAGCGTCATAACCCTCCAGCACGTTATCTACAAGATCTGGGTGGGTACCGTCGACGCCGGTGTCAATGACGGCAACCGTCACACCCGATCCCGTAGATTGTTTCCACGCATCCACAATCCTGTAGTCGGTAAGCCAATATTCGTGCTGACGAACGTCGTCCTTACCTAGAACGGCGGCTTCAGCGGGAGTGAGCGTTATAGGGGTTGGTGAGGCCGTCGGAGCGGCAGATGCAGGAGCTCCGGACAGGGCTAAACCGGTCGCGAGCGCCCCGCATCCGAGAAGCGCTACGACCCGACGTATGCTTGTGCGCGTCATCGTGACGATGTGGTTGGAACGCGTCATACCTGTGTACCTACCGTCGTTGGGTGTTAGTTGTACATGCTTAACGTACCTGGGATAGTGCTATGCCGTCCAGAATGTCATGTTCGCTCACCGTCACAGAATCGATGTTTCCTTCGGTGATCTCACGCAGACGAGTCATGATACGGGCGTAAATGGTAGCCCCGGCGCCAATAACATCAACCCGACCGGGGTGCATATACCCCAGCGCGGCGCGCTCCTCGCGGGTCATAGAGCGCAGCATCTCTGCCGTTTTCTGCACCGTATCTACAGAGATGGAAGAACCGTTAATAACCTCGGAATCATAGGTCTTTAGCCCCAATGCCGCGGCGGCGATCGTGGTTGCAGTACCGGCAACGGCAACGGCCCGGGTAGCCTTTTCGAGAGGAACGCTCTGCAATACGCTGTCGATTGCCGCATCGGTGTCAGCTTCAACACGTTGAATCTGATCCGGGGTTGCAGGGGCAGATGCCATATGCCGTTCGGTCAGGCGCACACACCCGATATTTACGCTTCTTGCCGCCTGCACGCCGTCTTCGGTCCCAAGCACGAATTCGGTAGACCCGCCGCCCAGGTCAAAGACTACGGTCTTAGACTCATCGGCACCGACCGCCAGTACGGCGCCCGCAAACGACAGTTCCGCCTCTTCGTCGCCGGTAATCACCTCGGGTTCAATACCCAGAATGTCACGAATACCATCCATAAAAACCTGACGGTTTCCGGCATCGCGGGTGGCACTCGTCGCCACGAAACGAAGCTTCTTGACCTTGTGTTTACGCAAAAGTTTTGCGTATTCCCGCGTTGCGTCAAAAGTGCGGTCCAAGGCCTCTTGAGCAAGCCATCCAGTGGCATCAACTCCCTGCCCCAGGCGGACGATACGCATCTGCCGCACCACGTCGTTGAGACGGGTTACTGTGCGACCGTTAACGGTTTCGGTGCTGGCGTCAGCGATCAGAAGACGGATAGAGTTGGTACCGCAGTCAATTGCGCCAACACGCATAATGGGCTCCAATCCACGCAAGACGTGAGGTTCTAAAGTTATCTAGCCTGCCGCAGATTAATGCGTCGAGCTACTTACATATTAGGTGCCCGTACCGGTTACAGTGAACGGCACGGGCAAAGTTCTTAAAAATGGCTGAAATTAGGCATCCCGCCATGATGGTTCACATGCGCAAACCTGCGGGGTCCACCAATCGGCGATCTCATCCAGACCCCAGTCCCCCATAGGGTTAATGCCGCGGCCCACCGCCAGGGTGTGACCAATCACGGCATGCAGGCATTTGACGCGCGTGGGCATCCCGCCCGCCGAAATATTCTCAATTTCGGGCACCTCATCGGTTCCGCTGATCAGACGTATGCGCTCACGCTCGGCTAGGTAGTTTTCGTGTGCTAGGGTGTATCGGTTCGCAAGTTCGGTATCGGCCGCGAGCGCATCGGTCATCTCGTACATGAGCCCCCCCGCTTCCAGGCGGGATGCGGCCGCAGTAATCGCCGGATGCGCCAGGTAAAACACGGTTGGGAACGGGTTCCCGTTTGATAGCCTCGGTGCTGTAGCGGCAACGAGCGGGTTACCGCATACACAGCGTGCGGGAATCTCAATAACATCCCGCACAGTACGGCCCAACTGTGCTGAGAGCACTCGGATATCTTGGTCGGTGGGCGTCAAGGTTTCTACGGTAACGCCGAAACCCTGCGGGGCGCGGTTTTTGAGGTCTTCTACAGTGCTCATAGATCTTTCTTGAAGAATCGGTACGTCAGGTTTTATCGTACAGCACGGTTCACGTGTACAGCCGTACCGGCGTTACTTATCAGCAGGTTTAGGCGAAGGAGCCTTACCATCGTTCAGGGACCCCCAAAGTTTGTTCGTCCACGAATCTTCGGGAGCATTTTTCCCGGAGGCAGAGGTGCTGTCAGCCCGGCCGTCATCCGAATCTATACCGGTGACTGTATACGGGGTATCGCCCGGCGCCACATAGAATAGACGGCTGCGGGCCTGCTGGCGCACATAGTCGTCGTCTTGCCACCAGGTTTTCTCGGCTTGAAGCTGCACGTTTTCCTGTTTGAGCTCAGCAATGCGGGCGCGGGTAGTGTTAATTTCTCGCTGCTGATCAACATAGTTAGTCAGCGGGTATGCGGTACCCAGCAGGAGCACTGCGATCATAATAAGAATGCCCAAAAATTTTCCGCTAAAGCGATGTGCCGCGACGGGAGTCTCATAATTCTCATCCTCATCGTGTTCGCGGTGGATGCGGCGTTCACGTGCATCGCGTTCCCTATCGGTACGATGTGCCCGGGTACGGGCGCCGAAGAAGCTGTTAGCGGCGCGCATCCAGGCGGGACGCTGCAAATACGAGCGGTCTTCAACGGTTCGATGGGTTGCGGTGCTGTGGGGTTCCTTCGCCGCAGGTGCAGAAGATTTGACGTTCGTGGACGTAGCCTGCCGCTCGTGTGCCTCACGATGCGCTGGCTGCGGGGGCGGCAGGGTGGCCTTCGAGCGCCGCGCAGTTGGCTTCTGCTGAGCCCGCTTATCTGCGGTGTTGGTCGTGCGGGATGAACCGGGTTTATGCGCCTTCTGCTTGCGGGCACGGGATTTACGGGCAGATGCTGGAGCATCGGAAAGACTTTCGCGCGCGGCGGCGGACTGGCTGCCACGTGATGTGCGACCTCGACGCGGTTCCTGCCCCGCCGGGCTTTTGCGTCGTTCACGTCCGTCGCGCTGAGCCATCATGTAGTGCTTTCCTTCCCTGCCCCTAAGTCTTTGATTACCATTCTAAGCTACCGTGAACGTTCAGACGGAGTTATCCCCCGAAAAAGTGATATACCCGAACTATTGCGAGTGCATTCCCCTAACCCCTAGGGAAAACTGAGCTATTAGATTCGGAGGGATACATGTTCAAGAGCCATAAACACGCCGTCGTCGTATGCGCCCTTCTAGAGAGAAGTCTACGAAGAAAAACAGGAGATAAAAAATCTGGTGCTCTCGCAGGTCATGGACCAGTCGAGAGCACCAGATTATGATGTATACGGTTCTAGCCGTCCGTATATTATCGCGTTACGCCTTCTTGAAGCGGGGGAATGCTGACTTGCCAGCGTAAACAGCGGCATCGCCCAGTTCTTCCTCAATGCGCAGCAGCTGGTTGTACTTGGCCACGCGCTCGGAACGTGCGGGCGCGCCGGTCT
>ERZ772974.602-NODE-602-length-25782-cov-16.078011_pt1 | contig 25782 bp, 19 predicted proteins | sample MGYA00580671_ERZ772974 | MGnify/ENA primary metagenome ERZ772974 (study PRJEB29015, sample SAMEA2738065) | human oral metagenome | biome: human oral; feature: human-associated habitat; material: saliva | place: China | collected 2218 ... | reverse complement strand
ACATAGAGAGGTAGGTGTTCGCGGAGAACATCTCGAAGTTGATCTGCTCATTGATAGCAGACTGCATTCTTTCTGAGAATTTCATTGTCTTGTTTATGTAGAAGTGATAATAGTAAATAGCGGGTCTTGCGTCTTGTCTGTATGGGGAAGTCCCATCGGGTATGCGTGCCCACGGGATCCCTATTTATATAACTACAAGATACAGGGCATAATTGTTCGCTCCGCGTCCTTCGTGATGTCGATTAGTCCTCGAGATGGGTGAAGTCGAGGCGTGTGACGGAGCCGAAGCCGGGGAGGGTAGTGAAGGCATCGACGAGGCGCACCTCACCAGTGATCGCACGGGCGCAGTTGATGACGCCGCCGTGGCAGAAGACGAGGATCTGCTTATAGCCCTCACGACGCTTCTCGAGGAGGAAGTCACGTACGCGAGCATACTGCATCATCAGCGACTCACCGCCAGGAGGGACGCCCTCGATGTAGCGGGCGAAGAACTGATCCACAGGCTCGTCCTTGATGATCTCGGCCCAAGGCTGACCCTCCCAATGGCCGAAGTTCATCTCCTTCAGGCGGTCATCGAGGGTGGCGAAGCCGTAGCCACAGAAGTCAGCGAGCTTGCGGGCGCGCTGTAGGGGCGAGGAGAAGACGCCGTCGAAGCTAAGACCTTCGAGTGCGGCGCGTGTGACGCTGGCCTCCTCCTCGAAGGTGGGGCGTACGTCGATGTCCATATCGCCGTAGCACGTCTCATTGCCGTCGAGGACGACAGACGTGTGGCGTACAATATATACGTGCATAAAGATGATATACGTGCATAAAGATGTGTGGGGATAAGAGCGTGAAGAGGTGAAGCCCGCACGCCGTGCGGACTACTCTTCGTCGAAGGAGCGGCGCTTGCCACCATGCCCGCGATGCTCAGAGCGCGTGGGGCGGGTATTGCGTGCACTGCCGCGGCGGCCACTATTGTGGTGGCGGAGGAGGCGTTCGTCGAAGACTTCTTCTTCGTCGCCCCAGCCTTCGGTGCGAGCCTTATGGGCGCGCTTGTTCTCGGGGTTGTTCTTGCTCGTCTTGCGCAGGGCAGCGCTCTTCGGAGCGGAGAGGATACGCTGGCTCTCGGCGCGCTCGCTGCGGCGGTCGCGGGTACGAGGGCGCTCGCTATCCTTCTTGAGCTTGGTCTGGAGCTTCTCCTCGGCGATATGCTCTTGGATAAGCTCCTTGACAGGGAGGTCTACTTCGTCGAAGAAGACGACATCGGTCTCCGAGACAAGGTCGGAGAGCTGGGCGCGACGCCCGTTGATCTTGACGCGACCGAGGCGGATATACTCCTCGACATCACGTCGAGAGCCCAGGCCAGCGTCGCTGATCAGCTTATTGATACGTAGTTTCATTCGTGGAGAAAGGACGGGAAAAGGGTGGCGCTATGAAGCTGCGCCTTCGCTGAGAGTGAGGACTGCCTCGAGGATGCGCTCGGGGCGAAGTGCCCTTGAGCAAGCGAAGTCGGGCCCCGTGTGGCAGTGCTTATTGTCCCCAAAGATACTACATGGACGGCGAGGAGCATCCTCGGGCTGTAGACAATCCTCCAGGCGCTGGCCTATACCGAGGAATCCAGCTGCGGGATGTGTGCAGCACCAGACGGAGAAGACACGTGTGCCGACCATGGATGCCAGGTGCATATTCGCGCTGTCCATCGAGATCATAGCGTCCATCGAAGCGATGAGGATGAGCTCGTCCGAGAGGTCAAGCTTCCCAGCGACGGAGTGGATATGAGGGCGGTTCGTAGCCCACTGCTCTATCTGCGCTTGCTCCTTCCCTCGGCTACCGAAGAGGAAGATCTCGAAGCGCTCGCTCTCCTCGATGAGGCGGAGCGCCTCCTGCATCAGAGCGGGGTCGTAGGTCTTCGCCCGTGTCGAGGCGAAGGGAGCTATGCCGAGACGCAGGCGTCCTGGCGTAGGCTGAGTCAGCTCGGGGTGGAGCCGCTCGAAGGTCGCACGGAGGCTGGGGTGGATGGCCACTGGAGGGATGGCCTCGGGGACGCTCAGCCCCGCCGAGCGGAAGACCTGCTGATAGAGGCTCCACATCGGCGGTAGCGGCGTGAGATCCTTCGTCGCACTGTCGGCGACGAGGCGGCGTCGCCCCTCACGGGGCTTGATGAGGTGCTGCGTGGGTACGCCCGTCAGTCGGAGGATCGAGCGGAGTACCTTGGTGCGCAGTACGTCGTGCAGGTCCAGTACCGCATCGAAGTGCTCATGCCTGAGGCGCCGAGCATAGCGCAGCAGTCCGAGGAAGCTACGCTCCTCGCCACGACGGATGTCGATAGCCATCCCCTCGACATTGTCGGGGGCATCGAGGAGGAGCTCCGTGAAGAACGGCTGGGTGAGCAGGATGAACTCATGCTGCTCGTTGGCACGTGCTACGGCGTAGAGCAGGGGGATGAGCATCGCCACGTCGCCCATAGCAGAGAGGCGGATGATGAGGTAGCGGGCCACAGATCGCGGGTAGGAGTGGTGAGACTACAAGGTCTGACCCTTGAGCATGGGGTTGAGCTCGGGGTCGTTGTACATCTTCATCTGCTTGTAGACCTTCATGTACTTACGACCAGCGGCGATGTCCTCGAGGAGCTCGTTGATAGCCGTCGTGAGGTCGACCTCTTGCTCGCGCAGGGTGCGGAGCTTGGAGGCGCACTTCTCACGGAGTGCTTCATCGGAGCCAGCCTGCTGGACGGCCTTGTTCATGTTGTAGATCTTCAGCGCGAGGATGGAGAGACGGTCGATAGCCCAAGCGGGGCTCTCGGTGTTGATCTTGGCATCGGGGAGGGGCTTCACATCTGCAAAGTGGGTATAGAAGAAGCTGTCGATGAGCTCTACGAGGTCGGTGCGCTCTTGGTTGCTGCGGTCGATACGGCGCTTGATCTTCAGCGCTTCGACGGGGTCGATCTCGGGGTCGCGGATGATGTCCTCGAGGCACCACTGGGCGTTGTCGATCCAGTTCTTGCGGAAGAGGTCATGCTCGATAGTGTGCTCGGGGTAGGGGTTGCCTGTGCAGGGTGTGTTCACGCTGCCTCGTAGCTCATAGGCTTGGATAGCTTCCTGGAAGATGCGGATGGCTAATTGGCTGAACTGCTTCATATCTTATCTGAGCGCCTTATTAGTGTCAGGTGTAGCGCCTATCAAAGATAATGAAAAAGGTGTATTGTCCTAATGGACTCCGACTTACCGCTATCGGTGGGTCCGATGCAGTCGGAAGGCGGTGAGGTAGAGGCGTAGCTCGTCGTAGTCGATGCGCCCCTTGAGGGCTTCGTGGATGTCCTTCAGCCCCGCCTCATCACCCATCTTGGCGAAGAGTGGCGCGAGCTCGTCGAGCTGATGGCTGTCGATACCTGCTTCTTGCTCGGAGAGAAGTCCCTTCTCGAGAAGCTGCGTGATATGTCCGTAGATCGTGCCGACGCTGAGCTTACGGATGCTGGCTACCTCGAGTACGGTCTTCCCCTCACGGATGAGGTGGCACGTCTGCTCCTGTGTGCTCACACGGGGCTCTCGCTCGGCGGTCTTCTTCTTGCTCTTGGTCTTGGGGGAAGGCGCACCGCTGTCGGGTACGATGTAGGGCGTCTTGACCTCGGCCTTTGCGGCCTGGAGCCACTTGCCGAGGCGCTCGTCTATCTGGAGATCATCACGATTGAGCGGCTCTCCCGTAGCGAGGGCCTGTATGCAGCTCTCGATGCGTATCAGGCCGCGCATCAGGCGTACGGTCTCGGCATAGAGGAGGTCAAGCTCGGCGATGAACTCCTTCACCTTCTTCATACCACGGGCATCACGCTGGGTCTCGAGCAGGCTCACGAAGACCTCCGTCCAGCGGGGGAGGAAGTAAGCGAAGGCCTTACGGGTGCGCTCAGCGATGGTGGGAAGGGCGGATTCCCCTTCGGCAAAGAGGCCGTGGAGCTGCTGGACGAAGCGGTCTGCTACTTGACGGAGCTCATCGACCTTGAAGGCCTGCTCATGCGCCCAGTCTCCGAAGCGACTCTTCTGACTACGCTCGCTCTCCATGCGGTAGCTGTAGGCGTGCTGGCGGTAGAGGTCGGCGACATCGCTCCAGCTGAAGGCTTGGACAGCCTGCTGGAGCCAATAGCTGAGCTTGTCGGCGGTGAGGCACTGACGTAGCTCCTCGTCGCTGGCTCGGGTAGCTTCATAGCCCGTGATCTCGGGCGGTACGGAGAGTGTGTCGGAGCCTAAGGGCGAGAGGAGGACAAGGCCTTCGGGGCTTCTCAGGCGGGAGAGCGCTACGTAGGCTTGCCCCGAAGCGAAGACGGCCTCGAGGTCGATGGCTGCACGGTCGAAGGTCAGCCCCTGACTCTTATGTATCGTGATCGCCCATGCCAGGCGGATAGGGAAGTGCTTGAAGACGCCCTGGATGTCGGGCTCGGTATCGCCCGTGTCCTCGTTGAGGCGGTAGCGAGCATTCTCCCAGCTGTAGGCGGGTACGTCGAGGAGTTCGCCATTCTCCAGCCGCACGATGAGCTTCTTCTCGGTCATCTCCTCGACGGTAGCGAGCATACCATTGTAGAAGCGGCGGGGCTGCTGGAGGTCGTTCTTGATGAGCATGACGCGCGCGCCGACCTTCAGGCGGAGCATAGGCTCGATGGGGTAGAGGTGGTCGGGGAAGTCCCCTGCGATGCTGGCGTGATAGTCTTGATATGCCCCAGGGAGGGCCTCGAGAGCCTTGCGGTTGATCTCGTCAGCACGGGCATTGTGCGTCGTCAGCGTCACGTAGCCCTCGCTCTTGATGGGGTCGAAGGCGGGGTTGATACGCCCACGGAGCCACTGCATGTCCTCGGGGGTGAGGGCGCTGTAGCGCAGGTGGTTCAGTAGGTCGATGAAGCCGGCATCCTGCTGGCGGTAGACGTGTGTGAGCTCGATATAGAGCGGGGGATACTTCTGCAGGACGTGTGCGTGGAAGAAGAAGAGGCTGGGGTAGTACTGGCGCAGTACGTCCCACTCCTGCGGCTTGACCACGGGCGGGAGCTGCATCAGGTCGCCGATGAAGAGCACCTGCACACCGCCGAAGGGTAGCGGGCTTCTACGGACGCTACGCAGGAGGAGGTCGATGAGGTCGAGCGTGTCGGCACGGAGCATACTCACCTCGTCGATGACCAGTAGCTCGAGGGCTCGGAGGAGGCGGATCTTACGCTCCTGCAGATGGATGTGTCGGCGGAAGTCCCGTGGCGTGACCAGTAGCTGATTGGGCGTCGAAGGGAGCTGGGCCATGGAGTCGGGGATGAAGGCGCCGATAGGGAGCTGTAGGAGGGAGTGGAGGGTCGTACCGCCTGCATTGAGGGCGGCGATACCCGTGGGAGCGGCGATGACGCAGCTCTTGTAGGTGTGCTCCTTGATATAATGTAGTAGGGTCGTCTTCCCCGTGCCGGCCTTCCCCGTGAGGAAGATGTTGCGGTTGGTATGGGCGATGAAGGCCTGAAGGTACTCTTTGCGCTGCATGCTTAGGCGGCCAAGATACGTGACACGAGCTCAGAGTAGAGCTGGCTCGTAGGGATGTTGGCATCTACCCCCTTCGAGTAAGCGTCGATGAGGCGTATCTGGTGGATGATGGCGAAGGTCTGTGCGGCCGAGTAGCCTCGACGTGCCAGGTCGTAGTCGCGGGCGACGAAGGGCTGCACGCCGAGGAGGGAGGCGATGCTCCGCTCGTTGGGCTGGGTGATGTAGTAGACCGCCATGAGGTTCGAGAAGAAGCCGAAGAGCGTGGAGAGCGTCATCTGGATGGGATGGTTGCGCTCGTCGGAGGCGAAGTACAAGGCGATGCGGTAGGCACGGGCTGCGTCACGACGGATGAGTGCCGTGAGTAGCTCGAAGTTGTTGTACTCCTTGCTCACGCCGATGTAGTATTCGATGACCTCGGGGGTGACGGTGCGGGTGCCCTTCTCGGAGAGGGCAAGGGCGATCTTCTCGACTTCGTTGAGGATCTTCTCCAGATCATTCCCCGTGCTGTCGGCCATCAGATGGGCCGTGCGTGGGTCGATATCGAGCTGGCGTGCGGCGAAGCTCTTGATGATGAAGTCGGGGATCTTCGAGTCGTACATCTTCGTGGACTCGAAGACGCCGCCTCGCTCGCTGATGGCCTTGTAGAGCGCCTTGCGCTTGTCGGCCTTCTTCTTGTAGCAGAGGATGAGGCACGTACTCTCGGGGAGCTCATCGAGGTGGGCGGCGAGGGTGTCGAGGTCGCGCACCTGCTGGGCTTCGCGCACCAAGACGAGGACCTGCGAGCCCATCATAGGGAAGCGCAGGGCTTCGAGGAGTATCGTGCGGGCATTGACCTCGGCACCATAGAGGATACTCTGATTGAAGTCCTGCTCCTCGGCGGGAATCAGTTCCTTGGCCGCAAAGGAGGCTATCTGGTCGATGAAGAGGGGTTCGTCGCCAGCGAGCAGGTAGACTCGCTGGGGTTTGCGTTGCTTGAGCGAACGGATGATCTCGTCGTACGTGGGCATCTATACTATATTTATGTACTTTCGTGGGTATGAGCCCAATGAAGTACTCTCTACAAAGATAAGCATGATCGAGCTAAACCTGCCGAAGTGTCGCCTGCGTCTGGAGCAGCGTGAGGGCAAGCCCTACGTCTATGATGAGCTGCGGCGTAAGTTCGTCCGCCTCACGCCCGAGGAGTGGGTGCGCCAGCACTTCGTCCATTATCTTATCGATGTCTTAGGCTATCCCCAGCCCTTGATGCAGAATGAAGTGGCCCTGCGCCTCGGTGAGACCTCGAAGCGATGCGATACCCTCCTCTACGACAAGGCGCTCCGCCCGCAGATGATCCTCGAGTACAAGGCTCCCCACGTCGCACTGACAGAGACCGTGCTACAGCAGATCGTCCGCTACAACTATGTCCTGCGCGTGCCGTACCTCGTCCTGAGCAATGGTCTCGATCATCTCGTCTGCCGTATCGACTACGACACGATGAGCTATACCTTCCTCTCCGAATTCCCCTCCTATGATAGCTTAGAGTGACGGAGCTTCCCCTACCGCCTAATACCGACACACCATGGAAGCCTTCCTACATTATATATGGGCACACCACCGCTATACGGAGCTGATCCCGCAGGGCGCTCTGGCAGGTGCCCGCATTGAGGTCCTTGACCCTGGGATACTCAATGTGCATGCTGGCCCCGACTTCTTCGCCGCCAAGGTGCGGATCGATGACCTCCTCTGGGTGGGGGCGGTGGAGATCCACCACGCCTCGAGCGAGTGGCACCAGCATCACCACGATACCGACCCCGCCTACCGATCCGTCATCCTCCACGTCGTCGAGCAGGACAATCGGCCTGTCATCTTCCCCTCGGGAGAGGCGCTACCTACCTGCCTCTTGATGGTGCCCGAAGAGCTTCGTCCCGAGGCTGCTGCCCTCCTCTCCGCAGAGGCAAAGCTTCCCTGCGCAGACCATCTCGCATCCGTCCCCGAAGAAGAGCGCCGTATGTGGCTCTCCTGCCTCTCGCGTAGCCGCATCTCCCGCAAGGTCGCTGCCGTGCGTCAGCTCCTCGAGCGGAGCGAAGGCGACTGGGCGCAGACCCTCTATGCCCTCTTCCTCCGTGCGCTCGGCTTCGGGCTCAATGGCGATGCGATGGAGCGCCTGGCCTTCGCCCTGCCCCTGCATCTCCTCCTCAAGCATCGCGACCAGCTCCCGCAGGTCGAGGCGCTCCTCCTCGGCTCGGCAGGCCTCCTCGACTACCTTCCCGACGAAGCGCTCCGTGAGGAGCGGCAGCGGGAATATGCCTTCCTCGCCCATAAATACGGCTTGACACCTCTTCCGCAAGGTACTTTTCGTCGGGCGCGAACTCGCCCCACGGGCCTCCCCGAGTATCGCCTCCTCCAGCTCGCCACACTCATCGTGCATGCTCCGCTCTGGGGGAGTGTCTTCCCCGAGATGCCGAGCATGGAGGCGCTGATGACCCTCTTGCGCCACCCCCTCCCTGCACACTACTGCGGAGGGAAGTGGCGAGGGAGCGGGATGCTCTCCGAGGAAGCCGTCGCACATATCGCTATCAACGTCCTCGTTCCCTATCGTGAGGCCTGGCGTGCTCACTACCAGCGGGTAGGGGAGCAGGTGGGCGAAGAGCTGTGTCTCGACAAGCTCCCTGCGGAGGCGAACCATGTGACCCGCCTCTTCGTCGAAGCCGGTCTCACCGCACGCTCCGCTCAGGAGTCGCAGGCCCTCCTCCAGCTCCACGCCGACTACTGCACCCCTCAGAGGTGTCATCGCTGTCCGCTCTCCATCTCACCTTCCTCTGGCTTGAATGATCCTCGTTAAGGCGCTACCTTCGCCTTATCGCGCGTATTCCTCTTATCTAGCGGAGGAAAAAGTGCTGTTCTTGCGCGGGAAAAAGCGCCTTCCCGTAGTGCTTTTCCTCTGTCTATGCACGTAGTCTTAAAGACCTGGTGCGTAAATCTAAATAGCCACGTACGTAGATATTAGAACCACGTACGTAGCCCAAAGTTATCTGCCACTCATCTACAACTTTGTATCCATACGCGGAGCAACAATCAATAGTGATTCATATACGAACCACTATTGGTTGATGCCCCTAACCTATATTGGTTCACCCAGCGACCAATATAGGTTCATACTCCTCCCCTTCCGATGGGGATGCTTCGTCGTGGGACACCCGCTACGTCTGTGCTATGTGGGGGCGGCGAAATGCTGTCATATTGCCGGGAAAAAGTCTGCGCTTTTGGCAGAATGTGAAGTCTTGTAGGGGTGAATTAAACATTGGCACCCTCTTTGACTCTCATAAGGTAAAGGGGCTTCCCCGCCACCCACCTATATCTGAGGTCGAGTGCCTAGCCGTTCATTACGAAGCACGGCACGTCTCGAGCCCGCGGTGAGGAGCTCCAGAGTGTTTTTCAATCAGATAAAGAACAGAATATACTTAACGACTATGAACAAGGTATTGAAGAAATCAGCCGCTGTCTTAGGCTTGGTAGCGGTAAGTATTGCAGCTTCGGCTGCTACGGTCCACATAATGACCCGCAATGGTGGTAGCTCAAGTAGCTATACCGCTCAGTCGGGCGTCGAGGGTGTGACCTCAGCTAATGAATATGGATTCCAGAATGCAGCCTACGCCATAGGCTCGCGCCAAATAGGTAATGCTCCTGACCTCACACCTGCTGCTGAGAGCTCGGTGAAGGCGGTCGTCCACATCAAGGTGAAGAAGACCCAGCAGGTGCAGTCCCAGCAGATGATCGACCCCTTCGAATTCTTCTTCGGTGGCGATCCTCGTGGGGGCTCGCGTCGTAGCGAGCCCGTCGTAGGCTATGGCTCGGGTGTGATCATCAGTAACGATGGCTACATCATGACGAATAATCATGTCGTCGAGGGTGGTGACGAGCTCTCTGTGACGCTCAATGACAACCGTACCTTCAAGGCTAAGCTCATCGGCTCCGACCCCTCCAGCGATATCGCACTGATCAAGGTCGAGGCTAAGGATCTGCCTACGATCCCCTTCGGTAACTCAGAGAACCTCCGTCTCGGCGAGTGGGTCCTGGCTGTAGGGAACCCCTTCAACCTCACCAGCACCGTCACGGCTGGTATCGTCAGCGCTAAGTCGCGTGCCGCTGCTACGGGCGACCAGCTCGGTGTAGGTGCCTTCATCCAGACCGATGCTGCCGTCAACCCTGGTAACAGTGGTGGTGCCCTGGTCAATGCTGCAGGCGAACTCGTCGGGATCAACACGATGATCTACTCTCAGACGGGGAACTATGCCGGCTACTCCTTCGCAGTGCCCATCAACATCGCCGCTAAGGTCGTCTCTGATATCAAGAAGTACGGTACCGTACAGCGTGGTATGCTCGGGGTCGCAGGGGCTGATGTCACCAGCGAACTCGTACAGAAGGAAGGGCTGAAGGTCAACGAAGGCTTCTATGTCGCTGACTTCGCAGAGATCAGTGCCGCTCTGGCTGCTGGTATCGAGAAGGGTGACGTCATCACCGCTATCGACGGCCACCGCATCACCTCCTTCGCTCAGCTTCAGGAGCAGCTCTCCCGCTTCCGTCCTGGTGACGCTGTGCAGGTCACGGTGAACCGCAAGGGCGCAGAGAAGACCTACAAGGTCACGCTGCGCAATCAGGAAGGTGGCTCTAAGCTCCTCAAGCAGTCTCCCAATGGGGCTAACAACCGCCTCGGTGCTACCCTCAAGGAGCTGGGCGCCAATGAGCTCCGTGCCTACGGTCTCTCCTACGGCCTCGTCGTCCAGTCCCTCCAGTCGAATAGTGCCCTGCGTAAGGCTGGGGTCCGCGAAGGCTTCGTCCTCTTGACGGCTAATAACGTGCCTCTGCGCTCGCAGAGCGACCTCAATCAGGTCGTCTCCGCTCTCGACAAGGCTGGTAGCCAGAGCCGCTCTCGTCGCTCCGCCCTCCAGCTGCGTGGCTTCTATCCCGAGACGGGCGAAGTCGTGTCCTTCGTAGTCGATCTGTAAGTCCATCCCTCCTATATAAATGAGCGTCCCTACGGGCGAGGCTGGGTAGCTTAGCTATCCTCCTCCCCCGTGGGGACGCTGTCTGTATGGGCTTCCTCTCCGTCGTTGTACTGCAGAAAAGGCTATCTTTGTCTAAGGTAAACAAATACGCATTCTCTAATGGCATCGTCGAATAGAAGAAAGAACTACGCGCTTATCGCTTCGGTCATCGTAGCTGGTGGCCTCCTCCTCTCGTCCACAAAGGCAGCTGCCCAGACGGGTATCGCCCTGCGTCTGGGGCAGCCTGACGAGGTGACCCTCGGTGTCGATGGTCGCTTGACCCTCGATATGGCAGCCTTCGCGCCCGTCGATAAGTCCAACTTCACCTACCTCCCAGCAGGGGCGACCCAAGAAGAGCCCTTCCGTATGGCGGCTGGGACCTCCATCACACAGGCTCGCCTCGGCTTCTTCGGCGGCTATGGCAACTGGACGGGACGCATTGATGTCAACTACACGGGGCAGCGCATCACCTTCTGTGATGTCTACGCAGCCTATGCCTTCAGTCCTCAGACGCGTCTTGTCCTCGGGCACCAGCTCGAGCCGCTGAGCATCGGGATGAATACCTCCACGCGTCACGGCTCGGTCACGACCCCACTACCTCTCGACTTCCTCATCCCTTATACCCGTCACTGGGGGCTTGCTGGTTCGCACTGGGGGGATAAGTATTGGCTCGGTGCAGGCCTCTTCGCTGGTAGCAGCGAGCGTGTCAATGCTCGTGAGAACCACATGGGCGAGGGTTATGGCTTCTCGGCACGTGCCGTCTGGCGCCCCATCAATACGGATCAGACGACTGTGCACTTCGGCTTCTCGGCTGTAGCTCGTACCCCCGAGCGTGTGACTTCGGATGACGGCATCGTTGCCGTGGGTGGTCGCTCGGGCTCTGTCGTAGAGAACCGCAAGTTCATCGCTGGTGGCTTCTCAGGGATCGACCACTACACCATCTGTGATCTGGAGGCTGCTTACCGTGATGACCGCTTCTTTGTCCAGGGTGAGGCCCTGTGCTCGACCTTTGCCACAAAGGAAAGACCAGGGGTTATTACGAATGGGGCGAAGACGTATAATATTGATGGTAGTGAGAGTGTCTCCTTCTGGGGCGGATATCTCGTAGGCTCCTATATGCTCCGTGGGAAGCAGCGTAGCTACTCCAATAGCGGTGCAGTCTTCTCTAATGTCAATAATGAGGTGGAGCCTGGGGGCAATGTCGAGCTTATGATCGGTGCCAGCGCTATCGATACCCAGGGCTATATGGGGCAGGCCTATGAAGCCCTTGGAGCGGTGAACTGGTATCCCAATACCGCGATGATGCTCGGCCTCAGCTATACCTTTACTTCCTTCAGCAAGGATGCTGTTGCACTTGGCCGTCTGCGCTCCAGCAGCGGCGATGGTCTGAGCTACCATACCCTGCAGCTACGCGCACAGTTCGTATTCTAATCATTCGATATGTCTTTACGATCGATCCTACTTCTCTCTGTCCTCGTCCTCGTCCCACTATGGGGTGAGGCGAAGGTCGTGAAGCCCAAGGCTCCCACGCAGAGCCCCGAGCAGCTCCTCCGTGAGGCGGAGCGTGCCTATCACGCCTATCAGTTCGGCCCTGCCTCGACAGCGCTCTCCAAGTATATCTCCAGCCTCCAGCGCCGCCGTCAGGCTGTGCCCGACAGCATCACGATGCTGCAGGGGCAGATAGCACGTGCCGAGCGTATGTATGGTGCAGCCGATGAGCTCCGCGTCGTCGATAGCACACTCGTCGGGATCGATCGCATAGCCGAACTCCTCCCTCAGGGTAGTGGGCGCTTCCTCGTTGCTGAGCAGCTCCCTGCGGATATCCGCTCGCTCCTCCCCGTGGAGACGCCCGTAGTAGGCGACAGCCTGCACTCGGCACCTCCAGTCTTCCCCATCTTCGGCTTCGTCGATGCTCTGGGGCGCAATAGTATCATCCCCGATGCTCATGCTCTCGCTTGGTACGCTAAGGCAGGCCGTAGCTGGGAGCGTCAGGGGGTAGCGACCAAGACGCTGGAGGCCGATGCGCCTATCCGCTCGCCCTTCCTCCTCGAGGATGGTATGACGCTCTTCTTCGCTCGCCGCTCTCCCGCAGGCCTCGGTGGCTATGACCTCTATATGACGCGCCTCACCGAGCAGGGCAATAGCTTCTTCGAGCCTACGCTCCTTGGCATGCCGTACAACTCCCCCTACAACGACTATCTGCTCGCCTATCACGAGAGCGAAGGCTGGGGGATCCTCATCAGTGACCGCTTCGCTCCCGAGGGGCAGGTCCACGTCTATCGCTTCACCGGTCGCCCTGCCTTCCTCGCTGGTCGTCAGGGTGGTGAGACGACAGAGCTCTCCGAAGAGGAGGCCTACCGCCGTGCGACCCTCTCGGGTGTCCTCTACGAAGGCGAGGCTGTAGCCGTACAGCCTACGACGCAGCGTGAGGAGAAGGCGGAGCTGACCTTCCACCTGCAGGGCTCAGTCGTCTACCACCGCTGGGCGGACTTCAAGAGTGACGCTGGTCGTCGCACCTTCGCCGAGGCCGAAGCCCTGCGCGAGTCCCTCGCCCGTGAACAAGCCCGCCTCAGTGAGCTCCGTGCTCGCTGGAGAGAGGGTGATGCCTCCGTACGCAGTGAGCTGCGTAGCGAGCTCCAGCTCCTCGAAGCCTCTGTCCAGCAGAAGGCAAAGCAGCACCGCGACCTCCTCAATGCCGTACGCCGCCACGAAGGCGTGCGCTAATCCTCCCCCCAATCCTCTACGCATTTGGAATCATTCAGTCAGGTAATCAATGAGGTGATCCCCGTCTCGGCTTGGATCGCCCTCTCTATATCGGGCCTTCTGCTCGTCGTCTCGGGCTTCATGTCCTCCTCCGAAGTCGCTTTCTTCTCGCTCTCTCCCTCCGACATCGACACGATCAAGGAGGAGGAGCATCCTGCGGATCAAGGCCTCGTAGAGCTGCTCAAGGATTCGGAGCGCCTACTGGCGACGATCCTCATCGGCAATAATCTGGTCAACGTGGCTATCGTCATCTTGACCGGCTATGCCTTTGCGCAGATCTTCGACTTCACGCATGCTCCCGCCCTGGGCTTCATCTTCCAGACGGTCATCCTGACGCTCCTCTTGCTGCTCTTCGGTGAGATCATCCCGAAGGTCTATGCCCAAGCACACCCCCTCGCATTCAGCCGCTTCTCCTCGGGGAAGATGGCGCTGATCTCGCGCATCCTCTATCCTTTCTCCTCCTTCCTTATGCGCTCGACGAGCATGCTGACGAGTCGTATGCAGCCCAAGCGCTATGACCTCTCCGTGGATGACCTCTCGCAGGCCGTCGACCTTCTCGAGGGACACGAGCCCGAGGAGAAGGAGCTCTTCGAGGATATCATCAACTTCCACAACAAGACCGCCTCGGAGATTATGGTACCCCGTGTGGACATGGTCGATATCGATGTGGCGTGGGACTTCCATCGTATGCTCCACTTCGCCCTCGACTCGGGCTACTCACGTATCCCCGTCTACGAGGGGTCGGAGGACAATATCCGCGGTATCCTCTATCTCAAGGACCTCATTCCCTACAAGGAGCAGGAGGCGGACTTCGACTGGACGAAGCTCATCCGTGACGCGCTCTTCATCCCCGAGAACAAGCCTCTGGATGACCTCCTCGAGGAGTTTCGCAGTACGAAGAAGCACATCGCCGTCGTCGTCGACGAGTACGGCGGTACGAGCGGTATCGTCACCATGGAGGACCTCCTCGAGGAGATCGTCGGGGAGATCTCGGACGAATATGACGAGGAGGAGCTACCCTACAAGCGCCTACCCGATGGGAGCTACCTCTTCGAGGGAGGGACGCCGCTGACGGACGTCCTGCGTGCGCTCGACCTCGAGCAAGGTACCTTCGGCAAGGCCGAGGAGCAAGTCGATACCCTCGGTGGGCTCGTCCTCGAGCTCAAGCAAGACCTGCCCCGCAAGGGTGATCTGGTCACGGCTGGCGAGTGGAGCTTCCGAGTCACGAGCTTGGAGAAGTTCCGCATCACCGAGGTCCAAGTCATTCCCCCTCCAGCGGACGACACGACATCGGGTACAGTATGACGCTGGAGCACATAGAAGGGTTACCCTCTGGGGTAGCCCTTTGTCTTGGTCACTTCCCCGTAGTGGGGCGACGGGAGCGTCGTAGTAGCGAAGAGGCTGCTGTGGGCGCTATCCTCTGTGATCTCTTCGGCAGTGCTACACCGCCCCAGCGGGAGCATGACGCTACGGGGCGGCCGTTCCTCCCCAGTGCGCCCGAGCAGAGCGTGAGTATCTCGCATGCCGAGGGGCACGCGGCAGTGCTTCTCACGCCCTCCACGCTCCGTCCCGGGGTGGATATAGAGACCTATCGCCCGCAGCTCCGTGCCGTAGCCTCGCGCTACCTGACGGAGAGCGAATGGGATCTCCTTGAGCATAGCGCTCCCTCGCTCTCGGAGCTTCAGCTCCGCACCCTCCTGTGGTCAGCGAAGGAGACCGCCTTTAAGATCTTCGGCCCGCCCGATGCCTCGCTCCATGGCTTCACGCTGGAGCGTATAGACCCAGCCTCGCAGGAGCTACGCCTCGGCTACGCTCGTGAGGCTACCTCGCTCACGGTGCACTACACACTGCGCCCCGACTACCTCTTCACCTACGGCTGGCATGAGGCGTAGCCTACCGCCCCGCCCATCACACTGATATTACTTAACCACTCAATATCGTATCAATGACTATGCGTAAAACCCTACTTGCGCTCCTCATCGCCCTCGGCGTCGGCTCCATCGCACGTGCCGACGAGGGTATGTGGCTCCTGGAGCAGCTCTCCAAGAAGTACCCTGAGCTCGTCAAGCGCGGGCTCTCGATGAAGGAGTACGATCTCTACAACCCCAACGGCACCTCGCTCAAGGACGCTGTCGTCAGCTTCGACGGTGGCTGTACGGGTGAGATCATCTCGTCGCAGGGTCTCGTCCTGACGAACCACCACTGCGGCTATGACGCGATCCAGAAGCTCAGCAGCGTCGAGCACAACTACCTCGAGAACGGCTTCTGGGCGCAGAGCTTCGCCGAAGAGCTCCCCGCTAAGGGCGTCGTCGTGACCTTCATCGACAAGATCGAGGACGTCACGGCCTTCGTGCAGGCAGAGCTCAAGAAGGTGCGTAAGGGCACGGGTATGGAGTACCTCTCGCCCGCCTTCCTTCGCTCGGTAGCTCGCAAGCGTGTCGGTGACAACTACCTCAAGGATCACCCAGGCACGGAGGTCGAGATCCGTCCCTTCTACAATGGGAACAAGTACCTCATGTTCACCAAGAAGGTCTACTCCGACATCCGCTTCGTCGGTGCACCTCCCAGCGCTATCGGGAAGTTCGGTGCCGACACGGACAACTGGAAGTACCCCCGTCACGCTGGTGATATCTCGATCTTCCGCATCTACGCTGATGCCAACGGCAACCCCGCTCCCTACTCAGAGAGCAACGTGCCTCTGAAGCCCAAGCGCTGGTTCAACATCTCTACCGATGGCGTGCAGCGTGATGACTTCGCTATGATCATGGGCTTCCCTGGCCGTACCAACCACTTCTTCCTCCCCTCCGAAGTAGAGGAGTGGAAGACCATCGACAATGATATCCGCATCCGCATGCGCAACATCCGTCAGGAGGTCATGCTCAAGGATATGCTTGCCGACCCCAAGGTGAACATCATGTACGCCGCTAAGTACGCCCGTTCGCAGAACGCCTACAAGCGTGCTATCGGTGCGAACTTCGGTATCGAGAAGAATAACTTCAAGGCCATCAAGCAGCAGGAGATGGAGTCCCTCCTCTCGTGGGCTAAGGAGAAGGCGCCTAAGTCCTACAAGTCCTATGCTGACGCTGTCTCCACGATCGACCGCGCTATCGAAGGGCGTCGTGACCTGCGTCGCCAGTTCTGGTACCTCGACGAAGGGCTGTGGCAGGCTATCGAAGCTACGCGCGCCCCTGGTGCTGATGATGCGCTGACCGCTACGGATAAGGCCTTCACCGCCTACAACAACAAGGACTACCTCCCCTCGCTTGACGCTAAGATCGCTAAGGCTGAGCTCGCTGAATACACGCGTCAGATCGACCGCAAGGATTGGCCCACGGCTATCGCTGAGGGTATTGATAAGTTCGGCTCGGTAGATGCTTACGTCGATGCGATGTTCGCTCAGTCGACCTTCACCACGCCCGAGGGCTTCGAGGCCTTCAAGAAGCTGAGTGCCAAGGAGCAGCAGGCTGTCCTCTCCTCCGACCTGATGTCGCGCTTCGCTGCCTCTGTCCGCACCAAGCGCGAGCAGCTGACGAAGGATCTCCGTGCCTTCGACAACCCCATTGATCTGGCTCGTCGTACCTACGTCGGTGGCGTCATGGCTCAGCGTGGTACGGACAACCTCTGGCCCGATGCCAATAGCACGCTGCGCTTCACCTACGGTCAGGTCCGTGGCTACTCGCCCGTCGACGGCGTCGAGTATCAGGTGCCTACGACCCTGCGTGGTGTGATGGAGAAGGAAGACCCCACCTCATGGGAGTTCGCTGTCCCCGCACGCCTCAAGGAGATCTATCAGAAGCAGCTCTACGGCGAAGGCAAGCGCTGGGCAGCTAAGAAGGCTGACGGTACGTATGAGATGCCTGTCAACTTCGCCGCTACGACCCACACCACGGGTGGTAACTCCGGTAGCCCCGTCTTCAATAAGTACGGCGATCTGATCGGTATCAACTTCGACCGCAACTGGGAAGGTGTCGGTGGTGACATCCAGTACCTGCCCTCCTACCAGCGTAGCATCATCTGTGATATCCGCTACGTCCTCCTGCTCATCGACCAGCTCGGTGAGTGCCCTCGCCTCATCCAGGAACTGTCGCTCGTATCACGCCGATGAATACCCAGAGCCCCCAGCGTCCGCACCTCGTCGTCCTCTCGGGGGCGGGGATGAGTGCCGAGAGCGGCCTGTCGACCTTCCGCGATAGCGATGGTCTGTGGGCGGGGCATGATGTCCAAGAGGTCGCCAGCATCGAAGGCTGGTACCGCGATCCCCAGTGCGTGCTGGACTTCTACAACCAGCGCCGTCGGGAGTTCGTCGGAGCAGAGCCCAACGAAGGGCACCGTCTGCTCTCCCGCCTCGAGGACTACTATCGTGTGACGATCGTCACGCAGAACGTCGACGACCTGCACGAGCGTGCGGGTAGCAGCCGTGTCATCCACCTCCATGGGGAGCTGATGAAGAACCGCTCCGTGCGTGATCCCTTCACCACCTACCCAGCAGAAGGGGCGACACGTGAGCTCCATATCGGGGACTTAGCGCCCGATGGCACGCAGCTCCGTCCCTTCATCGTCTGGTTTGGCGAAGAGGTGCCGGAGATGATCCCTGCTATCGAAGCCACCGAAGAGGCAGATCTCTTCCTCGTCATCGGCACGTCGCTGGAGGTCTATCCTGCAGCGGGCCTGCTGGGCTACGTCCCAGCGAAGGCGCCCGTCTACTGCATCGACCCGAAGCCCGTGCGTAGTGGCTACCGCCCCGACCTCATCCATATCCAGGCGGGAGCTGTGGCAGGTATGCGCGACCTCTATGCGCGCTTGACCGAAGGCTGCTAACCGCCCTCCACTGAGCTTCCTCCCCGAAGCTCACACCTCGATTCTATGAAGGCTGTCCGCCCCCTTCCCTCGTGGAAGCGTGCGGACAGTCTCTTTTTATGCGTGCTCCTCACCGCCTTGGTGCTCCGAAGCACTACTCCTTGGCCCTCTCTTTCGCCCGAGAAAACTTCCGCTCCACCGCAGCCAAAACCACGAAGGTCTACACCTATTCTTCTATCTTGGTGCGTGGTCCTAAGATCCACGCACGTAGCTCAAAGGATTTTCCCACGTAGTCTTAAAATCCACGTACGTAGATTTAGAAATACTCCTACACCTCGCACAAAATACCGCACGGTGAATGAGCGAATACCGCTAGTCCTTTGTGCCCTTCCCTCCGTAGCTTACTGGCTCTATGCCTGTAGAGAGTGCGTTTATATATGATATAAAACTCTTACATTTGTGGTACCTAAATTATAATACTATCGCTATGACAAACGTTAACTATGCTCTTCTTGCAGCTCTCGTAGATGAGCAGGAGGCTACCCTGTTTGATGAGTCCTTTGCTCATATTATTGGATACTCTATCTCTGAGTTAGCAGAGAGTAAGGAGGGAACTTGTTTCTATAAAACAACAGATGTGCGTGAGTATGTCCATGAAAAGGTTGGGGTATATGTTCCAATCGGAGTCATTAGTTCAACCCTAAAGGCTATAGCTCGAGATGGAGGGGATGTTCAGATACAATTTTGTGGAGATCATGATAATGATTTTTCTATAAAGAGGGCTTGGACGGCAAGTAAGCGGACGCGTGTTATTCAGAAAACACATGACCTACAGCAGAAGATAGATGATCTTGAAAATCTTTTTGATGCTTATCTTGAAGCACAAGGTGTAACTAGCGAGTTGCGTATAGCAGACTTCTTGCATAGCAATACGGAAGAAGCATTAGCCTATATAACACAAGGAGAAGGGGGGCATATTAATGAGCAGTATATACATGTAGCTAGATTTTTTGAGAACATTCGTCAGAATGATTCTGAAATGTACGATGTAGCCTGTGATATACTCTGGGGGGCTATGATCGCAGGGCTATTGATTAGGGCCGATCAGTTAAAGCCGGAGACTCCAGGCCTCAAAGTCGAATACTTTCTAGATACTCCTATTGTGATGGGAATATTAGACCTCTCAAGAGAGTTTCATGTAGCTCAAGCGAAGGACCTTCTTCGTGTAATTGCAGCGACCGATGGTATTGCTAAAGTTCATCCATTGACACTCCAGGAGGTTGACTCGATTTTAGGTGCTGTTAAAAAGAGTGGACAGCCCTATAGATCTAATGAACTAGCAGAGGCTTATTTTCGCCGGAACTTAACACCCTCTGATATCGTGCGTGAAAAAATAAACCTGGTGAAGAACCTGCAGAAACAGGGTGTTGCTGTTGTTCAACTTTCAAGGGATCAGATTACTAAGGTTGTATCCGATTCGGATCGATCACTTATGAAACAGCTTGCTATACTGAGGGGGACAGAAAGAAAGGGAGAGTTTAGAGAAGAGCATGATATCTGTGTATGGAAATATGTTGCTCGACACACCAATCAATCGTTTACTTGTGGATCTTCAAGGGTATATTTTGTAACATCAAATGTGGATCTGATAAAATTTACAGTGAAAAATGGGAACTCTGAAGAAGAAAAGAATAGCCTGATCCGTATAGATAATGTTGTGATGAACCTATGGCTTCATGGTGGCTTCAATTTAGATATGAAGAAAGAGCTTCTTTTAGAGAAAATATCAAAGTGCTTTGTGGCAAATGATGTGGATACCACCCGTCGCATGGATGCTGTGATAAGTCGTTATAAAGATGTTGATCCAGTGACACAAGAAGAAGCTGCGGCATTGTTTGATGCATTGGCTGATCGTCCTCCTCTTTTTTTAAAGCAGGTGGATGATGTCATGCAACAAGATAATGATGCTTCTGGAGGGGCTTCCAAAGCAGCTTTGATAGTTGCTGCAAAGGAAATGACTAAAAAGAAGCGAGAGCTAGAAGAAGAAGAGTGGACAAGGAAAGAGAATGCATTGAGAGAAAATGTTCGCATAGAACAGGAGAGGTCTGAGGAGAAGAATATAGCTGTTGTTGAAGATCTTAAGAACAAGCTAGAAGTGCAACGATCTTTGGTTGAGACCCAGAAAAAACTCGCCGATTGTGAGACGAAGCTAGCGTTACTGGAAAAAGACCGAGATCGAAGCATTAAGATGTGGCTCTATTACCTGCCTTTTATCTGTTTAGGGATTATTGTTATATCAGTGATCTTATTTCATCCGCTTGCATGGGTCGCTATTGTAGGGCTACTGTTTGCTCTGTGTGCAGATCGAAGCAAGCTAGAGAATCTCTTTGAACGACCAAAGGACTATAGAGATAGGATGAAGTTGTCCTGGGATCAGAAACACACAGACTATGGTGATCTTAAGCGAGAATTAAAGAGTCTGCAGCAGTCTATTTCTAATCTGGAGAGCGAATCGGAAGGGCTGCATTGAGAGAGTGTGCAATCGGGATTTGATCTTTATCGAATATTATTGCTCAGTCTATCTATACATCAGCGCCCCATGATCCGATGAGGATCATGGGGCGCTGACGCTTGTGGGGGGAGGTAAGGCGGAGCTTACTTGAGGGCGGCGAGGACGTTGCGCTCGATGCGTGCCGTGAGGTCGTCGGTGGGCTCGGCGACGAAGGCACGACCCGTGACGGTCTCATACAGCTCGATGTAGCGGTCGGAGACGCTCTTGCAGTACTCCTCGGTCATCTCGGGGACGACTTCGCCGTCACGGCCTTGGAAGCCGTTCTTGATGAGCCACTGGCGGACGAATTCCTTGGAGAGCTGCTTCTGCTCTTCGCCACGCTCGAAGCGCTCTTCGTAGCCTTCGGCATAGAAGTAGCGGGAGGAGTCGGGCGTGTGGATCTCGTCGATGAGGTAGATCTTGCCGTCCTTCTTCCCGAATTCGTACTTCGTGTCGACGAGGATCAGGCCACGCTCACGAGCCATCTCCTGACCACGCTTGAAGAGAGCGTAGGTGTAGGCCTCGAGCTGCTTGTAGTCTTCTTCGCTGACCAGACCGGTGCGGATGATTTCCTCGCGGGAGATATTCTCGTCGTGGCCGACATCTTCCTTCGTGGTGGGGGTGATGATGGGCGAGGGGAAGGCTTCGTTCTCACGCATGCCGTCGGGGAGCTGGATACCGCAGAGGGTGCGTTCGCCCGCCTTGTAAGCACGCCAAGCTGAGCCGGTGAGGTAGCCACGGATGACCATCTCTACACGGAAGGGCTCACAGCGCAGGCCGAGCGATACCATAGGGTCGGGAGCAGAGATGAGCCAGTTGGGGACGATGTCGCGCGTAGCTTCGAGGAAGTAGGTCGCGATCTGGTTGAGGACTTGTCCCTTGTAGGGGATACCCTTGGGGAGTACGACGTCGAAGGCGGAGATGCGGTCGGTGGCGATCATCGCTACCTGCTCACTGCCGAGGAAGTACACGTCGCGGACCTTGCCATGATAGACGTGATCCTGATGAGGGAATTGGAAGTCCGTGCGGACGAGTGTCTGTGCCATAATTCTATCTTGCGTGATTAGTTTGTGATGTGTCGGAGGGGGCGGACGTCTTTTCGTCCTTGGCATCGTAGACGGCCACGATCTCGGAGACGAGCGGGTGGCGCACGATGTCGGTCTTATCGAAGTGGATGAAGCTGATACTCTTCAGGCCGTGGAGCTTGTCAAGTGCGTCCTTCAGGCCCGAGGTCACGCCACGGGGAAGGTCGATCTGCGTGAAGTCCCCCGTGATGATCATCTTCGAGCCCATGCCGAGGCGTGTGAGGAACATCTTCATCTGCTGCGGCGTGGTGTTCTGCGCTTCGTCGAGGATGACGACGGCATCGCTCAGCGTACGACCACGCATGAAGGCCAGCGGGGCGATCTGGATGACGCCCGTGTCCATGAGATCCTTGAGCTTGGGAGCGGGGATGAGTTCGCCGAGGGCGTCATAGAGTGGCTGGAGGTAGGGGTCGAGCTTGTCCTTCATCTCGCCAGGGAGGAAGCCGAGCTTCTCGCCTGCTTCGACGGCAGGGCGGGAGAGGATGATACGGCGCACCTGCTTTGCCTTGAGGGCTTTGACCGCCAGACAGATGGCGATGAAGGTCTTCCCCGAGCCGGCAGCACCCGTGGCGAAGCACAGGTCACGCTCGGCGAACTCGCGAGCCATGCGGCGCTGACGCTCCCCGCGGGGGAGGATCGCCTTGCCGTGGACGCCGTAGATGAGTACGTCGCTCTCGGCGGTGGGCAGGGTGTCGGCGGCCTTACTGCGGTGCCGACGCACGACCTCGATGATCTGTGCTTCGGTCAGCTGGTTGTGGCGACTGCACAGGGCTTCCAGAGAGGAGAGGATGTGCAGGAGCTCTTCGGCGGCTTGGTCTTCGCCAAGTACCTTGATGACGTTCTGGTGAATGCGTAGCTTCGTCTTAGGGAAGAGGTTCTGTAGCGTGACGAGGTTCGCGCGGTTGACACCGACGAACTCCTGCGTGTCGGCTTCCTCTAAGACGTAGAGTCGCTCCATCATAGGCTTATAGTCGTTGGGATAGGGTGATGAGATGCTTGATGTGGGTGCGCCATTCGGGGGCTGCTGCCTGCAGGTCGCTTAGGCTGCGGGGGAAGCGATAGCCCCAGTAGTGATGCGGGTCCTCGGGGCGGTTGATCTGCTCCTCGGCGGGTGTGGTGAGCCAGAGACGGCTGTCGAGGCTCATCCAGTCGGCAAGGGGCAGGAGGACGGCGGCGGATGGGGAGGCGAGATGTGCCTCGATGATGCGGCGGTAGAGGCCTTCTTCGTCGGGGACTTCCTCGGTGAGAAGGAGCTCTTCGCGATAGTAGCGCTCTTGCTCGCTCGCCGAGAGGCTGTGCCACCAGCCACGTAGCGAAGGCATATCGTGGGTGGAGGTCGTGGCTACCGAGCGGGCGGGGAAGCTGTCGGGGCGTGCCCAGCCCGTGGGGGAAAAGGCCTTCGGCATGCGCTCCAGCTCAAGGGAGAGGACCTGTAGCTCGTCGAGGACGGCGGGTACAGAGGCGGGGATCATCCCGAGGTCCTCGGCACAGAGCAGAAGGCGTGTGTGGCTCGTCAGCGCACCGAGACGCAGCAGGGCGGTGGTGCGGAAGAGCTCGTTGTGTCGGACGTAATAGTAGTCATCGCTGACGGCTCGCCAGCGCTCCTGCAGCTCCTCGGGGAGGCGGGCGAAGAGACGACTGCGCTCCAGTGCTATGCGTGGGTGGTAGTGCCCTGCCTTGTACGGGTCGGCGATGAGGGCAGTCTCCGTGCAGAGCTCAGCGAGTACGGCTGCGACGTCGGCTCCGAGAGCGCGCTGGATGGCCTCCGTCTCGTAGTCGGCTTGCTTGCCATACGTGAGCTGATAGAGCCCTGCAAGGGCGGTGCTATGGAGATAGCCGCTGTCGAGGAGGTCATCGAAGCTGTCGCCAAGGCGTGCCGTCAGCTCGTCTTCGTGGACGAGTGGTGCGGTGAGTAGCTCGATGGGGAAGGTCGGGGCGAGCTTCTCCTGCCACTCCTCAAGACTGTAGGGGAGGGCGGGGTGGAAGTGCCCCAAGAGCCCAGAGCGCTGCGTGCGTGGCACCTCCCAGATGCGGAAGAAGCCGAGGATATGGTCGATGCGGAAGGCGTGGAAGTAGCGGGCCTGACGCTCGAAGCGCTGGCGCCACCAGCGGAAGTCACCTTCCTCCTGCATGCGCTCCCAGTTGTACGTGGGGAAGCCCCAGTTCTGCCCGTCGGCAGCGAAGTCATCGGGCGGGGCGCCTGCGGACTGCTCCGTGTGGAAGAGATGCGGTGCCATCCAGACGTCTACGCTGTGGGGCGCTACACCGATGGGGAGGTCACCCTTGAGGAAGACGCCTCGCTCCTCAGCATAGCTTCGCACCGCCTGGAGCTGACGATCGAGGACGAACTGCAGCCAGTAGTAATAGCCTACCTCTTCGGCGTGTGCCGCATTGTCGAGATAGGCGGCTGCCTTCGTCTCGTCATACACTTCCCATCCTGCCCAGTCACTGGGTGTGCCCGAGCCAAACTGGTCACGCAAGACGCAGTAGAGGGCATAGGGCCGGAGCCAAGCAGCGGCTTCGTCGTAGAAGAGGCGGAAGTCCTCGCTCGTGAGGTCGGCCTTACCCTGCACCTCGAATGCACGGCGGAGGAAGCGCTCCTTCAGCTCGAGTACACGTGGGTAGTCCACGGCGGGGAGCTGGCGTAGTGCCTTCGCCTCGCGGAGGAAGGCCTTGCGCTCCTCGGTGGGGAGGGCGGGCAGTGCCTCGGGATCGATGTATATGGGGTGGAGGGCGTCGACGGATATCGCATTGTAGGGATAGGAGTCGGCGGTGCCTCGTGTGCTGGTGGTATCGTTGATGGGGAGGAGCTGGACGGCGTGCATACCTGCTTCGGCAGCGAAGTCAATGGCTTCTCTGAGCGCACCGAAGTCGCCTATGCCCCAGTCGGTGTCGCTACGCAGCGAGAAGAGCGGTGCGACAAGGCCTGCCGTACGCACGGGGCGGCTGGGGAGATGGAGGTAGCTATCCTGCACATAGCAGTAGGGATAGTCGGTGCTGTCGGGGAGATTTATCCAGCGGTCTTCGCCCTCCTCCCAGAGGTAGGTATAGCCTGCGTCTGTGCTGAGGAGGTATTTGTAGCGAAGCGAAGCGGGGGTGGAGCCTATGGCAGAGGCGGGGAGCGTAGCGCCCCAGCGTCCTTGTCCGCGGTAGGTGAGGGGAAGCGCCTTTTTAGGATCCCAGCTCCCGAGTGCCTCGCAGCTCCCCGTCACGAGAAGGCGCTCGCCTCGGCGTAGGGCGGGAGTGTGGACGGAGAAGGTGAGGCCAGGCTGTGGTGCTTCCTCCGGAGCTGTGGCCTGCTGACCGAGGATATCGCAGAAGGCCGCCGAGAAGGCGGGGGCATCCTCAGGGCAGTCGATCCAGCGGTCTTGCGTGAAGACGGTCGTGTCGCCAGCGGGGAGATGAAGTTCGTGGGGGATCCGCCATTCCTCGCGTAGTACGGCACCCGTCTCATCGGTGAGGCGGTAGCTATATATATAATGTAGGGGTGAGGTGGCGGAGGGGAGCTGTAGAGTCGCTTGCCAATGCCCTTCCCCGAGGTGCTCGAGGGGGAGGGTCTGCGCTCCAGAGTGGGCGGGGCTGTCGGCAGCTCGGCCTACGAGCGTGAGCCGCTCGTGGGGCTGCGCCCAGTACTCGATGGAGAAGGTGACTGTCATCTATAGATAGGGTCCTACCATTCGTTCGTGTAGAGAAGGCGCATCCGTGTGTACCTTCCGTTGCAAAGGTACGCAATATCTTCGGCCCTCGGTAGGTGCGTGTGGGCTTGTCCTTCGGTAGGGAGGGTGCGAACCTATATGGAGACTGTCGCCGTGAGTCCTACCCTCTACTTCGAGTGCTAAGGCATCGTGCGCTTAGCTTCCCGATGGGCCTCTCCGAAGAGATCAGGCAAGCCCTTCGCCTTATCGCGAGTATTTCGCTTGTCCAACGGAGGGAAAGTATCCTTCTCGTGAAAGAAAAAGCGCCTTCCCGTAGTGGTTTTCCTCTGTCTATGTACGTAGTCTTAAAGACCAGGTACGTCAGTCCAAATATCCACGTACATAGATATTAGAGCCACGTACGTAGTCCAAACTTATCTGCCACTC
>ERZ772974.599-NODE-599-length-25883-cov-6.622464_pt1 | contig 25883 bp, 20 predicted proteins | sample MGYA00580671_ERZ772974 | MGnify/ENA primary metagenome ERZ772974 (study PRJEB29015, sample SAMEA2738065) | human oral metagenome | biome: human oral; feature: human-associated habitat; material: saliva | place: China | collected 2218 ... | reverse complement strand
GTAAATACGCCTTAGCTTGCTTTCGAAGAATTTTTGATACGGTTTTGCGAATTTCCGATTGAACAAGTGGGTTTTCAAAAGCTAACTCTTGTGGAATTTGCACCAAAATCTGATTTCCTTCATTTGAAATTTTGATTTCTTCGCCCGAAAATTTTCGCAAAAAAAGCGTGTGAGTTTTACCAATTAAATCTCCGTCTTGATAAGAATTTTTAGCGTTATGTGTTGCGAGCATTTTTCGAATTTCATCTCGACTACCATTAACAAGCCGCCGAACGGCAAATTCTGGCGAATAATAGGGAATTGATGCGCGCAAATTTCCGTCAACGCCGACAGAAAGTTTCACAGAGCGAGCGAGTTTGTTCTTTCGAATTTTAATCTCACCAAACTCTTTATCGACTATAGCCATAAAAATATTATAACACTTTTAAAAAGAGTTATCAAAATCTATTGCTACGTTTCAACATTTCTAATTCTTCGAGTTTTAGTCGAACGTCTTTGCGCTTAGCAAAAATGATAAACGATAAAATATAAATTATCACATAAGCAAAAGGTGTGGCAATAAGACCACCGAGCCATGTACCAACCATGGCAAAATTCATAGTGTATAATGTAATATAAACAGTTGCAATCGATATAACTACGAATATCCCTACAAAGATATTCAAAACACGCCGATGACTTTTAATCTTATTTTGTAAAATTTCAGGATTTTCAAGCTTCCTAACCCTAAAATACCCTAAAATAGCAATAAGAAATCCACCTAGCATAAAAGCAAATAGCAACACTGCAAACATAAACACTAGAAAAAAATAAAAATGAAAAAAAATAGTAATAAAATTAATATCCATAACATAACCACTATACACTAGAATAAAACAAAAAACAACGCCAAAATAAAAAACACCATTTCTGGTGTAAAAAGGCAAATTTGGCACGGGCAGAGAGATTCGAACTCCCGACACCAGGTTTTGGAGACCTGTGCTCTACCAACTGAGCTATGCCCGTATGAAACCATTTTAGCATAAAAAAGTTGAAAAGTGAAGAGCTTTTTAATTATTTTCCTTATCTATTGACAAAAAGTATCTTTTGTGGTAGAATACTAACTAGTTAAAAGCTTACTTTCAAAATTGAGCTTTTAGCTCGTATTTTACAAAGTTGGCTTTTACTGAAAATTCTATTTCATACCAAGGAGGGCATAATTATGCCAGCAGCTATTGTTAATTGGAAGGAAAGTTTCCCGCGTCCGCATTTTGAGAGTGGGATGCTTGACCCAAAACTTTCAGGTTCTGAAGTTTGTGAAAAACTTGAAAAAGCATATGTTAAAAACGATATAGCAAACTTGATTGAATTTTTGGCTTATGCGGAAGTTTTTGATTTGTTCGTTAAAGAAAAACGCAAATTCTTCAAAAAGATTGAAGAAGAGTGGCCATTATGCCAAAAAGAATATCCCCATCTCGGGAATAAATTTAATTATTTGAACGGAATCTATAACAGTAATCATATTTTGCGAACCGACAGTATGCAAATCGCAAATAGATCTGCTATAATTGCGGAATTTTCGAACAAATATTGAGCCAACTAAAATAAGCCCGAAACAATCGGGCTTTTTTCTTTTTCAAATTTTATTCAGCAAATTGCGAATTATATAGTTTAGCATAGGCGCCATTTTTCGAAAGCAATTCTTTGTGGGAGCCTTGCTCAACAATGTTTCCGTGCTCCAAAACTAGAATTAAATCAGCATTTCGAATTGTTGAAAGACGGTGCGCAATCACAAAGCTTGTACGGCCATGCGTTAGATTATCCATCGCTGATTGGATAGCAGCCTCCGTTCGTGTATCAACAGAGCTAGTTGCCTCATCAAGAATCAGCATTGGCGAATCTGCTAAAATTGCACGCGCAATTGTAAGAAGCTGTTTTTCACCAGCCGAGACATTATCGATATCTTCAGAAATAATCGTATCATATCCTTGCGGTAAAGTTCGAATAAAGTGATCCGCATGAGCAGCTTTTGCAGCCTCAACAATTTCTTCACGAGTAGCGTCAGGTTTTCCGTAAGCCAAGTTTTCGGCAATCGTACCATTAAACAACCACGTATCTTGTAGAACCATTCCAAAAAGCGAACGAACATCATGACGCGACATTTTCGAAGTGTCAATTCCGTCAATTGTAATTTTTCCGCTATCGATATCATAAAATCGCATCAAAAGATTCACGAGTGTAGTTTTTCCGGCACCAGTTGGGCCAACAATTGCCACATTTGAGCGTGGCGCAATTTTTGCGCTAAAATTAGTGATAATTGGCTTGTTTTTCGAATATGAGAAATTAACTTTCAAAAACTCTACTGCACCATTAACTTCTTCTGGCAATGTTTTTGAAATTTCAACAAAAGTTTCTTCTTCAGCATCAAGGAAGCCAAAAACTCGTTCACAAGCCGCAACAACAGTTTGAACACTTGTCATTGAATTTGCGATATTCGAAATCGGTTGCGTGAATCGACTCATATATTGCATAAAGGCCGTAATATCACCAATCGTCATTTGGCCATTCACTGCACGCACGCCGCCAACAACCACCACTGTTAGTGTAGAGATATTATTTATAAATGCCATAATCGGGTAGAGAAGACCACCAAAAAATTGCGATCTCCAAGACGAATTGTACATTTTGTTGTTGATTTTTTCGAAATCTTCAACTGATGATTTTTCGCCGTTATAAACTTTAATAACTTCGTGCGAAGAAAGCATTTCCTCGGTGTGAGAAGTCAGACCTGAAGTAAATTTTTGCAAATCTGTAAAATAAACTTGGCTGAACCTTGAAATAATCATAATTACACCAACCGAAAAAGCACCTGTTGCAAGCGCAATTAAGCTCATTTGCCAACTAATTGAAATCATCATGAAAGTTACACCAATTATCGTAATAATCGAGTAAGAAAGCTGATTTAAACTCTCGCTTAAGCTATTACTGAGTGTTTCGATATCATTTGTAATAATTGAAACTGTGTCGCCAGTTTTATGTTTGTCAAAATACGAAAGCGGTAGTCGCGCGATTTTTTTCGAAGATTCATCGCGTAGTTTGAAAACAATTTTTTGCACCATTTGGCCCATAATCCAGTTTTGCGCATAACTAAAAACTCCCGAACCAATATAAATCGCGATAAGTAAGAAACCAAATTCAGCAATTTTTGAAAAATCAGGATTAAAATGAACCGCGCCCGCACGAATTTCAACTCTCTTTGTGATTAAATTGATCATTTCACCAACAATTTGCGGGCCAACAATTGCTGAAATTGAGCCCAAAATTGTCATAATTACAAAAAATGTAATCGAGATTTTAAACGGCAAAAAATATTGCAAAAGTCGCAAGACCGTCTTTAACGAAAGCTTATTTTTTTGATTTTTCGCCATTATTTTTCTCCTTTCTTAGATTTTTTCGCAACTGCTTGTTTTAAGCTTTTTTTAGCTATTTTTTTCGAAACGGAAACTGCTTTTTTAGCCACTTTTTTGGTTTTCGAAACAGTTTTTTGCTTTTCGAATTCTTTAATTTGCGCTTCAATTTCTTCGTCAGAAAGCTGAGACGAGGCAATCTCGCGGTAAATTTCGTTATCTTCAAGAAGTTCGCCATGCGTGCCAATTCCAACAATTTTTCCGCCGTCAAGCACAATAATTTTATCGGCCTGCATAATTGAAGTCACGCGTTGCGCCACAATAAACTTGGTTTGTGATTTAGTTTTTGTAGCAAGCTCAGCACGAAGTTTAGCGTCAGTTTTATAATCAAGCGCCGAGAAACTATCGTCGAAAATTAAAATTGGAGCTTTTGAAGCGATCGCGCGCGCAATCGAGAGGCGCTGTTTTTGACCACCAGAGAAGTTTTTACCGCCTTGCGAAACCTTTTCGTTTAAGTCTTCGGGTAATTTTTGTACAAAATCCCAAGCTTGGGCAATTTTTAAAGCTTCAATAATCTCTTCATCCGTTAGATGTTTCGAAGAGCCATAGTTTATATTTTCGCGGATATTTCCAGAAAAAAGGCTAGCTTTTTGTGGAACATAGCCAATTAAATCGTGAAGTTCGCTTTGTTTTAGGTCGCGGATATCCACGCCGCCAAGCTTAATTTTACCTTTCGAAACATCATAAAACCGTGGAATTAATTTTGCGATCGTAGACTTTCCAGAACCGGTTCCGCCAATCACCGCAATAGTTTGACCTTGTTGAACTTCAAAATTAATACCTTCGAGAACAGCTTCTTCGGAGTCTGGATATGCAAAACTAACATTTTCGAAAGCAAGCTCGAAAGTTTTTGGCGCTTTTTTGGTCTTTGCCTTATCTTTAATTAGAATTTCTTCATCAAGAACTTCACTCAATCGCTTAATAGCAACATTCATTCGTGGAATTGACATAAAAATCATTGAAAGCATAACAAACGCAAAAGTTACCTGAGCCAAATATTGAGTTAGAGAAGCTACATCACCAATTGAAATTTCGCCAGATTTCACAAAGTATGAGCCAATCCAGGCAATTGCAACCAAACCAAGGCCAGAAACCATTGTCATATATGGAGAAATTAAACCAAAAATCCTTTCGAAAAAGACATTCATTTTCAACATCTCAGCATTAATTTCGCCGAATTTTTCTTCTTCAACCTTTTCTTTTCGATAAGCTCGAATCACCCTTAAGCCAGTGATTGTTTGGCGAGTTTGCATATTTAATTTATCAAGTTTTGTTTGAAAAATCTTCAATTTTGGTACAGCAAAAACACCAATAATTGTAGTTAAAACAATAATCGAAAAAACTGTAATTGCCATGATCCAGCTCATTGAACCAGAAATCGCCAAAGTGTTAATTATCGCACCAGCACCAATAATTGGCGCATAAATACCCATTCGCATAATCATTGTGAAGGTTTGCTGGAATTGGCGTGCATCGTTAGTGATTCGCGTTGTTAAGCTCGCAACGGAGAACTTGCCAAATTCGCTCATTGAAAAATCTTCAATTTTCTTAAAAGTTTCATGACGAATATCACGCGCCATCGCTCCAGCCGAACGACTTGCGAAAAAAATTCCGGCCAACATCAAAACACCGCTCAAAAGAGAAAGTCCAATCATATGAAAACCATTTGAGTAGATTGCTTCCATATTTTTCATTGCAACACCTTGAGTAATAATTTTTGAAGTGTATTGAGGGAGTTCAAGGTTGATTTTAGCAGAGAATACCGTAAAAATAAGCATCAAACTTAAACTTAGCCAATATTTTTTAGCAAATTTAAAAATAAATTTTAGCATAATTCCTTTCTTTTTTATAGTTTATAGATTTTTTAAGCGATTTTATTATTTTAGCATAAATTTAAACATTTTAAAAGAGCCGCGGGAAACGGCTCCTTATCTTTAATGGTGTAAATTTTTGTAACTAATAATTAATAATTAATAATTAATAAGGTATACTTTATGTTTTGTGCTAAATTTGTTTATGAAGTTTTATGCATTAGTTCATTTATGAAGTATTTATTATACAGCGTTTACGTTTTTCGGATTTTCCCGGTTCCATTGCACTTATCACACGGATGCCGACTGTAAAAACACATAAAACCGTTGATTGTAACCTGACCACTTCCTTTACAGTGCGGACATTCATCGGTTTCTTCACTAATAGAGAAAATACCCATTTTTACACCTCTTTCTATAAAAGTTCAAAGCTTAGAATTGTTTCCGCAATTTTTTAAATTTAAGCTTAGTGTTTAATATTCTACTACATTTTTGCTTTTAAGTCAAGAGAATTATAGACATTTTCGAAATTTATTTTAAAAATTGAATTATTTTTGGTTTCTTTGTATAATAAAATTCATAATTACAATATAAACATTGTAAACTTTTTATGGAATATTCTATAAGTTGGAGTTAAAAAATATGAAAAATTTTCAAATTAGATTTTATAACTTTTATGCTTTTTACGCCTTTTTAACTAATCGAAGAAAACAATTGTGGCTGGACCTTAATCCAGGAATTGGTGGCAAAATTTGGTTTGCTATTTTTAAACTGTTCTTTTCGAAAAATATGATCGAAGTTTTAGAGGAGAATGAAGCAAAAATTAAAATTCGAAATAGTATTTTTCTATTTCGAAATCCCAAAAACGCCGAGAAATTCAAACAGGCACAAAAACTTTCTTGGAAAGAAAACAAAGAAGAAAAACATCGGCTTTATGGCGAAGCTCTAGGATATCCAAAATTTGCGGTTTCAGATTTTTTAGAATTATTAGAAGAGCGCAAAAAAGATAACAATGAAGAGGTTAAAGCTGGCGATAGACTCGCGTTTAGTTCTTTTAAATACGGCTACGGAGGTTTTGTCTTTAAACCAGAAAATCTTTCGAAAATTATAAATTGGAGTAAAGAGCAAAAAATACCACAGAGAAATATTAAGATTAAAATCTATAACTTTCAAATTGGTAGATTCCAAAGTCTTTCAAAAAATGAAATTAAAGAGCTTTTAGAGTCAAAAAATCCACTAAAAACTTCTGAAAAAATAGCAAAAAATAGAGAATAATTTTTGTCAGCTTTTTAAAAATGTGTTATACTATTAAAGATGAATAATGAAATTATCTATCTTGATCATGCTGCAACAACACCAGTAAGCGAAAAAGTTTTGGCTGCAATGTTGCCATATTTTAGTGAAAAATTTTATAACCCAAGCGCGCCCTATGTTCAAGCTTTGGAAGTTCGAAGGGATTATGAAGACGCAAAACATTTAATTGCGCAAAATATCGGTGCAAAAAGTGACGAAATCGTGATGACAGCTGGCGCAACCGAAAGTATCAATTTAGCATTTTCAGCAGCCTCGAAAGATGCAGGAGATGAAATTCTCGTGGGTGAATTTGAACACCATGCAGTTTTAAACTCGGCCGAAAAATACGGTATTCGAAAATTAATTAAAATTAAAAAAGATAGCGTAATTGATATTGATGATTTACGCGCAAAAATCTCACCAAAAACAAAGATCGTATCTGTTATGCTAGCAAATAATGAAACAGGCGTAATTCAGCCAATTTCGAAAATTGCCGAAATTATTCGCGAAGAAAGAATGCGCCGACTTTCAAATGGTGAAAAAACACCAATTTATCTTCATTCTGATGCTAGCCAAGGTGTTGGTCAGCTTGATATTTCCGTTTCTCGACTCGGTGTTGATATGCTAACTTTAAATGCCGGAAAAATCTACGGTCCAAAACAAACCGGCCTTTTGTGGGCAAATCGCGAAATTCAATTTAACGCACAGATTGTTGGTGGCGGCCAAGAACGAAATTTGCGTAGCGGAACCGAAAACGTCCCAAGCGTGATTGGTTTTGCAAAAGCAATGCAGCTAGCCGAAAAACATCGAAAAAAAGAAAATGAGCGACTTCGAAAATTAAAAGAGATTTTTAAAAATATTTTGAGCGAGAATTTCTCGGACGAAGAAATGATTTTCTTGGGAAATGTCAAAAAGCAACTCGCGAGCCATGTTTCGGTTTCGTTCCCTGGAATTGACGCCGAACGAATGGTTTTTGCTCTTGAAATGCAAGGAGTTTTGGTTGCAACAGGTTCGGCTTGCGCCGCCAACAAAGGAACACGTTCACACACTCTAACCGCAATGGGGCTTAAAGAAAGTGAAGCGGACGGCAGTTTACGAATCTCTTTCGGTGCGCTCTCGAATGAAGAAAACACTAAACGCGCGGCCGTAATTATTTCAAAAACAGTTCAAGCAGAATTCGAAAGGATTAAAAAGTAGATGGCAAAATTTTTTGCTTGGGTTTTAATCGTTATTGGAATTGTTGTAGTTTTTATTGCTAGCACAACACTAATTATCAGTGATAAAAATCAGTTAGTTAAAATTTGCCCAAACTATAAGAATGGCGAATGTTCCCAGAAAATTGATGCGGTTGTTGCGATTTCTGGCGGAAACACATCTTCACGAACACGCGAAGCAATCGAAATTTTTAAAGCCGTTCAAGCACGAAAATTAATTTTCTCTGGCGCAAATTCAAACCCGAAAGTTTTGAGCGATGCGCAACAAATGGCGAATTTAGCGCAAAAACAAGGTATTTTAAAAGATGAGATTATTCTCGAAGAACAAGCCCAAAACACTCACCAAAACGCACAATATACAGCAAAAATCATCAAGCAAAATGGCTATAAACGAATAGTTTTGACCACTTCAAAATACCACCAAACACGGGCAAGATTAGAATTCGAAAAAGCGCTCGAAGGTTCTGGGGTTGAAGTAATCTCGGCACCAGTCTCAAATGATCCAGACTGGAGTAACCTTTGGTGGACAAATTCACGCGGATGGTATCTTTCAATGAGTGAACTTTTTGGAATTTTTAGATTTTATATAGGAGCATAAAAATGGATAAGTCAAAAATTAAAGTATATGTTGGAATGAGTGGCGGTGTAGATTCTTCTTTAACCGCAGCGCTTTTAAAAGAACAAGGTTATAATGTTATAGGTGTCTATATGAAAAACTGGACACAAGATTTACCGGGAATGAAATGCCCTTGGGCAGAAGATTTAGCAGACGCTAAAAGGGTTGCTGTTCAACTTGGCATTGATTTTAAAGTTTTCGATTTCGAAAAAGATTATCGCGAAAAAGTCGTTCAATATATGCTCGACGAGTACGCAATTGGTCGCACACCGAATCCAGACATTATGTGTAATCAAGAGGTTAAGTTTAAGCTATTTTTAGAGGCGGCGCTCGAAGATGGCGCAGATTTGATCGCAACTGGGCATTATGCTGGCGTTCGAAATGCTTTTACTGAAAATACTAGCGACAGTTTTGATTTTTCGAAAAGCGGAAATGGCGAACTTTTACGCGCCAAAGACGAAAATAAAGATCAAACCTATTTCTTATATCGAGTACGCGGTGAAGCTTTGGGTCGAACATTGCTTCCGCTCGGCAATTTCACTAAGCCAGAAGTACGCGAAATGGCGAAAGAGCGCGGTCTTTTTACTGCTCGCAAGAAAGATTCGCAAGGAATTTGCTTTGTTGGCAAAATCGGAATTCGCGACTTTTTGAAACAGTTTATTCCCGAACAAAAACCCGGCAAAATTATCAATAAAAATACGGGAGAGGTTCTTGGGTGGCACGACGGAGCAATTTTTTACACCTTAGGCCAACGCCACGGCTTAAATATTGGTGGTGGCTTGCCATTTTATGTCTGCGGAAAAAATATGCAAACTAATGAAGTTTTTGTCACAACAGACATAAACAACGGTGAGCTTTGGGCGAAAGAGATTAACGTTTCGGCGCTACATTGGATTAATGAAAAAGCTGAAGATGGTGCAGAAATTCAAGTTCGAATTCGCCACCGCGCACCGCTTGTTAATGCAAAAATCTTTTTCGAAAACGATGGAACCGCAAAAATTAAACTTACGGATGAGCAACGCGCTATTACTAGTGGTCAGAGTGTCGTATTTTATTCTGGCGAAGTTTGTTTGGGCGGCGGAATTGTTATATAAGCATTATTGACATTTTATTTTATTTATGGTATAATCTAAATGCTAAGTTTTAAGACTTAAGCACTTTAGAAAGGAGTGTTAACATGCGTAATTTTAATTTGTTAACATTGCTAAAAAAAGAAAGTAAGGATGTAAACTTTTTCAGTGAAAGTTTTCTTCTTGAAACTTTGAAAGAAGTGGGATTTGAAGATGTAGAGGTCTTTAATCCGCCAGCAGACGGTAGTAACTCGATCCATTTGAACGCAAAATTAAGCGATAAAAATGGAAACGCTCTAAGAATTAGAGTGTATCATTCAAAAAACTGGTTGAAATTTGAAGCCTATCCAGATTCTGAGGATTCCTTCAAAAACCCAAAAAGCTATAATAAGCTATCGATGACCAAACGCTTTTTCGATAAATACATTGAAACAGTGCCATGTACTACATACTATTTTGGTAATCGAGCCACAACAGATTTGCTAAAAAAATGCAAAGAAATGGCAAATAATTTCTTTGACGACATCGAGAATGTATGGAAGAAACGCTGTCGCAAGTTTTAATCCTTATTCCTAACCCGATATTATATCGGGTTTTTTCTTGTTTTTTTGCCTTTTAAATGTTATAATTTTACTTTATAGCACTTTTCAGGAGGTTTTATATTATGAAAAGATTTGATGCAGAAACGATCCAATCACTACTGAAACAGTCTGGTTTCACAATTGTACAAACAGAATCACGACCGACAGTTTCTAAAATTAAGGCCACTCATAAATATGGCGAGCTCGATATCGAATACACAGATAGTGAACTTGGTCTTTCTTTGCGAAGCAGTTCAGAACTGGAAATCTTAGTAAATAAACGTGTTGTTGTTCTAGCATTTGATAACAATGTTTTTACCGAACGCTGTGTCGAACAAAAACCACACAGTTTTAATACTAAAACACTATTCCTTGAGGCGAGCAAAAGCCTAAATAATTTTATTAAAAAAATGGAGTATGTCTTTAATCACAAATAGAACTTCTCGAAGCTCGAACGAGCTTCTTTTTTTTGGCTTATTTTTTTAGTATAATATAACCATGAACGATTTTCAGAAAATTTTCGAAAAAAAGTATAAAATGCTAAACCCCGAGCAAAAAAAGGCTGTAGACACAATTGAGGGGCCAGTTTTGGTTATTGCGGGGCCGGGAACAGGAAAGACTCAATTGCTTTCAACCCGCATCGCAAACATTTTGCAAAAAACCGACACTTCGCCGGAAAATATTCTAGCGATGACTTTTACGGAAGCTGGTGCCCGAAATATGCGCGAGCGTCTTTCGCAATTTATCGGAACCGATTCGTATAAAATTGGAATTTTCACATATCACGGTTTTGCAAATGAAATTATCAATAATTATCGTGAATATTTTCTAGATAAAGATCTTGATAGCTTGGCTGACGATTTAAATATTTTTAAGATTTTAGAGAGTTTAAAAAACAATCTCGATGATAGCTCTCGCCTAAAAAAAGACAGTATCAGTAGCCTAACAACGGCAATTTCACACGCAAAACAGGCGTTAATTACCCCTGAAATGCTAGCAAAAATTGCAAAACAAAATGTTGAATTGGACAAAAAACTACTCAAAAAACTAGACGAAGAAGAAATCGATTTTTCCGTGCTTGAAGAAAAAGGCATTTCTAAAAAAACTGTTTTTCCTGAATTTTATGAAAATCTCCTTATCACACTGGCTGAAGTTCTAAAAGATATAACACCAGCCCATCCAAAAGTTAAGCCAAATCTTTTTTACACTTTCGAAGTGCTTGAAAAACTTCTTGAAGAAAATAAAAATGCCGAAAAATTCTCAACAAAACCTTTCACTAGTTTTCGAAATGATTTTTTTGGAATAAAAAACGAGAAAGGACGTTTACCAAAAGATTTTTATACGAACTTAAAAATCCAAGAATTTGCCAATTTTTACAAAAAATATGAGGAAGCCCTCCATAGCAAGGGTATGTTTGATTATAACGATATGATCCTCGAAACAATTAAAACTATCGAGCAAAAAACAGAATTAAAATTGTCGCTTCAAGAAAAATATCAATTTATTCTTTTAGACGAATATCAAGATACCAACGCCGCGCAAAGCAGACTTGTTGAACTTCTCACGGACAATGAGATTTTTAACGGTCGGCCGAACATTTTAGCTGTTGGTGATGACGACCAGGCAATTATGGCCTTTCAGGGCGCTAAAAGCTCAAACATGCTCGATTTCTATCATCGTTATAAAGATACAGAAGTTATTAATTTAAGAATAAACTACCGCTCGAGAAGTGAAATTTTATATTCCGCTAAAAATATTGCAGAACAAATCGAAAGCAGGCTAAATGAAAACCTACCAACACGAATTGATAAAAATATTGAAGCTTTTGATGATTCTAAATTCGAAAGTCCATATCTTGTTCGAAAAGATTTTTTGAGTCAAATTTCAGAATTCGGCTGGATTGCGGATGAAATTTCAAACTTAATAAAATCCGGAGTTAGTCCGAAAGAAATCGCCGTGCTTGCGCCAAAACACAACCCTTTACAAATGCTTGCGCCATATTTAAAACGCCAAGAAATAGCCGTCTCCTACGAGAAAAAAGAGAATATTTTTGAAGACGAAATTATTAGTTCGCTAATTAAAATTTCACAACTTATTATTGCAATTTCAGACAATAATTTAGATAAAGTAAATGCGCTTTTTCCTGAAATTCTAAGCTTTAATTTCTGGAAACTAAACCCTGTTGAAATCTGGAAATTAAGTTGGAAAATTAACTCTAAGCGAGAAACTGTAAATTCTTGGCTCCCAGAAAGCCTGTTTTGTGAAGATAAAAATATTTCACAAATTATAGAGTTTATTATTTCATTATCTCAAAAAATTGACAATTATAGCCTTGAGTCTATCCTTGATATACTGCTCGGTAGCGTAAAATGGAACTTCAAAAAAGGAGAAATTGTAGAGAACCCTAGCCAAAACGATGTTAGTGAAATTTTCGAAAGCCCAATTCGAAAACTATTTAGCCAAGATTCTAATGAAGGCTATTATGACACCTTATCAAATTTGATTGTTTTGCGCGAAAATTTGCGAGAATTCACACGAGAGCATTCAAATTCATTGCGAGACCTTGTGGCATTTGCTGAAGATTATGAAAACGCAGGAATGCGGATAATTAACACAAACCCCCACAAAGCAACTGACGATGCAGTTCAATTAATGACGGCTTTTCAGGCGAAAGGTTTGGAGTTTTCGCACGTTTTCATGATTGATACCAATAATCGAGTTTGGAATGGGAAAAACAATAATTTTCAAAGTGTTCGTTTTCCAAAAAATCTTGAATTTATACCAATCTCGGATGAAGGAAAAGATACCAAATTGCGTTTGCTGTTTGTAGCAATTACGCGCGCAAAAACACATCTCTATATGACAAATCACTTAATGAGCTTTTCTGGCGAGAAAAATACTCGGCTAGAATTCTTCGACGAGCACGAAAAAGAGACAGAAGATGAAAAGTTCTTTGTTGCTAGTTTTTTGCCTGAAAAATTCCAAAAAATTGAGCTTGAAGAAAATGATGCTAAAGAATTAGACATTCAAACTAGCTGGCACGATTTTTATAGGCCAAAAAATGACTCAATGCGAGACTTGTTAAAGAATCGTCTTGAAAATTACGCAATTAGTGCCACACACTTGAATAATTTTATCGATGTCGAATATGGCGGACCTATTAACTTTTTCGAGAATATAATTTTGCGCTTTTCACAAGGATACTCCATAAATAGCATTGCCGGAAACTTAGCCCATAACGCTTTTCGAAAAGCCCAAAACGAACTAAACCAAAATGGATTTTTCGATAGCCAAAATATTATTAGAGGTCTCGAAAAAGATATTTCAAAATACGTTTTGACAAATGAAGATAGGGCAAAAATCTTAAAAACCGCAGCCGAATCTGTCGAAAAAATATTCTCGACAAAAAGCGAACTATTCCAAAAGGGAAACCGTGCAGAAGAAAATTTCCACTCAAAGGGAATTATGCTTGGAAATGCGCACTTAACTGGAACTGTTGATTTACTAATTATCGATAAAAACAATAAAGAGATTACAATTTTAGACTGGAAAACAGGTTCGATACCTTTGGACTCAAAAGATAGAAGTAAAATTGTTGTAAATTCAAAAATTTACAAATACGAACAACAGTTGTTTTTCTATAAATTTATGGTCGAAAACTCGAAAGAATTCTCTGGCTATAAAGTTAAATCTGGAATATTACAATTCGTTCAACCAAACGCAGATGGTGATATTGCAAGCCATTCTATCGATTTCGAAACTCCCGCAAACAAATTGCGCGCAGAATTTACTAATCTGTTAATTCAAGCTGTTTTCGAAAAAATTAAAAAATTCGATTTTGACGATGATATTTCAAAATTCTCTGAAGAGAGCCTAAAAGGAATTAAGAAGTTCGAAAACCAGCTAGTTAAAGAGTTTGCGATATCTCATAACCTGAAAGAAGTGCCACTCTATAAAAAGGTAAAAAGAGGATCATCCCATATCTTCACCCTAACCAAGGCTATTTTAGAAGATTTCTAGCAACTTGAAAGCACAAGCGCTTTGTGGTAAAATTATATGTATTAAGTTTTTAATTTCGGAGGGGAAAATGAACTTACATAAAAAAGTAATTTTATCATTAGCCACAGGTGGCTTAATTTGTGTTGGTGCTTTTGTTGCAATCAGCACTGCGCAAAAAACAAAACAAGTTAATCAAATAATTCAAAGTGATGATTTTTCATCATATCCACAAGGAGCAGAATATAGAGATAATGCTTCTTTCGGTAAATGGAACGTCTTATTTACCGGATACGGAAAGGCAAAGATTGTGCCAAATGGCGGTGCCGGAAATGCCCTAGAGCTCGCCCCAATAGTACATACTGGCCCAACAGACACTTCTTCAATTATGGTAGTTGGAAGTCCTGTTGGTGATACATTTACGTATAGTGGAAAAATTTCTACTCAAGAACAGCTTCGAACTGGCGCAACTCCAAACGCCTGGGAAACGGCATGGATAGTTTGGAATCACACCGATAACGACCATTACTATTATTTTGTAGCTCGTGCAAATGGTTGGGAATTAGGAAAACGTGACCCAAGATATACAAACGGCCAAAGGTTCATGGCGACCGGAAGCGAAAGCTGGCCTCTAACTTCAACTAAAGATTTCAAAATTAGTAAGAAGAACAATACTATTCAAGTTGATATAAATGGTCAAACTATTGCAACTGTTGTCGATAATGAAAATCCTTACAACAGCGGTCGAGTCGGAATCTATTCAGAAGACGCACGCGTTCTTGCGGACGATATTGTTGTTGATGATACTGCAAACATTACAGGAACGGTAAATAATGGTGGAATTGCTTCTATTGAAGGAAATCCAAAAATTGGTTCAACACTTACAGCAAAAATTAACGACCAAGACGGCGTTAAACAAATAACTGGTTACCAGTGGTTATTAACTGGTCAAGATATTTCTGGGGCAACAAATTCAACATTCGTTCCTACTGCAAACGAAAAGGGCAAAGCAGTTACTGTTCGAATAACTTACGTTGACAATACAAATAAAGTTGAAAGTCATATTAGTGCACCTGTTCAAATCACAGACGGAACAATTCAAGCTAATAATACAGGTACTGTTACTATTGAAGGCGACCCAAAAGTTGGCTCAACACTTACGGCAAAAGTTAGTGATAGAGACGGTCTTTCTTCTTCGAAAATTCAATATACTTGGACTGTTGGTGGTCAAGTAGTTATCGGAAACACTTCTGCTAACCTTCCAGTAGCTGAAGACTACTTAGGTAAAACCGTAAAAGTTCACGCTTATTACGATGATGACGCTGCTCATGAAGAGAATATAGATAGCGCAACTGTTGGCCCAGTAGCTAAAGGCGATCAGGCTATTTCTATCCCTCCTGCAACTCCAGGAAAAGATCAAAAAGATAATTTCGAAAATTACACAAGCGGATCAACATTTAATGATGGTAAAAAATTTGCCGATTGGGAACTAATTTACGGTAATGCGTCTGTTGCTTCAAACGGTGGAAACAAAACTCTAAATCTTTCATCAAAACCAGGTCAAGATTCAGCATCATTAATGCTCGGAAAAACACTGGACAAAGACTTTACTTATAGTGGCACAATCAATTCTTTGACACAACTTTCAGCAACACCAAAGAATTGGGAAACAGAATGGATCGTTTGGAATTATACAGATAGCAACCACTTCTACTACTTGGCACCTCGTGAAAACGGTTGGGTTTTAGCTAAAAGAAACGGCAATCCAAATAATCCTGAAATTTTAGCAACAGGAACTGATGCCTTTCCAGCAAATTCACCTAAAAACTTTAAGATTGAAAGAAAAGGAAATACTTTCGAAGTTACAGTAAACGGAAAGAAGCTTGCTTCAGTTACTGATAATTCTCCAATAAATCAAGGTCGAATTGGTCTATATACTTACAATTCAGCTATCAATATTGATAATATTGAACTTGTTCAGAAAGACCAAAACCAACCCGTAACACCTACACCCGTAACTCCAACTCCAGTAAATCCTACTCCTGTAACACCTACACCTACACCCGTAACTCCAACTCCAGTAAATAATTCAAATACAGGTACAAATAATAATTCTACGAACACAGGGGTAAATACAAATGCGCCAGCCGCACCAAACGCTCCTCAAAATACACCAGCTCCAACTAATAATGCTACTCCACTAAAAGCAGATAAAAATGCTGAAAATAGTAATGGCGCAAAACACCTTTCAGCTCCAAACACAGGAGTTAACGGATATATTATTACGACACTGTGCTTACTGGGAGCTGCTGGACTAACAACACTTTCAATTATAATAGCTTTGAAATTCGAAAAAGCTAAAATCAATATCAATGAATAATCATTCTTTAAATAAGCAGTTTGTTTTAACGCGCGTGGATTTTGATAAAAACCAGAATCCACGCTGGAAGTTAGCAGACTTAGAATCCGAAGAAATATTAAATTTTTCACCAAATCTTGAAGAAAAACTCACCATAAAAATCGATCTTTCGCAACGCTTCTGCATTGGCTGGCACAGCTTAGAGACCGGTGAAGACTTCGTCTGTCCAAATAAAATTATTCTTGATAAAAAATATACCCAATGCCCAAAATGCCAGCAACGTACAGGTTTTAACCCTGCTTTTTATAACGTAGACTCGAGCGAAGTTTCTTCACAACAACAAATTCGAAATTCGCAACCACATTTTGTTTATTTGGCCTATTTTTCGGACGAAATAATTAAAGTTGGCATCAGCTTTTCTGGGAGAGGAATCGCTAGATTACTTGAACAGGGTGCTCGCGCGGCGTTAATTCTCGGCGAATTTTCCAGCGCCAATATCGCTCGTAGTTATGAAGAAAAGATTTCAAAAATGCCAGAATTTTGCGAAAACGTAAAAGCAAGCGGAAAGCTAAAAACACTTGAACGAAAGTTCGATTTTAAAATAGCCGAAAAGAAACTCCTTGCTGCGCGGGAAAAAATTGAACAAATTCAAAAAGTGAATTTCGAAAAAAACCAGCCGTTAAATTTAGATAGATTTTACATGAAAGATACTGGTTTTCTACCTAGGGAAGTTGTTCTGGCTACAGATTGTGCTCAAAGTGATAATTTTCTAATTTTTTCAGGGATTCTAAAAGCCCAGATTGGATACATATTACTAGCCGAACAGCAAAATGAGATTATCGCTTTACCACTTCGAAAATTTATAGGTTATAAAATTAAGTTTTTATCAGAAAATATTGAGCTAGAATTGCCGAAACGACAAGCAAGCTTGTTTGATTTTTAACTTTAAAACTGCTAAAATATAATTAAATGAGCAAGGCATTATATAGAAAATATCGTAGTAAAAAATTAAGCGAGGTTGTAGGGCAAAATCACATCACAACCGTTCTTGAAAGCGCCCTAAAGCAAAACAGAATTGCTCACGCATATCTTTTTACGGGACCGCGCGGAGTTGGTAAAACTTCGATTGCCCGAATTTTAGCGCACGAGATCAACAATCTACCATATTCAGAGGAAGAAAATCACCCAGATATTATTGAGATTGATGCCGCCAGCAATAACGGTGTTGATGATATTCGCCAGCTTCGCGACAATGTACAAATTGCACCTTTTTCTGCTAAATACCGTGTTTATATTATCGATGAAGTTCATATGCTTTCAAAAGCTGCTTTTAACGCTTTGCTTAAAACACTCGAAGAACCGCCAGAACACGCTGTTTTTATCTTAGCCACAACCGATGCCCATAAACTGCCAGCCACAATTATTAGCCGAACGCAACGTTTCGTTTTCCGATTTATTTCAAAGGAAGATGTTTGTAAACATCTAGAATTTATCGCTAAAAACGAAAAAATCAAAATTTCGAAAGAAGCGGTTGAAATTATCGCTGAGCGTGGTGAAGGCAGTTTTCGTGATAGCATTTCTTTACTTGATCAAATCTCAAGTATTTCGAAGGATGGTGAAGAAATTACAGCAAAACTACTTGAAGAAACCCTCGGTCTGGCATCAAAAACACAGATTAACGCCTTAATTTCAGCTTTCGAAAGTCAAAATGCAAACGAAGTTCTTGAAATTGTGCGAGGAATTCGGAATTCTGGCGTAGATTTAAAAAATTTCGCTAGCCAGCTTTTGAATTTTATTACCGAAAACGTTGGCGCAAAACCGTATCTTTCACAATTATTAGTTCCGCTCACGCGAGCAGAAAAATCAAACTTTATTGAAATGGAACTTCTTTCGATTTTTATTCAACCAGATTTTGTGCCTCAAATTACACCAGTAAAACAACAAATTTTATCTTCACCAAAACCTGTTCAGGCACAAAAAACAACAGTTCAGCCAAAAGTTAAAAACGAAACTTTTGAAAATCCGCCAAGCGAAAAAAAGAAGCACGAAAAATCTTCTAAAGAAAAAGAGATTGAAACTTCAAAAGCTAAAACCCCAACTCCGCAAAAAGAAGTTAAAACAACCGAAATTTTGCTTGAAAATGAAGATTTGGGTGAAGCGCGCGAATTCAAATGGGGAGATTTTTGCAACGCTGTCAATGAAGAAGATAAAGGTATTCAGACAATCTTAAAACAATCTGGTTACGCTTTCGAAAATGGTAAAATTAAAATTTACACAGGCTTTCCTTTTAAGAAAAAGCAACTTGAAAAAGCAAAAGCGCAAGCTTCAATAGGAAAAGCATTGAAAAAAATTAACGCCGGAGGTTGGGCTATTGAGGTTTTTGAAACCGCAAAGCCGGCCAATGATCCAGAGATTGCGAGCGTACAGGATTTAATGGGGGGTGGAGAAATGGTAAAAATCGATGAGTAAAGATAATACTAAAATAGGCGGAAAAGTTCCGCCACAAAATCTAGATGCCGAGATGAGCTTGATCGGTGCTATTTTGATTGATGAAGAAGTTTTGATTGATATTGCTGAGATCGTAAAGGCGGTTGATTTTTATGATAAACGCCACGCTACAATTTTTGCGGCGATTATTAGACTTTATGAACATCACCAGCCGGTCGACTTATTAACACTTACAAATGAGCTTAAAAAACGCGAAGAACTTGATACTGTTGGCGGGGCGAGCTATTTGGCGGAACTAACAAATTACGTTCCAACCGCATCACACGCAAAATCTTATGCTGAAATTGTCGCACAAGCCGCAGTCCGAAGGCGCCTAATTAAGGCTGGTGGTGACATTACAGAGCTAGCCTTTAACGAAGATTTAAGCGTTCCTCAACTTTTAGGGCAGAGTGAAGCTGAACTCTTTGGTGTGTCGGATGCGAGCTTGAAGCAAGATCTATCTTCAATGGAAGACATCTTAAACGACTCTTTCGAAAGATTAGATGAGCTTTATAAAAATAAAGGTGCAATTCGCGGAATTCGAACCGGGTATCGCGATCTTGATAATAAAACTGCAGGATTACAACGATCCGACCTGATTATCTTAGCGGCGCGTCCGGCGATGGGAAAAACAACCTTTGTAACTAACCTGGCCTATAATATTGCTACTATCGAAAAAAAATCTGTGCTTTTCTTCAGCCTTGAGATGAGTAAAGAGCAGCTCGTTGATCGTATGCTTGCCGATGCAGCCGGGGTTGATTCTTGGAATATTCGAACCGGGAATTTGAGCGATGAAGACTTCGCAAAACTTGCTGATGCTATGGGTGAAATGGCTGAAGCGCCAATCTATATTGACGACACGCCTGGCGTGAGTGTGCTTGAAATGCGAACAAAAGCTCGACGCGCCGCGCACAACGGTGAGCTTGGTTTGATTGTAATTGACTATCTACAGCTCATGCAGGGAAGCGGTTCTGCTAAATCTTCGGCTAACCGCGTACAAGAGGTTTCTGAAATTTCTCGTGGACTAAAATTGCTCGCGCGTGAATTAAACGTGCCTGTAATTGCGCTTTCACAGCTTAGTCGTTCAGTCGAAAGCCGTGATCCAAAAATTCCACAGCTCGCCGACCTCCGTGAATCTGGTTCTATCGAGCAGGATGCCGATATTGTGATGTTCCTTTATCGAGAAGCTTATTACAACCCAGAAACTGAACGAGAGAATATCACCGACTTAATCCTAGCAAAGCACCGTCATGGACCAGTTGGAACTATTGAACTATACTTTCATCCAGAACGCCTTCGATTTATGTCACTCGATCGAACACACAACGAATAACCTTAAAACCGCAGATTCTTTGCGGTTTTAAATTGCTTTTTTGACTCTTTCGGCGTATAATATTGCTTATGGATAATAATCATAATTTTAGTCCTAAAGATGAAGTTTTTATCAAAATAGCCCTTGGGGTTAGCATTGCTTTGTCTGAGATTATAATTATTTTTATCACCTCTTCAGTTCAAATCAATGAGTTTATATCTATACTTTTTGCAATTTTTGCATTAAATCTGGCTTTTATAATTTTCGGAATTCGACAGCGACAAATACAAGCAAAAATGTTTAAAACCCACAAAAAAAGCGAAGACACACGAAACCGACTTCTTACAATCATCAACAGCTTAACTGACGCTGTTTTGAGTGTTGACTCGCGCGGAAGAGTCGAACTTTATAACTCTGCAACTCTCGACTTATTAGATGAAGATAAACAAATTGTTGGCAAAAATCTTTCGAAAATATGCAAACTCTCAAAAATCAATACTGAAATCTTCGATATGCAAGAAATTTTTCGAATCGGAAAACCCTATTTTTCAACCAACGACTTAATCCTTTCGAAAGATGACGAAAAGCTACGAATTGAAATTGAGATTATTCGAATTCGCGAATCTTCAGGCAAAAAAAATCGTGAACGTTCAAAAAAATTTGTTGTAATTTTGCGCGACATCACAAAACAAAAGACTCTCGACGAAGAACGAGATGAGTTTATTAGTGTAGTTAGTCATGAACTTCGAACTCCAGTGGCAATTTTAGAGGGTTCTTTAAGCAATCTTCGTTTACTAATTCAAAAAAAGGCACCTTCAAAACTTCTTGAAACAACAGCTGAAACAGCCTACAAGCAAAATACATTTCTTGCGACAATGGTAAACGACCTTTCTGCGCTTTCGAAAGTTGAAAGAGGAATTAACCACCAAACCGAAATTATCCATCCACAAGAACTTGCAGAGTCTTTATTCAATAAGTATCATAAATCAGCCGCTGAAAAAGGATTGTCACTAAACTTAAACCTTGACAATAAATTAAATAGCGTAAAAACAAGCAAGCTTTACCTTGAAGAATTGTTGCAAAATTTCATTACAAACTCTTTAAAATATACTCGCGAAGGTTCAGTCGAGATTTGTTTTAAAAACTCGCCAAAAGGTGTTATTTTCGAAATTAAAGATACTGGGATTGGCATAAGCTCAAGTGATCAAAAACGAATTTTCGAAAAATTTTATCGCAGTGAAGATTGGCGTACGCGTGAGACTGGTGGAACCGGGCTTGGTCTTTATGTTTCTTCAAAATTAGCCGCAAAAATAGGCACAAAAATTCAAGTTGAAAGCAAGTTAAATCACGGCTCAAGATTCTTTTTTGAGCTACCTAAAGCCTCAAAGTAATTCTTCGTATTATTTTTGCTTTTTTAAAAAAAGTGTGTTATACTTGACATATCAAGCCTAATAGGCTTTTTAATTTTGGAATAGGAGAAAAATGGCTAAAAAAGAGACCAAAGTCACTCGCGTTAAAGCGAAAGATACAGATTCGAAGCCTGTAAAAGAAGTTTCGAAAGAACCTAAAATGAGTAAATACGCCGCGAAGGTTTCAGGCGTTAATACGAAGAAAAAAGCAAAAAAACCCGCACCAAAATTATTGCGTGTTTTAGCGAAACCATTCAAATTTATCGGTTTTCCTTTCGTTGCGCTTGCAAAATATCTTGCAGCTTCCTGGAAAGAGTTAAAACTTGTTCGCTGGCCAACTCGTAAAGAAACTTGGAAGATGACTGGTGCAGTTATTGCTTTTTCAGTTGCTTTTTCAGTCTTGATCTTGTTACTTGATGGACTATTTAACTGGATCTTTAAAGCATTAATCAAATAATTTTAGAAAGGTAATTATGGCACAAAAACGATATGATGATTCCCGAAACTGGTATGCAATTACAACCCTAGCGGGATATGAGGATAAAGTTGCTGAAAATCTTCGCCAACGAATTCAAGGTGTGGATATGGCAGATAAAATTTTTGATACGCTCGTACCAAAAGAGAAGCAAATTGAAGTAAAAAACGGTAAACGTAAAGTTGTTGAACGAAAAATCTTGCAAAGCTACGTTTTGGTTGAAATGAAACTTACCGAAGAAACTTGGTTTGTAGTTCGAAATACGCCAGGTGTGACTGGATTTATCGGCTCAGACTCACCAACACCAGTCTCAGAAAAAGAAATGCGCGAAATTCGCCGCCGAATGGGCGCTGAAGAGCCAATGTTTGATATTAACTTCTCTGAGGGTGAAATCGTTAACATTATCGACGGACCTTTCAAAGGTTTCGAAGGTGCAGTTTCTGAAATTGATGCCGTAAAAGGTAAGATTAAAGTGATGGTTTCAATGTTTGGTCGCGAAACACCAGTTGAACTTGATATTCTTCAAATCGAAAAAATCTAATCTCTATCAAATAAAAAAGATGGTTGTTGACCAACCTAACGCACAACAGTTTAGTTATTTCGTTTAATATTTAGCGAGCCAGTTTATCTGGCTCGCTTTTTGTTATTTATTTTTTATAAAAAATATTGAAAGCAAAAGCCGAAAAAAATAAGACAAAAAGAAAACGACGCAAGCAACATTACAAAAAGCGTCGTTAACAAATATTTATCAATACACCTATCACATCCGAATCATCTAAATACGGCAATACTTAGATGATTTTTTATCTTATCGATTTTCTGAAAAAATAAATGCAATAAGTATAGTATAAAGAACTATGTTGTTCTAAAAAAGAACAACTATTTCAGTATAACATGCCTTCAATGCTGAGTCAACACTCTTTAAGTCTATTTTAGCGGAGAGTGGGTGAATATACAAAAAGACAGCTCGTTCGAACTGTCTTTTTTTTGGCTTTTATTTAGCTTGCCAAAAACGAATCACGTTTCCTTTATATTCTTGCTCGCCCAAATAATTATAATCTTTCAAGAAATTAGTTGATTCGGGAAGGAAACTTGGAATATCACCATTAGCAAAGTTATAAACTTTCTTTTTATCATTGTTATATGAGTGCGTCATCTCTGGAGTGATATTAATATTCGCAGATTTTGGCAGCCATAAACGAGTTGAGATTCCATTAGCCGTTGTTTCACCATTGTAGTAATACAAACTAAAGTCTTCATTCACCGAAATGCTCTTATTTGTAACTTGGTTAATATTAAAGATAATATTTCGGTTATTCTCATCTGGATTCTTGTGAATAGTATTTGAAATATCAACCTTACCATCAAGATCGAAGTTTTTACTCATATCTTGCATAGCTTGATTTACGAGCGTTGTATTTTCAACCTTAATATTCGAAAGATCGCCGTATTTCTTTTCGAAATCTAGACTTCCTCGTGGATTACCATAGAAATCGTTCGATGTTCCAGAATTTTCAATCCAGTTATCTTTAATTAGTGTTCCTAGGGTGTTATCTTTAAAGCCGTAACCCGCAAACACTGTTGAAACTCGAATTCCAGCGCCGCCGCGATTATCTTTGATATGATTATTTAGAATTTTGTGGCCGTTTCCACCAAAAATACCAATTCCACCAGCTCGCCAACCAAGCTCAATAGTGTTATGTTCAAAAGTATTGTTTTCTGTATTTTCAGAATCATTATCTTTTGTTGCCCAAGAAGCTACAGAATCATCACCATTTCCTCTAAAATTGTTGTTTCGAACAATACTGTTTTTTGTTCCTTGAACTAAGTTAACACCATCTGCAAGGTTGTTTCGAATACGGTTGTTTTCAATGATGAGGTTTTTGGTGTATTTCATTGTTTTGCTATCTTCGTAGTCACCAATCCAAGCACCACATTCAAAATGTTCAATCCATAGATTTGAAAGTTTCGAATTTCCTCCGAAGTTTCCAGCAAAAGCTTTATATTGAGCTTTGTCTAGCGTATCATCACGACGAGAAATTAATTCAGATGAAAGGTAGAAATTGTTAATATTAAGCTTGCTTGAATTGTTTCCCGCATCAAAACCACCACCACCTTTAGCAGAACTTGTAAAGTGTAGTTGCGTATACCAAATTCCAGCTCCGGTAATCTCTAGTCCTTCTGGTGCTTCTATACCGATTTTCTCGCTAATATTGTAATATCCTTCAGGAATATAAAGCGTCTTTTTTTGCTTTTTAGCGTCAGTGATGGCACTTTTTAGCTTTTCGGTAATATCATCACCAGGTTTTATCTTGTACTCTTCTAGAGAAATGCTATTTTCAGGCTGTTTTCTAGGCGCTTCAACATTTTCTAGTTCAATAAAATCTAAACCAAGGTTTTCATTGCTATCGTTTTTAATAGTAATTTTATCATCCTTATTTACATGATTGCCGAAGAAACCATGGACTTCATCAAAGCCAAATCGTGCATGACGGTTTTTTGCATTTTCATTATATGCAACATCTCCATCGATATATTGCCAACCATATTTTGAATCAAGGTCAAAAGTCTTGGCTTTTTTATCATCATTATTGATTAAAGCTGTAGCTTTTCCCATTTTTCCATCAGGAATCGAAAATCTTAAACTTAAAGCGTCAGCTCCAGATTTAGCAGTAAAAGTTACACTTCCACCAGGCTTGACATTAATATAAGAGTTGTCAGAAGCTTCATTTGCAAGATCGTCGAATTTTCGACTACTTATAATTTCTGCGTTATTCAAAACCCCATCAACGCTCTCATATCGAGAGTAGTTAGTGTTTGCCCCATATTTGTTTACATACTGAGCTGCTGTTTCAGCATGAACTAAAGGAGTAGATGTTACGGATAGGCCTAGAGCCATGCCAGTAACTAAAAAAGCATTTCTTTTGGATATACTCATTTTTTTCCTTTCTTCTTATGTTTAACAAATATCTATTATAACAAAAAAATAATTTCATTTCAAATTAAAACCCCGGCGCGAAACCGGGGAAATGGAGGTTAAACTTTAATTAGATCTATGTTTTTCACAGAAGAATGTTCGCGACCGCGCACAATCTCTACTACGTTCTGTGCAATATCTGAATCGTTCTCGGAAACGGAAAAGTCTTCATTCATTTTCACTTTATGGAAAAATTCACCACTAGAATGGAAAAAATCACCACTAAGATCTTTTGCGATCGTGAAAAACAAATTCGCAATAGCACGTTCGATTGCAGATTGAGCAGTGAATTCATCTAAACCTTGCGCAATCGATGCACGTTTGCAACCTTGCGCTGGCATGATTTTTTCAACATTTTCAACCCTTAAGGTCTTCGAATCATCCTTCCAGGAAATTTTTAAGATCTTTAGTCCCAAGTTTCGGAAAAGGTGTCTTGGCAGACTACCTAGTTGCGGGTTTAACCCAACCGCATCAATTGGCACAAAAAGAATATTTTCACTTGAAAATGCGCTGTTGCACTCACGCCAATATTCCACAGCACCCAAATTAAAGTTTTTTGTGAATTTTAACATTCTTTTACCTCCATATTTTAATGTACGCTTTCGAAAAACGAAAGATCGTGCGAATTAATCGCATATATTATAATACAACATTTTTAAAAATAAGTCAATAGGTTATATTTAAAATAACTATTGAAATTTTAAAAATTTTATGGTAATATTGATATGTTACGCACTTGAATTATCAAGTATAAAATTATTTAAAGGGAAAATATGGCAAAGAAAGTTATTGGAAATTTGAAACTTCGAATCCCAGCTGGCCGTGCAACAGCAGGTC